>Ga0102947_1000220_pt1 | contig 20780 bp, 14 predicted proteins | sample SalPon2A_A_D2_MG_FD_78210 | JGI IMG/M metagenome (GOLD analysis project Ga0102947, IMG submission 78210) | Soil microbial communities from South San Francisco under conditions of wetland restoration - Salt Pond MetaG R2A_A_D2_MG | ecosystem: Environmental > Terrestrial > Soil > Wetlands | place... | reverse complement strand
GTGGCAGTTCTCGGTGGGCACGGCCCGAAGCAAGCTCAATCGGCATTACCGAGCGGCCCATGAGAGCAATGTCAAGTATCAAAAAACTTAGCTTACAGAGTACTTAGCCGTCACCCAATCGGCTCTGTCGCCACTGCAATCTCGCGGGTTTCATCGTCGTCCACAGCGGTGTAGAAGTGAAAATGCCGCTCCGGCGTGCGGAAGATGAATGGCTTGCCTGCGTGCAGCGCGTCGAACGAGCCGGGTTCGCCGAGCGGCAAAACCGGATTGTCCTCATACGGACGCCAGCCGAGCGGGAAGTCGGCTTCGGTGGTCCAGGCCAGTCCATCCTGCGTGTTGGTGCCATCCCAACTGTAATAGGCCATATACCACGTATGCCCCACCTTGAAAACCGACGGATCGCCTGCGCGGCCGGTCGCATCCCACGCGCCGGGCGTGCCACTGCCCACAAGGATCGGCGAGTTCTCGTCGTCCACGGTCCAGGTGAAGAGGTCGGTCGAGGTGGCGTAGCCAATGAACTCTTCGTGGTTGCCATCCACCACGCCCGACGTGTTGAAAAACAGGTAGTACGTCCCACCCACCTTGACGATATTGGGATGCCAGATGGCCTCGGTACGCCAGCCGCTACCGTGGGGCGTGATGATCGGGTTGCCCGTGTAGCGCGTCCATGTCACGAGGTCAGGCGAGATGGCGAGGTTCAGCGTCTTGGTGCCTTTCTCGTAGCCGGTGGCGGTGGTGCCGAAGTAGTACAGGTAGTACAACCCATGCTCGTGCCAGATGAAAGGACCCGGCGTACCGTGCGAATCAGGATCACCGGAGCGACCCGTCGGGCCAAAGATCGGGTTGCGCGGGTCTTTTTCCCAATGCAAGAGATCATCGCTCCAGGCCAACCCCACCTGCGGCTTCCCCATGGCGGGATAGCCCGGCGTGGACGGGTCGGCCCAGGTGTAGCCGGTATAGACCATGCCATAGCGCTGACGGGACTTGTCGAACCAGACGACAGGCGACTCGACCATGCCGCCATCCCAGGCGTCTACAGGGCCGCGTGGCAGAATGATGCCGTGCTTGATCAACTGAGTGCCGGGCGGAGGGGACAATGAAGCAGGAGAGGTCATGGGGCTGTATTGGTGTTTCGGTGATATCGTGCGTAGTTCGTTTGCAGATGCGCGTTGATGTCTTCCGTGGCGCGGTCGAGCGTTTCTTCGATGCTGAGGTGGCCGTAGGCAAAACGTTCGAGGTAGGCCCCCAGAATTTCGAGCGAGCGCTTGTCGTGCGGAAACTTGGGCGGGATATAGGCCGGCTGGTTGATGAAAACCTGGAGGTACGGATCGTTCTTAAACTGTGGGCGCTCGGCGACCGACTTGAGCGTTGGCATCTCATGCATCGTCTCGGCATAGCGGGCATACACGTCGTCCGACATCAAAAACTCCAGGAAGCGCCAGGCTTCCTCCTGATGCTCGGATTCGCTGCTGACCACCATCGGATAGGCCCCGCCCGAAGAAAAGGTTGTGTCCTCTTTCGGAATCTGGGCTACCCCAAACTCGACGTCGGGGTAGTTGACTTTCATCCAGTCTACCACGTGCAACTCGCGGATGAACATCGCCACCCGTTCCTGCCCGAAGCCTTGCTGGTCGCCTTCCACCTCTACCGCGTCAATGTTGCGGTCCATCGCTTCTTTATAAAGCGCGGTGGCTTCATGGCCTGCCTCGGAGTTGAAGTGGCTTTCGGTACCGTCTTCGTTGAAAGGTGTGCCGCCCGCCGAGTAGAAAAAGGTGAGCCATTTCTCAGAGATGCCTGGCTTGTAGCCCGTCTTGCGCAGCGACAGCCCGGCGCGTTCGATGGTCCCATCGGGACGACGGATGGTCAGCTTGTCGGCGTAGTCCATCATTTCCTCCCACGTCTCCGGCGGTTGCTCCGGGTCCAGGCCCGCCTCTCTGAACATCTCCTTGTTGTAGTAGAGCGCCTGCCACGCCGCCAACTGCACGATGCCATAGCAGGTGCCGTCGAAGTACGGAGCCTGCCGGATCAACTCGTTCAGGCTGTTCTCCTGCACGATGCGCTCAATGTAGGGCGGGGCCGGAGCCAGCAGGCCCAGGTTGACAAACTCGCTCAGCGCGTTTTCCCGAAACACCCAGATGTCGGGCGATTGCTTGCTGGCATAGCGCAGCCGGATCTTGATCTCGTAATCCTTCAGCGAACTGCCTGGAAACTGCTCGATGATAATGTCGATGTCGGGGTGTTGCGCTTCGAAGGTGGCTTCCGCCCAGCTAAAGTATTCGACCTGCTTCGTGTTGAGCAGCATCAGGTAGGCACGCACCGGCGTGCGCCCGTCTGCGGTGACAGCCGCTTCGCGGTGGCATCCCGCACTGCTGGCAAACACGGCTACAAGCAAAATCGACAGCCAATATCTCATGTACATCACGTTCGTATTTCCTCTCCCTTTTTACATACAACGCTAGCTCGGTACGTCGGTCGTGTGGCGACGAGCGCGCGGTCATGAACTCGCTAAAGCTAACAGACGTTCTCCACCAAAACCAGTCGGATTCCACCTATGAAACCCGTCAAGCTCATTGTCCTCGGTGCAGGTAGCCGGGGTGCCACGTACGCGCAGTATGCCCTCGAAAATCCTGATCAGGCCCAGGTGGTGGGGGTAGCCGAGCCCCGCGAATATCACCGTCAGCATCTGGCCGAGGCGCACGGCATTCCCGCCGAGAACGTTTTTACGGATTGGAAAGACGTGACACAACGCGACAAGTTCGCCGACGCCGTGATTATTGCCACGCAGGACTCCATGCACGCCGAGCCAGCCTGCCTCTTCGCTGAGAAAGGCTATCACATCTTGCTCGAAAAGCCGATGGCTCCCAACGAGGAAGACACGGCCCGCATCGCCCACGCCGCGGTGGACAACGGTATTATGCTGGCCGTCTGTCACATTTTTCGCTACGTGCAATACACCCAGCGTATCAAAAAGCTGATCGACTCCGGAGCCATCGGCGAAGTGGTTAGCATCCAGCACTTCGAGCCGGTGGGGTACTGGCATCAGGCGCATTCGTTTGTGCGCGGCAACTGGGGCAACGAGGCGCGGTCGAGCTTCATGCTGCTCGCCAAAGCCTGCCACGAGATTGACTGGCTTGCCTACATTATGGGCGTGCCGTGTGTGTCTGTTTCGTCCTTTGGCTCGCTCAAACACTTCCGGCGCGAAGAGCAGCCCGAAGGTGCTTCCGACCGTTGTTTGGAGTGTGCTGTGGAGCCGGACTGTCCCTACTCGGCCAAGCACATCTACCTCGATAAGTTTGTGCGGCAGGGTGAGACGGGCTGGCCGGTAAACATCCTCACGCCGGTTGTCACGGAAGAGCATGTACTCGAAGCGCTCCGCACCGGACCTTACGGCCAATGCGTCTACGCGTGCGACAACGATGTGGTGGACAACCAAATCGTCAACTTACTTTACGAAGGAGGCAAAACGGCAACGTACACGATGAATGCTTTCAACAAAGACGGCGGCAAGAAAACCACGATCTTCGGCACCCACGGCGAGATTCGCATGAACGGTGGTTATGGCGAACTGGTAGATGGCACCTGGGAAATGCACGGGGCCTCTATCGAGCACTTCGACTTTCTGACCGAGACGACCACGGAAATTCCGTACCACGATCATGTCGATACGATGGTGAGCGGGCACCATTACGGCGACTACTATCTGATGAAGCACTTTGTAACGGCCATTGGTGAGAACCGACCCGACCTGATTCTAACCGGCCCCATGGAAACCCTTGCCACCCATCGCACTGTTTTTGCTGCCGAACGTGCTCGGCGCGAACATAAGGTGGTTGACCTCTGATCGATTCAGAGATGAGTTTGGACAGGCTAGGTCCTCTTTTTGCGTTTTCAGAAGGATGCATGGCAAATGAAGTCAAGGAAATATGAAAGTGCCCTTGACATCGAAGGTGCGCTTTTCTTTATTGTGTTATAACAAAAACGACGTTTTCAATTTGAAACAAAACATCAGGTGCGTCCTCTATGAGTGACCGCTACGTCATCCCTTCTCTGGCTCGCGCTTTTCAGGTGCTGGATATGCTGGTGGAGGAACCGAAAGGCTTGACGCTGGCCGAAATGGGACGTCGGTCAGACATTCCCAAAAGCACTCTTTTTCGCATCCTGGTGACGCTGCAAAAGCATCACGCCATCGCCTGGAACGAAGAAGAACGCAACTACCGGCTCGGGTCGCGGCTTTGGGAGCTAGGCATCAACTACCTGGATCAGTCCGATCTATACCATGCGTCTTCGCGGTACATGAAAGCCCTCGCCGAGCAGTCTCGCGAGACGATTTTTATGGGCACGCTGGAGGAAGGCGAGGTCATCTACCTGCGGCGCATGGAAAGCCCCAAGTCGATCACCGTGGTCAAGAAGCTGCGGCAGCGGGTGCCTGCGCACTGCACGGCTACCGGCGTGGCCATGCTCGCGTTTCTACCCGAGAGCGAGGTGCAGCACATCATTGATGAGCATGGCCTGCCTGCCTTCAACGATACCACGGTCACGGACCGGGCTGCGCTGATGTGTCGGCTACAAGAGGTCCGTGATACGGGCGTAGCCATTGTTGATGGCGAATACAATCAGGAGTTGCTATGCGTTTCGGCACCGGTTTTCGACCATACCAACCGTCCTCGGGCCTCGCTGACGATAGCACTCATTTCCTCGCAATTGAACGACCGCAACCGCATCGATGCAGTGGCACAGCAGGTGCGGCAGGTCGCGCAAGACTTCTCGCGAGAGATGGGATATTCGCGGACCACCGTCACACCATAGAACCAAGGTTTGTGCAAGAAGAGCAAGCGCAGATCGTGTACACACTGAAAGCAAGTTGGGATGAAATCACGCATAGTTGCCAGGCAGTCAAGGAGAGTCGGGCAGCGTGCTTCCTTACTTACGTCTCCGCATTTACAATCACCTAGGGAGGAGGTCTCCATGAGACGTACATCTACTATCATTATCCTCACATTTCTGCTGGTTTGCCTGGGAATGGAAGCGCTTCCGCGTCAGGCATGGGCACAGACCGGCAAGCTCTCTGGCCGCGTTATCGATGAGCAGGGGGCATCTATACCCGGTGCCACGGTGCTCGTGACCGAGACCCAGCAAGGCGCGGCAACCGACAGCCAGGGACGCTATAGCATTATCGGTATCAGTCCCGGCACGTATACGATCCGTGTATCCTTCGTTGGTTTTACAACCAAGCTAATCGAAGGGGTACTTGTTACCTCCGACCGGACGCAAAACCTGGATGTCACCCTCACCGAAGAAGTGGTGCAAGGTGGCGAAGTAGTGGTGGAAGCGGTCCGTCCGGTGGTGGATCCTAACCAAACATCGTCACGAGCGCTCGTTACTGGAGAAGAGATTTCTCGTCTTCCCGTTACCACCCTGCAAGATGTGATCGCCCGCACTTCGAACGCATATGACGGGTTCATCCGGGGTAGCCGCCGGTTTGAGGCCAAAACGATCCTGGAAGGCATCGACGTGTCGGATTCGTTCTACGGACTCGCGCAGAATGCTAGCAACCAGGGAGCGACGTACGACAACACCAACCGGGCCGACGAGACGAATGCCAGTATCTTCAGCATCAACCCGGATGCGGTCTCTGAAGTAACAGTAAATACAGGCGCCACCGATGCCCGCTATGCGACCGGCTCAGGTGGCGTCGTTGCCATCAGTCTGGCCGAACGACGGGGCCCGATCAAAGGCACTTTCTCGGCACGCTTCGCGCCGACAATTAATGTGCCCGGTCCTGACTCACTGGCTTTTTATCCCAGTGAAGAGGTGGGGGAATATTTTGCACTTAGAGATCAGTTGAAGTCAGATCCTGGTACCCAGTCTAAAGCCGCTTTGTTTAACTGGTCTGAGGACAAATATGCTTTTTCTGATGACCCCGAGGCTGATGTGCGCTTCTCGCTCGGTGGCTCTATCACCGACCGCTGGACGTTCTTAGCCAGCGGGCAGTGGTTTCAGACCAATGGATACCAGCCGAATCAATTCAGTAAGCGTCTGGGCGGCTCACTCAAAACGAGCTATACGCTGTCCGATAAAACCCGATTGAGTGCGGTGGCTATCGTAGAAGACCAGGGCCTCTGGGGCAACTGGAATAACCGCAGCTACAGCGATTACTGGCGGTACTACCTCGAAGGCTTGTCCCAAAACGATGGCGGCAGTTACCTCGGCTCGCTTAAGTGGACGCAGGTGATGTCTGGGAGCTCGTACTTCAGCGTGCAGGCCTACCGCACCTACCAGCGTAGCCGCTACGGCTATGTAGACGATGACGGCAATGGTTTTACCGATCAGGGAGAGGATGGAGATTTCATCGACTTTACGGATCCGGCCAACATCGACAAGTACATTGGGGCTGGTGAGGAAGGGAAAATGTTTGCCCGAAACATCTCCAATGGCTTTGCCGACATCACCGGAATTACGCTGCCTGGTGGTTCACGCTTGCGTGCCGGGCAGCCCGTCCCCTATTCCGAAGATGCGTCCAATACGCTGAACGGGCTCAAGTTTGACTACTCCAACCAAATCAACTTCAACCATTTCCTGCAGACTGGTGTTGAGGTGAAGGTGCGTGAGTTTGACTACCAGCAGGTTTACGGTATCGATACCCCCGGGGCCAAGCTTAACGGAGACGAAGAGCCGTTCGTGCCGAGCAACTGGAACCGCACACCATGGGAGGTAGCGCTGTATGCGTCGGACCGCATGGAATACGCGGGGTTGGTTGTGAACCTGGGCCTGCGTGTCGAGTTTGCCAACCGCGATGCGGAAGAGATCGTGGACTACTTCTATCCGTTCCGGCAGGACTCCGTGACGGTGGGCGGCACAACGCTGCAGCGGCAGCCCTTCAACCGGGGAGACGATGTGCCAACCGATGTATTTCTCAACCCGCGCATTGGCGTTTCGCATCCCATCGGCTCGAACGCAGCCATGTACTTCTCCTATGCTCGCAACCAGCAGTTGGTGCCGTTCGCGCAACTGTATGAATGGTACGACGGCAACAACTCCAACAACTCGTTCTTTTCCTACCAGAACCCGAGCCAGGACCCGATCACGTCGAACAACTACGAGTTGGGGATCCAGTGGGAGTTTGCTGAAGGATGGGGGACCGATATAAATGCCTACATGCGGAGCATCGACAACTATGGCTCCATCAACTTCGAAGCCACCAACCGCGTACCCGAAGGAGCCGAGAGCCTTGTCGGGAGCCCGCACCGCTTCCGGACCAGCTTTGGCTATGCCGACTCGCGTGGGATCGAACTGATACTGCGGCGGCAGGCGGTGGAACTGGCGCAAGACCTAAGCCTGGGGCTTACGGCGTCGTACACGTTCTCGACGGTTGAACTGGCACGGGGTGCCGGTGCGACCTCGACGGCCTTCGCCGACAACGACCCCAACAACCCGATTACGCAACTGCCCTTCGATGATGCCGAAGACGTGAAGAACTTCCCGCAGAACGTGCGCGGCGGCTCTTCGACGCTGACCGGCGGCTACGACCGGCGTCATCGCGTCGTGCTGCGTTCGGTGGCGGCCCTGCCCTACGAATTTTCGCTGGGGCTGACGGGCAACCTCGAAAGTGGGTTCCTCTACGAGAAGCAGATCGATGTGGATGAGCGGGACCGGGCGCTTCTGACCGGCCCGACCAACTACCAGATCGATCTGCGTCTGGAGAAGCGGTTTGCCTTCACGGAGCGCTTTGGCGTCGATCTCTATCTCGACATCACCAACCTCACCGACCGGCTCAACGTTGTAGCTTACAACACCGACACGCAAGCCAATGAGTTTCTCGTCTTCGAGCGCACCGGCAACCCCGGTAGTCGCTTGATTCAGCGGGATGGCTCGGCGCTCTATGGCCCGGCGCGGAATATCTACTTTGGTGCCCGGCTCCGCTTCTAGGACTGTGGCAACACCTCACTATATGCACCACTAATCACGATCTAGTTATGAAGAGAGCCCTATATATCTTCTGTCTCGTGTTTCTGCTGGGAGGTGCCACAGCGCTTTCGAGTCAGGCACAGAGCAAGAAGACTCCGTCTTCACTCCTCAAGTATGCTGGCCCCCAGGACGATGAGTTCGTCGAAGGGGATGGATACATGGTGTCGGGTGATGCGTGGGAAACGGTAAAACCGTTTAATACCAACGAAGAAGCCTTGCTGCGTAGCCCGTACCGGGGCATCGGAGGCGGGATGTTGCCCTACATGCACTTAGGTGCCAACGACAATAACTTCTTTAACCCGGGCGGTATGTGGCCCAATGCCTACCGCATCGTCAACCTGTTCCGTAACGCCCGTAAGATCGGGTTCAGCACCTTTAAGCCCGGTGGATGGCCTGGCTATGCCGCCGGCAATCCTATCTTCGATCTGGACAACAACGAGGACAGCCGGTTTATGGTAGCCGTCTACGGACCCAACGTGGCCGGAGCGAACGACCCGGCGCGTAACTACCAGCGCCCGGCACGCTACGTTGATAACTCGCGAGGTCACCTGATCTATGAAGCGGGGTGGCCCACAACGGCTGGTATTGACTTTAAGCTGCGGGCGCACCAGTACACCAACAACGAGCAGAACATGAACGACTTCGTTGTGCTCGAATTTACACTGACCAATACGGGAGAAGCCGATACGAACGGGGATGGCACCATTGACGCGAGCAACAACGTCATTGAGGCCATAGCCGCCAGTCTGCAGGGCGAGACGGCCCCGGCCATTAAGATTGGCTTTGGCGGTGAGCGCTTGCGCGGCCCTGACGGTGGAAGCAAGTTCGGTGCAGGTCGCTCGTTTGGCTATGTGGGCGCGCCCGACCATAATGGCAATCCCTACGACTTCCTGGCGTTCTACGCGAATGTGCCACCGCAGGCCTTCGGTACGGTGCCGCCCACTGGGCAGCGCGACTTCGGCATCAACAACTACCGCAACAAGGACGGCTACACCGATGTGTGGGGGGGCTGGCGGTGGATGGGGGCCAAGCAAGGAAGCATCACCGACTTCGACGGCACCTATGCCAGCCTCGGTACCATTAATGCATCGTCGCCGGACAAACAGACGCTCTTTGGGACCCATCCCACCGGACAAGGCGCACAGCGCGGCTGGTATACTTCACATACCTACGCGCCGGAACTAGTTACCTACCGGTGGAACGATTCGGCCAAGGAATTTCGTGCTGCGACAGCGGTATGGTACGACGACTACGGTCGCGTAGCCGACGGTGGAGCCACGCCTGTTAACCTCGCGCCCAACCCGCGTTTTTTCAGTGGGGGTACCATGGACGACGTGACCACCTTCGTGCCTGCAGCCAGCCCTATGCGTCCTAACGGCGACTTTAAGTACGCCTCCGAAGACGTTAGCAAGGCGGCCGGCATCCAGCAGCCTGTATGGGAGCCGGAATGGAACCCTGCGCTGCAGGGTAACAGCAGCCCTTCGGGCACCGACTTCTACCAGGCTGTCGGCTATGTTCGCGATTGGACCTTCGGCGAGAGTAACAAGACCGGCATGGGGCCTTTCCGACTGGAGGTCGGTGAGTCCATCACGCTCACCTTTGTAGCAATGTCAGGCTTTCGCTTAGAAGGCATATCAGACGCCGCCGATGCGGCGCAGTGGGCCTGGGAAAAGGGCTGGGATATCCGCAGCGACCTGCCTACGCCGCCTGCCCCTGAGATGATCGTTGAAAGCACGACTAACGGCACTGCGCAGATTAGCTGGACCGATGTGAGCAATATCTCGAACATCAGCGGCTATAAAGTCTGGCGGGCAGCGCAGTATAAGCAGCGGGAATGGCTCGAAGAAGGCATGCGCCTGATGGATAACTTCCATCATCAGCAGCAGGTAGGTAGCGAGGTTACGCCATTCCTGGAGCCGATCAACCCGTACTTCGATGCGCAAGAGACAGCTTTCACTGGCGGCCAGGCAGGCACGTATCAGCCCGAAGAGTGGGGCACCTACGACCTCATCGCGGTGATTCCTAACGGCGAATTGGGGCAGTACCAGGCATCAGGCGGTCCGTACGACTATGCCTTTGAGGATGCCGATGCCATCACCGGCTTTACGTATTGGTACTACGTGTCTTCCTACCAAGAAGGCTCCTTTACCGGGCCGCAAGGACCGGTTGGTGTCAACTTCGTAGAGTCCTCTGGGGTTGTCAACCGCAACGGGCGTAATACCCGCGATGCGGCCGTTGGCACGATTGGAATGGTTTCGCCGTGGGGTGGCACTTATCCCTTCGCTTGGAACAACCCTAACTATCCCGATAAAGGCACCCTCGAATTCAAAAACCTGGGCGCGGAGTTTACCGTGACGCCGCCTGTGGCCGATGTGGCCGATGTGGCTGATATCGTCACGGTATCGCCAAACCCGTATAAGATCACGGGCCTGAACGATGTGCGGTCCAATTCCTCTAGCCATAACATCAACTTCCTCAACGTGCCTGCCGAGTTTGCACTGACGATCATTGACGTGTCAGGGCAGATCATCTTCCAGGATAACGTGCAGGCTGGCGCAGATGGAAGGTATGTATGGGACTTGTTCTCGAAAGATGGGGTGGAGATTGCCAGTGGCCTCTACATCTACCACATCGTTTATGGCAATGATCAGGAAGTAACCGGCCACTTTGCCATCCTCCGCTAGCTCACGCTCAGACCCGGACCATCAGATAGAGGGTAAACCATGTATAAGACACTATTCATCATACTGCTTCTCGCAGCCGGTCTGACGTTGGATGCCTCGGCCCAGCGTAAGGCCGGACGCAACGGCGGGGCTTTCCTGGAGATTGGCATTGGCGCACGCGAAGTCGGACTGGGTTCGGCGGTGAGTTCGCTCACCAACGATGCCAACCAGATCTTCTGGAACCCTGCTGGCACCGCGCTCCGAGACAACCAGACCTTCAGCGCGGCCTTTTCCTACAACGACTGGATTGCAGACCTGAGCTATACAGCTGCGGCTGCCGGGTACAACCTCGGTAGCACGGGCACCGTGACGGTCGGGGTGCAGGTCTTCGGCGTCTCCGACATCCCCGCCAACCGCGAGAATGGGTACTCTGACCCGATCTTGCAGGGCCTTGTGACGGACAATGAGACCTCGGCTACCTTCAACTACACCGACCTCGCCGTCAGTGTGTCGTATGCCCGGTATTTCTTTGACCGGCTCTCGCTGGGAGCTACCTTCAAGGTTATCAACGAGTCCATCGACAGCGAAAGTGCGTCGGCTGTCGCTTTCGATTTCGGCTCGGTCTACAGCATCGGCTTTTCAGGCTGGCAGATCGCAGCGCGGCTGAGCAATCTGGGAAGCCCAATTACATTCTACAACCAGGACAACCCGTTGCCACTAACGTTCTCCATCGGCACGTCGATCTATCCGGTCAACACCGAGCGGACGCGGGTGATGCTGGCACTGGATACCATCAAGCCGCAGGACTCACAGCAGTTGATCTTCGGCGGAGCCGAGGTATCGTTGTACGACCTGCTTTTCCTAAGGGGCGGCTATAAGTTTAACTATAGTGGCAAAGATGATGACGGCACCTCAGGACGTGACCCCATCGCCACTTCCATCGAAGGTATGTCCCTTGGCGGTGGCATCCAGTACGAGATATCTGGCTTCGGCGTGGGGATCGACTATGCTTTCACGCAGATGGATTTGCTTGACAACGTCCATCGCCTCACGCTCCGCATTGGAAACTGACGCATGTCGCAAACTGGAGTTCTGAGCGGGGCGGCGTTTCCGGTGCCGTCCCGCTTAGTCGTTTTTCATGAGAAGCCTCTTTTGTTGATTTGCTGCACGTAGACACTGCATCGGGCCGTTGGCAACCCTTTTGTGACCAGATCCGTGATTTTCTAAAAGCGGATATCATTGAGCTATCCATCGATGGGATGCCAGTGCGGGGTTTTCGCAGCCCGGATACGCCTGCCCTCTGGATCCGTGATCACTCGGATATCCTGCGCGGTGGTAAGTATGTCGAGCCGGATGTGCAAAGCGCCGTCACCTGCTTCGCCAACGCGCAGGCGGCCAGTGGGCGTATCTACGACTATGTGACCACCTTCCCCGAGAAGAAACCATGCGAGCGGGAAAACTGGGAAAAGTGGGTGCGCGTGCCCGTTGAGGCTGATGTTGAATTCCGCTTCGTGAAGGCGGCCTATCTCGCTTGGCAGGCCTCCGGTGATGACGCTTGGATGGCAGAAATGCTTCCCGCCTGCGACCGGGCGCTAACGTATTGTCTGTCGCATCCGTGGCGCTGGGACGACCAGCATGGCCTGCTCAAGCGCCCCTACACCATCGACACCTGGGACTTTGACTACACCGCTGGACGGACCCCCTGGCTCAACTTTGCGGTGACCGATGACACCTACTGGGGGCTGATGCACGGCGACAACAGTGGCTTCTACGAAGCGGCGCGTCTGCTGGCGCGGATGTATGCGGCCACGGGACAGCGCGAGCGGGCCTCGGAGTGTGCCGAGGTGGCCGAAGGGTTGCGTCAACGCGCCAACACGCTCCTGTTTAACGGACGGTTTTACACCCATTTTTACAAGCTCACGCCGGTTACCATTGACGGCGTGGATGAGGCCGATCAACTGAGCCTCAGCAACCCCATGGACATCAACCGGGGCCTGGCAACGCACGAGATGGCGGTAGCGATCTTACAAACCTATCAGCAACGCCGCGAGACGACCGGCGCCTTTGCCGAGTGGTTCAGCATCGATCCACCCTTTCCCGATGGCGTCTTCGGCGATGAGAAACTGGTGGGGGGCGCGTATTGCAACGGTGGTATCCTCCCGCTCGTTGGCGGCGAACTGGCAAGGGCGGCGTTCTCTCACGGTTTCGAGCAGTATGGCGTCAGCATCCTCGACCAGTACCGCGAGATGATTGCTGAGTCGGGCGAAACGTATCTCTGGTATTTTCCCGACGGCACAGCCTCCACCGAGGAAACCAGTACCAGCCCCGAAGCCACACCGACCGATGGCTGGGGCTCGTCGGCAATGCTTTACGCATTCGTCGAAGGGCTATGCGGCATCGAAGATCGCGGCCACTCCTACCGCCATGTGCGTTGCTCGCCACGCTGGGCTGCCACGGACGAGGTCGAAGCGACGGTGCAGGTCGGCTATGCCGCGTCGGGGGCGACCTTCGGCTATCGATATGCGCATGATGCAGCGGCGAAGACCCTTTCGCTGGCAGTGGAAGCCGAACAGTCGCAGGTGCAGATGCATGTGCTGCTGCCCGAAGGGTGCCATGCGGTATCAGTGACCTGGAATGGCAAACCTATGCCTTTCATGGCGTCGCAGGTTGAGCAGAGCAAATATGTGGATATAGAAGGGGGCGTGAGCAAGCAGGCCATGGTTGAGGTGCGGTATGGCAACGATTAGTGTACCGTGGAAAAAAGGCATGCAGGGCGAGACGCGGACGGCTTATACGCTGCTCGCGCCCGTGCTGCTTTTTTTTCTGGCCTTCCAGTACTATCCGATCCTCAAAAGCATTGCCATCAGCTTTGCCAACTACGGCCTGCTGATGCGCGAGACGCCCTGGGTGGGGCTCGACAATTACATCCGGCAGTTTCAGGATCCGCTGTTCCTCTCGGCGTTGTGGAATACGCTGCTGTTCGTCGCTGTGGTCGTCGTGATAGGCGTGGCGCTGGCGTTGTTTCTGGCGGTGCTGGTCGAGAAAACAGGACGTTGGGCCTCTGTCTACCGGACACTCTATTTCATCCCGGTTGTCACGTCGCTGCTGGCTACGTCGATGATCTGGCGCTGGCTTTATGCCTCGAACGGCCTGCTGAATTTCCTGATGACGATGGTGGGGCTGGATCCGGTGGCGTGGCTCCTCAGCGAGTCCATGGCCCTGCCCTCGCTCATGGCGATCACCGTCTGGAAGAACCTGGGCTTCGACCTCATCCTGTTCTCCGCCGCGCTGCAAGCCATCTCGCCCGATTACTACGAAGCATCGAGCCTCGAAGGCGCGACGCCGTGGGAGGATTTCTGGTACATCACGCTGCCGCAACTGCGCCCCATCTTTCTGCTCGTCTGCATCACCGCCGTCATCCGCTCCTTCCAGGTCTTCACCATCGTTCTCGCCATGACGCAGGGTGGCCCGATCAATGCCACCCGCACCATCGTCTACCACATTTATGAACAGGGCATCCAGTACGACGAGATGGGCTACGCCTCTGCTGCTGCCGTTATCCTGCTCATTATCATCGCCATCATGACCTTCATCCAGATGCGGCTGGGCAGAGAAACATAGTAGGGAAGGGGGAAGAGCGAGGAGGGAAGAGAATAGGTTTCCCGCCATTCCTTACCCTTAGCACCCGTAGGGACGGACCCATGTGTCCGTCCACCGACGCAAAAAGAAAAACGAAAGACCCCAAACCAAGAACCAGTAACCCGATGAACACCCGCAGGCAGTTTTTGAAAAAGGTGGGACGTGGTACGGCGGCGTTGGCAGCAGGGCCGTTGCTGGACGGGGTGCGTCCGGCTACACCGTGGCCACCACCTACCGGGGTGGACGATGAGGATTTCTGGAAGCAGGTACGTGCGCAGTTCCCGCTGACGCACGAGCGCACGTATCTCAACACAGGCGGCCTTGGCCCGGCTCCCTACCCGGTGCTTGATGTCGTTCAGCGCACCGTGATGGAACTGCAAGCGATTTGCGAGACAGGACATCACGAAATCGACGAATCCAGAGCACCCGTGGCGGCTTTCTTCGGCGTCCAGCCTTCCGAAATCGCGTTCATGCGCAACGCGACGGAAGGCAACGCGACAGTGGCTTCGGGACTCTTGACGATGCAGGCGGGCGACGAGGTGATTTTTGAATCGCACGCGCATCCAGGCGGGGCCATTCCGTGGATGAGTCGGCAGCAGCAGCAGGGCATCAAAGTCAAGATTTTCGAGCCAGACCCGACGAGCGCCGAGGGCAACCTCCAGCGTATCGCTGACCTCATCACGCCGCGCACCCGCGTCATCCAGATCAGCCACGTCACGGCACCGACGGGCATCCGCCTTCCCGCCAAAGCCGTCGCCGACCTCGCGCACGAGCACGGCTGCTGGTTCCACATCGACGGGGCGCAGTCGGCGGGCATGATCACGTTTGATCTGAAGGAAATCGGCTGTGACTCATACGCCACGAGTGGCCACAAATGGATGGGCGCGCCGCACGGCACCGGTGTGCTCTACATCCGCGAAGACCGACTGGACGAGGTAGCGCCGACCGAGGTAGGCGCGTATTCGGACAATGGATACAGCCTGCCTGACGAGTTTTCCTACAACCCGACCGCCCAGCGCTACGAACCCGGTACCCGCGATGCTACGAAGGCGCTCGGCGTCGCCGCAGCCGTGGCGTTTCTGGAGCAGATCGGGATGCAGCGTGTTGCCGATTATGGGCAGGGACTGGCTCGCTACCTGCAGGATCAGCTTCGGCAGATCGAAGGCGTGACGGTGCTGACGCCAGAGGATGCATCGCTCTCCGGTTCCATCACCACGTTCAAGACCGACACGGTACCGTACGACGAACTCTACCGCTTTTTCGGCCAGGAATTCCAGATGCGCTGCCGGATTGTCACCGAGCGCGATATCAATGCGGTGCGCGTGTCCACCCACATCTTCAACAACAAAGCCGACTGCGACCGGGTGGTCGAAGCCACCCATGCGGCCTTGAAAGACGCTCAGTAACCCGAATCATGCCAACCATTACGCCAGAAACAGCACCCCAGCCATCGACCGTCAGCGCCGATGTGCCGATGCCGCAGGAGGCGTCCTGGCCCCCCCGCCGGGCGTGGTGGAAGCGGTATGCGCCGACGCCATCGGGAGTGGCTATTCACACCGTATTGATTCTGGGTGCAGTAGTGATGGTTGGGCCACTGGTCTGGATGGTACTGACCTCGCTCAAGACGCCTGCCGATGCCGAGGCTTTCTTCGACACGCCTCGCCAGATCGGAGCGATGCTCAAGGGGATGCTGCCCGATCCGCTGACGTGGGATAATTACGAGGCCGTCTTTACGGAGCGCCCGATGCTCCGCTACTACCTCAACAGCGCCATCTACACCGTGCTGCGGATGATTCCGAGCCTGTTCTTCTGTGCACTCGCCGGGTTCATTTTCGCCAAACTCAAATTCCCGGGCCGCGACTGGATCTTCGGTGCGATCATCGTCACGATGATGATTCCATTCCAGATCAAGATGCTGACGCTCTACGAGATGATGGTCGATCTGCGCATGGTAGATACCTACTGGGCCGTCGTCATCGTCGGCATCATGGAGCCGTTCGGTATCTTTCTGTTTAGGCAAACCATCATCGGCATCCCCGACGACCTGCTTGACGCGGCGCGTATTGATGGCTGCGGCACGCTACGGACGTTTTTCAGCGTGGTGCTCCCGCTGATCAAGCCGACGCTGGCGGCCTACAGCATCTTCCTGTTCATGTGGTCGTGGAGCGATTTCCTCTGGCCGCTCATTGTCATCAACAGCGAAATGCTTAAGCCCATCGAAGTCGGCATTCTCGGCTTCTCGGATATCAACAACCCGGAATACGTCAAGATGATGGCGGCCTCCACGGTAGCTGTCGCCCCGATCATTGTGTTCTTCCTGCTTATGCAGAAGCAATTCATCCGTGGCGTCACCATGACCGGGCTGAAAGGATGATGGGGTTGCGGGCGACATATCGCGTGCAACGCTGGACAGGGTGGTTGCTACTGATCGCTCTGCTTATCGGCTGTGGGGGAGAAGGAGCCGCAACAGCCGATGGGCGCAAGGAGGTGCGCGTGTACCTGCTCCTTATCAGCACGAAGCAGGTCGAGTTTTACCAGTGGGCCGAGCAAACCTATGAGGAAGCGCATCCTGACACCGACATCATCATTGAGCAATTTCCCGGCAGCTCGCTCAAGGATTTCGAGATCAAGCTGCGGCTGCGGTTCAGCAGTGGGCAGGCTCCCGATGTGTTTGGCGCGCCCGAGGCGGTCGCCGCTGAGTATGCCCGGCTCGGTTTGCTGGAACCGGCACCGGATTACATCGAGCGCATCGTGCAGGAGAAGGCGCTCAACGCGATGGCCCGTACGGCACCGTACATTGATGGCACCTGCTACGGCGTCACAAATGCGTCGGTGTGGCAGGCGCTGTATTACAACAAGGACATGTTCCGCGAGGCGGGCCTGGACCCAGAGCGCCCGCCAGAGACATGGGACGAATTGCTCGACTACGCCGACCGCCTCACTGTCCGCGACCCCGATGGTACGCCAATCCGGGCGGGCCTGTCGTTGCGCAAGACCGGGTTCAAAGTGGGCACTGCTGAGAAGTGGTTCACCTTCCTCTATTCGGCGGGCGGTCAGGCGTACAACGATGACGGTACACGCTCCATGTTCAACTCGCCTGCGGGTCGGGACGCGCTGGGGTTCTACAAGGCGGTGCTGTTCGACGAAAATATTGACTCGGTAGAGTTGGAAGGCGATCAGCAGGGCTTTGGGCAGGGACGCGTGGCAATGTTTCTGCGCGAGCCGCACGTCATCGGCTGGTTGCAAGATAACTACCCCGATCTGGACTTTGGCGTCGCGCCCATTCCAAAAGGGGCCGAGTCGATCAGCTCCGGCGGATCGTATTTGTGGACGGTCAGCAAGGATGCCGCGCATCCCGATGCGGCATGGCGGTTTGTCGAGTTTTTGATGTCCGACGACGTGTATGCTCGGTACGCCGTCGTCGGTGGCATTATCCCGGTGACCAAGCCAGTAGCCGCGCTGCCGCAGTACAGCGAGAATCCATACCTCAAGGTATTTATCGAGCAGGAAGCCGCGGCGCTGTCGCCGTTTCCTCGCATGGCCCGCGCTTCCGAAATCGTGGGAGCCTACGTCGAACGGTTCTGCTACGGGCGCATCGGCATCGACGAGATGCTGGAACGGGCCCAACGTGACGTAGACGCCCTCCTCGACCGAAACAAGCAAAGCACATCAGCCAATTCATGAGTACCCCTTTTCACATAGGCGTTATCACCGACGAAGTATCACGCAACCTCGAAGAGGCGCTGGCGACGAGCACGGCGTGGGGCCTTTCGCGTTTTGAATTACGGGAAGGAGAAGAACGCCGCTTTCCCTTTTTCAGCGCCGATGAAATCCAACTGGTAGAAGGCGTGATGCGGCGCGGTGCGCAGATTACCGCCGTCTCCCCCGGCATCCTAAAGGCTCATGCCGATGACGAGGCCACCGTGCGTGAAGAGTTGGAAAACACGCTGCCCCGCGCTATCGACATGGCCGGACGGTTTGACTGTCCGTTGCTCATCGTTTTCGGCTTCGAGCGGTATGAGGGGGAGCCAGACGGCAACCGCGTACGGGTGCTGAAAGCGTTCGAGCAGGTGGCGGAAGCGGCGGCCGAAGCAGGCATGATCGCTGCGATAGAAAACGAACCCAACTTCTGGATCGACCGCCCTGCCGAGATCGTCTCGCTGCTCGAAGAACTCGGGCACCCGGCGCTGAAGATCAACTGGGACCCGGCGAACCTGCGCTGGGGCGGGCAAGAGCCGACGCACGACGACTTCGAGATGCTCAAGCCGCACATCGCCAACGTGCATGTGAAGGACTACACACCCGACAACCCCGATGCGCCGTGGGTGCCCGTGGGCCAGGGTGTGCTGGACTGGGAGACGATCCTCGGCTGGATCATCGAAGAAACCAATCTGCCGCACGCCACCATGGAAACGCACTGCGTGCCGCTGTTGGAGAAATCCCGCGAAAGCCTGGACCGCATTGAGGAGATCGTCGCCGCCGTGCAAACCACGAATTGATCATATAACCGTCCGTAGAGACGTAGCTACGTCTCTACCCGACCATACAACCGTGAACAACGAATCTCAACATACCCCTGTCCGCATCGCCCTCGTTGGTTTGGGCGGACATGGACGAACCATCCAGCACGCTTCCGATGAAGCCACCAGCCTGGAGGTCGTTGCCGTGTACGACCCGGTCGAAGAAGAAGCGCAGGCCGCCGCCGAGCGTTTTGGCTGCGACGCCGCATCTTCCTACGACGCCGTCCTCGAACGCGACGACCTAGACGCTGTGGGGCTGGTGACGCCGAACCACTTGCATTTGCCACAGGCGCGAGCCGCTTTTGTTGCCGGACTGGACGTGTTTGTAGAAAAACCCATTGCCAACACCGTCGCCGACGGGCAGGCCATGATCGACGCAGCGCAGGCGGCAGACCGGCTGCTGATGGTCGGCCACAACATGCGCTTCAGCCGCTCCTTCCGCATGGCAAAGCAGAAAATCGACGACGGCGAGTTGGGCGACATCGTCAGCGTCGAGATTCATTTTTCGGCGGACAATACGCAGCGCATGGCAAAAGACGTGTGGAGGCTCCGGCCCGACCAGTGTCCGCTGTTGCCTGTCATGCAACTCGGCATCCATGCGCTTGACCTTGTGCATTTCATGGCAGGCCGCATCGAAGAAGTGCATGCCTTCGCCCAATCTGTGACCACGCAGCCAGAAGTCATCGACAGCGTGACAGCGACGTTCCGGCTGAACAGCGGGCGGCTCGGCACGATGGTCAGCAACTACTGCACGCCCGTCCGCTTCGAGTACCGCGTGGCGGGCACCGAAGGCTTTCTACAATGCACACCGCATCACGTCTGGTACCGCTCTGCTGCCGACTCAGACCGCGCCGGGGGTGGTGAGGCCGAGACGCACGACTTCATGGAGTTCGGTATGGAAAGCTATGTCTTGCAGATGCAAGCGTTTGGCGAAGCCGTTCAGCAGCGCACGCAGCCACCCATTGATGGACCGGCTGGCTTGCAGGCGCTCGCGGTGGTAGAGGCCATGCACCAGTCATCGACAAGCGGTGCGCCACAGCCGATTCCGTCATTCATCGAACAATCTTCTGCTGTATGAGGCGTTGTCTTCTCATATCGCTTCTGATGCTCGTCGCGGGGATAGCGCAGGCACAGCCCGTGTTGCATGTGGCGGTGCTGGAAAACCGCAACTACATCGTCGGTGCCAACAACGCGCCGAGCGGGTTGCATCGCTACGAGGGGGATACGACCTGGACGCACCTGGGCTGGACCAACCTGCGCAACTTTGGGGTGGACGCCACGCCCGATGGCACCATTTACCTTGCCGCAGGCAACGGCGCATTTCGCTCCCGCGATGGTGGCGCGTCTTGGCGTATCACAACAGGATGGGAAGTGACAGAGGTGCTTGATGTAGACGTCGCACCGAGCAATCCAGCCACCATCTACATCGCCACGGCCTATGGCGTGTGGCGTACTACTGATGGCGGCGAAACATGGGCGCAGCAAAATAGCGGATTGAGCAATCCACCCTTTACACAAGCCATCGCCGTAGACCGTGCAAACCCTGAGCGTGTGCTGACAGGTGGTGAGGGCGGCCTGTATGAATCGACCGATGGCGGGGAGCACTGGCAGCAGATTTCGGCAGTTCCTATTCGTGAAATTCAGCAACATCCTGCCGACCCAGATGTGTGGCTGGTCGGCACCGGCGGTCGCGGCGTGATGGTCTCCCATGACGGTGGCACCAACTGGCAATTCTCTGAAGGTGTCACTAGCACCATGTACGCCGTGGCTGCCGATCCTTTAAACCCCGAGCATATGGTGGCTGCAGGCTTCGAGACCGGCGTCTTCGTCAGCACCGATAGCGGGCAAACGTGGGCGTTGGCGGACGGTATGGCCGGGCAGAGTGTTCACGCACTCCTGTTTGATGAAAGCCAGCAAGGGCGGTTGTGGGCCGGTACGCTTGGCGCAGGCGTGTACTATTCCGACGACCTTGGGCAGACGTGGCAATACGCGG
>Ga0102947_1000219_pt1 | contig 20817 bp, 33 predicted proteins | sample SalPon2A_A_D2_MG_FD_78210 | JGI IMG/M metagenome (GOLD analysis project Ga0102947, IMG submission 78210) | Soil microbial communities from South San Francisco under conditions of wetland restoration - Salt Pond MetaG R2A_A_D2_MG | ecosystem: Environmental > Terrestrial > Soil > Wetlands | place... | reverse complement strand
GGGTTCTAGTGGAGAGATGACTCAAGGTGCAGGAGCAGTAGTCATGTTGCTTAATGACAGCCCACGGCTATTGGAATTTGATCCGAAAGTTACTGCCACGTCAATTAAAGATGAATATGATTTTTACAGACCATTTGGAAAAGAAACTCCAATTGTACATGGTCAATATTCAAATCTTCTTTACATGATTCAAGTAAGAAAGGCTTTGGAGATTTTCAAGAAAAAAGCAATTTCCAGTGAGTTGATTAAGTTAGAACCAGGTGAAACAATTTTAGACCACATGGATTACATCAACATGCACTTGCCATATAGTAATATGGGTAAAAAGGCATTGGCTTATTTGGTAAGACATGAATGGCGACAACTTCCACGATGGAAAAAAATTATTTATGAAATGGGAATAGATGAACCAATTCCAAAAGATCCTCGTGGAACCATCGAATCTGTTCTAGGAGATCAAGAATATATGGCAAAAGATCATGAATTCACAAAATTATTCACAAAAACCGCTGAATTTCAAGAAGTGTATGAAGCTAAACTTGCTAGTTCTCTCATTGCATCTAAAATGATTGGAAATTTGTACACTGCATCACTATACCTAGGCTTTAGAAGCAGTCTTGAATTTGAATATCAAAAGGGAATTAATCTAGATGGAAAACGTGTGGGATTTGGTTCCTACGGTAGTGGTGCCAGTGCCATGGTGTTCAGTGGCTTAATTCAGCCAGAATATGAAGAAATTGTTAAATCTATGAATTTAGAGGTCGAACTTGGTCCTAGAAGAAAACTGACATTAAATGAATACGAAAGAATTCATGAAAGCAAACTTGGCCCAGAAGAATCCATGTTGAAACCAAAACGTGAATTCATTCTTGTAGATGTCAATACCACTATAGAATCTAGAGGGGAGCGACGATACATTTTCAACGAATAATTCATGGAAAAAAAGAATCCTGTAAAAGATTATCTTTTTAATTATATTAAAAAATCAGAGAAGCGATTTCAAAGATTATTTTCTCAAGCAAAATTTGATATTATAATTAATAATATAATTGAAAATTGTTACAATAAAGTTTCTTTAATGAATAACAAAGAAGAAAGTCTAGCGGTTTTAGGTACAGGGATTATACATTATATGCTTACAAATGCCATGATAACTAGCCAAAGGAAAATAGAATACCAGGGAATAGAAATTGACATAATAATTCCAAATTTTAAAACCCTAGATAAAGATCCCAAAAAAACATTGATTATTTGCATACCAAATACTACAGATGAAAAATGGATTAAAGAAAAACTAAACCAGATTTATAAAATTCAATCAGAAAAACAAAACGTATGGCTCGTTTTAACTAAAGATCTTAAATTTAAAGGTAAAACATATTTAATTCAAAAAGGAAATTCATCTTTTTCCCAAATAATTTACGATATTGCTAATTTTGTAAATGTCCAGGGACAAAATAATTTAAAAATTTTACGCGTTTAGGGAATTATTTTATTATTAGATCCATATCCATATTTTTTTTAAAATTTCTGTACAACGAATTATCACTAAGGTTTTCAATGTAGGGCACGATACCTAAAATTGGAACACCAGTCAAACTTTTTAGGTCTCTTTTCAGAGTTTTTAATTGATAGCCATCTGCATCAAAATTATTAATTATTATTCCCTTGATTGGAATTTTGTATTTATTACACATTTTGCAAGTCATAAGGGTATGATTAATAGTTCCTACTTTGGTTCTAGTAACAATAATGACATCTAATTTCATTTCCTTAATCAAATCAGATACAAAATAATTTTTTAATATAGGGGTCATAATTCCACCCATACCTTCCACCAGTAACATTGAATGAATTTTTGATAATTTTTTAAAAGCGGCAAATACAGAATCTATTTTAACAACAATTTTCAAATTTTTTGAAGCAGTAAATGGGGATGCTTCCATTTTGAAAAATTGAGGATTCAGCAAATTTTCTGGATCGGAAACTTGTGCAGCTTTAGATAAAATATCTACATCTTCAGATTTGAAACCATTTTTTTGTGGCGTTCCAGCTGCAAATGGTTTCATTATTCCTACATCAATACCCATTTTTCGTAAAGTAACGGCTAAACCAGCTGCAACGTATGTTTTTCCAACATTTGTATCTGTTCCAGTTATGAAAAATGATTTCATTAATTTTATTGAGATTAGTTTACTGATTAATCTTTTATCGCTAAATGTCTACCAAAAATTAAATAATAAACACAATTTGATTTGCTAAAAAGACATATGATCTATTGTAAAAGTTGGAAATTCATCAGCTTTTTTGAATATCTTTTATTTTGAATTTGTATTACGTAGTTTGTTACAAATTTTTTTTATAATCAAACTGTATTTACTAAAATCTGAGGCTAGATAAAATTTTCTAACTAATTTTTTGGAGATGGACCTATAAAGAACAAGAAAATATGAAAGTTATGATAAGTGTAAACTGTGAAGATGTTTTGCCCATTCAACACCAGTTATTGGTTTACGTAGCGGATAATATTCAAGCAATCCCTGCAATAAAGAATAAAGAATTTATTCTATCCCCTGTGGAACCACATGAAATAATTGACACCGTGCAGGTAACAAAATCAATTCAAGAATATCTTGAGTCGATAGGGGAAGGAAATAATTTTACAATAATTGATAAATCCAAAAAGATCTTAATCAAATCTATTAATGGAAAGAAAATAAATAAAATTACCCCTCCTGTGAGAAGTATTCGTACTTGTTGCGGTTTGTAATAATTTCACCATCATATAATTATCCAAATATTGATTTTATTGGGTTAGGATTCATTTCGTTTAATTATTAAACCAAAATAACCTAAAAAACCTTAATGAAAAAAAATGGTTTTGTTTGGCATCCTAACACACAAATGAAGGAATGGCAAGCATTTGATGAAATTGTCTCTGCTAAAGGAATGTGGTTAATTGATTCAAAAGGAAACAAAATGCTTGATGCTGTGGGTTCAATGTGGTGCAATGTCTGGGGGCATTCAAAGCCAGAACTAATCAAAGCAATAAGTGACCAAAGCAAAAAGTTACAGCATTCTTCAATGTTCAACCTTACCAATGAACCTGCAGAGAAACTTGCAGAAAAATTAGTAAAAATGTCTCCGGGAATGTATAAGGTATTTTATTCTGATAACGGCTCTTCTGCAATGGAAATTTCATTAAAAATGGCTCTTCAGTATTGGCAAAATTGTGGTGAAAAACAAAAGTCAAAAATAATAACTCTGGAAAACGGTTATCATGGTGACACCTTTGGTGCCATGTCTGTGGGATATATACCTCAATTTTTTGGGAAATTCAAAAAACAATTGTTTTCTACAATACAAATGCCAACTCCAAACAAGTATAAGCTTCCAAAGGGATACACCTTTTCAGATTATATCAATTTTTGTTTGGATAAGATAGAAAACCTAACATCCAAAGACAGCAAGATTGCAGCTTTTGTAATGGAAAGTGGCGCCCAAGTTGCGGGAGGTGTTTTAATTTATCCAAAAAATTTTCAGGAAAAAATTAGACAGATTTGCAAAAAACACGATATATTGTTGGTTTTAGATGAAATTGCAACTGGGTTCGGACGATTAGGTTCAATGATTCAATACAAAGAACAAAAAAGCATTCCAGACATTGTAGCTTATGGAAAAATGCTTACTGGAGGTTATCTTACAATGGCTGCAACTCTATCAAGTAAAAAAATCTATGATTCTTTCGAGGGGGAATTCAACGATTGGAAACATCTTTTTCATGGACACACATATACTGGAAATCCGATTGCATCAGCTGTTTCACTTGAAAATTTAAAATTATATCAAAAAAATAATTTGATCAAAAAAATTCAAAAGACATCTAAAATATTTGAAAAGTATTATGACGATATTTCAAAACTAGATGCGGTAGGAGATATCAGACACAAAGGAATGTTAATGGGAATTGAATTGGTATCAAATAAAAAGAAGAAAATCCCCATCCAAACTAAGAAATCAATTAACAAAATTTTCTTCGAAGAGGCTAAAAAAAACGGAATTTATCTTAGGACCCTTGGAAATATTGTAATGCTTGTCCCGCCTCTGGCCATACCTGAAAAAGACCTCAATTTTCTGTTAAATCAAACAATTAAAACCATTAAATCTGCTCAAAAACAGATTCTTTGATTTTGTTAACCCACATTTTTTTCTAGGTTAACTTATCCAAAAATCTTATTTAATGTAATTTTTCTCAGACTATTTGTGGAGATTACCAAGTTTATCAATGAATGCAAAGAAAATGTTTTGTCAGGCGTAGGCATTTCCTCAGAGGATGTTTCAAAATTGTTTGAAATTCCTGAAGATTATATACAAAAACTTGGAGATGCAGCCAACCAAATTACTCGAGAATTCAACGGAAATAAAGTTGATTTAGAACAACTTAACAATATAAAAAAAAATTCTTGCAGTGAAGATTGTTCTTTTTGTGGCCAATCTGCATTTTTTGAAACAGGAATTGAATCATATCAATTACCTTCAGCCGAGGAAGTTGTCTTTAGAGCACAAAAAGCCAAAGATGAAGGGGCAGAATCATATTGCTTAGTAGCCGCATGGAGGGAACCATCCTCAAATGATTTTGAGAAGGTGTGTCACATTATTGAGGAGATTAATAACAATGTAGGAATTAGTGTTGAATGTAGTTTGGGCTTTTTAACAAAACAACAAGCAAAAAAACTCAAAGAACTTCAAGTTAAACGATATAACCATAATTTAGAGACAGCAAAATCCAAATTTTCTGAAATTTGCACTACACATACCTATGATGATAGAATGAAAACTTTACAAATTGCAAGAAATGCTGGACTGGAGCTTTGCACCGGGGGGATCATTGGTTTGGGAGAAACAAGAGAGCAACGACTAGAGTTAGTTTTAGAGCTTGCTTCAATTTATCCCGAAGAGGTCACAATTAATATCTTAGTTCCTGTTCCAGGTACTCCTTTGGAATTGCAAACACCACTTGAAAAATCCGAAATAATTCGAATGTTTGCAATTATCAGGTTTTTATTGCCAGAGTCGGTGATTAAAATTTCAGGAGGACGGGAAACAAACCTTGATGATTCTGGAGAGGAATTACTACAAAGTGGGGCAAATGGCATAATCACATCAGGATACCTAACGATGGAGGGAAATGAGGCTAAAAAAGACATCAAAATGATAAAAAAAATTGGTCTTGAAATCTAAATTACGTTTTATAGATTCGGAACTGCAAAAGATAAGGAAAAACCACCTTCAAAGGAAATTAAAATATGGAATTACAAATGGTGCAATAATTACCATTCAAAAAAAAAATCTAATAAATTTGTGTTCAAATGATTATCTAGGAATTCCGCCAATAAAGATGAATTTAAAACAGATGGAATCAAGTTCTCGATTGATATCCGGAAATGATGAATCATATCAGATTTTAGAGAAAAAACTTGCTAGACATAAATCCTATGAAGCCAGCTTAATTTTTCCGACAGGGTATATGACAAATTTAGGTGTCATGCCGGCAATTGCAAAAAAAGGAGATTTGATTTTAAGTGATGAATTAAACCATGCAAGTATAATTGAATCATGCAAACTAACGGGAGCAAAAGTTTGTATTTTCAAACATAATAACATGGAAGATTTATACTCTAAATTAAAATCAAATCAAAAAAATAAATTTATAATTTCTGAAGGAGTTTTTAGCATGGATGGTGATTTCTCGAAACTAAAAGAAATTACAGATATTGCTACAAAAACAAATGCTGTCACTATTCTTGATGATGCACATGGCGATTTTGTTGTAGGTAAAGATGGTAAAGGAACAGGAAACTATTTTGGAGTTTCAAAAAAAATTGATTTATACATTAGTAGCCTAAGTAAGGGATTAGGATCTTTTGGAGGTTATGTTTCTTCACAAAAAAATATAATTGATTTGTGTGTTAACAGATCAAAGGCCTTTATCTACACCTCAGCATTACCCTCATTTTTAATTGAAAATTCTTTAAAACGATTTGAATCCAACCGAAAAAAATACCAAAATAATTTGCAAGCCAATAAAAAATTACTTGTAAAGGGCCTAAAGGAAATTGGGTATTCGATTAATTCTAAAACTCACATAGTTCCTATAATTATTGGTGATGAAAAAAAGACAATGGAATTTGGACATTACCTACTCAAAAATGGAATTTTTGTGCAACCCATCCGATATCCTACTGTTCCTAAAAATAAAGCAAGATTGAGAATTTCCATAACGGGATGGTTATCACATAAGAATATAGAAAATTCACTAGAGGTGTTCGATCAAGCATATAAGAAATTCCTGAAATTCTAAATAATTCCATTATCGCATAGAATCAAATCCAAGAAATGCAGGAGAACCTACAATTACTGCAATGGTAATTATTATGCCTAAAACCACTCCTACCAAAACAAAACGTTTGTTCATTATTCAAAAATAGTTTTTCCCATTTAAAAAGCCAATGAGTGGGAAAGAATCTGGAAGAATCCTTTAATGAAAAAATTATGAAATAAAAGTATGGGTGAAATTACTCTAATCGTAGCACTATTTGCAGGATTGGGGTCATTTGTTGCTCCATGTATTTTACCAATGATTCCTGCATTTTTGGCATATATTTCAGGATCCACTTTAAGCGAACTTAATCAAAAGGGAGGATCGCAAACAATTGCAATAAACAGAACAAAAATTATTTTAAATACAGTCTTTTTTGTTCTTGGTTTTTCAGTAGTATTTTCAACTCTGGGCGTAATCATTAACAGTACTCTTACTACCTCTTCTGGAAATTTGATAGATGGGTTCAACCAATTAGGAGGGATAATCATTATTGGTTTTGGTGTGTTCTTATTGCTTGCTACCAAAATTAACAAATTAAACATTGAAAAAAAATTCAAACCAAAAAGATCAAAAACTAGTTATCCACTATCTTTTGTTTTTGGTTTAGCCTTTGCAGCAGGATGGACTCCATGTGTAGGTCCAATTCTTGGGACAATTCTTACACTTGCGGCTACTACTCCATCTGCTGCATTTAATCTCCTCTTGGTGTATTCATTAGGTTTAGGAATTCCCTTTATTTTAATAGGAATATTTTTCTCAAGAGCAAATAAAATTATTAAAGCGATGAGCAGACACCTAAAGTACTATAACATAATTTTAGGTGCATTTATCATAATTTTAGGAGTTTTGGTTTTTACAAATCAATTAGCCTATATTGCAAACTTCCCCTTACTAAACGAATTATTATTAGGTTAAAAAAATGAAATCAGAAATCAAAATTGCGATAATGTTGGGAATTGGGATAGCAATAGCTGTTGGAATTATAAGCATTTTGTTTTCATCGCTTGATTCCGAATTTGAATCAACATCAAATATTGATAGCAAAAATAATTCTGTAAATCCAATTGATAAATCAAAATTAAAAATGGCTCCAGATTTGGTTGGAATTGCTTATTATCTAAACACCACACCCGAAGAACTGGCCCAAGAAATGGAAGATAAAGTTATACTTTACGATATATGGACTTACAGTTGCATTAATTGTATTAGGACACTTCCTTACATTACAGCTTGGAATGAAAAATACTCAGATGAAGGGTTACTAATCATTGGCATTCATTCTCCAGAATTTGAATTTGAAAAAGATAAAGAAAATGTTGAAATGGCAATTGCCAAACATGGAATTACATATCCAGTAGTAATGGATAATGATTGGGAAACCTGGAAAGCTTTTGAGAATAGGTACTGGCCTAGAAAGTATATCGCAGATCATGAAGGTTACCTTCGGTATGACCATATCGGTGAAGGAGCATATCAAGAAACAGAAAAAATTATTCAGCAACTTTTAGAGGAAAGATCAGCATCACTTGGACTTCAATTGGCAACTGCAGAGTCTCTTGTAGATATTGAAGAGTTTGAACACACAAGTTTTAGAACTCCTGAATTATATTTTGGATATTCTCTCGCTCAAGGAAGAAATCAATTAGGAAGTGAAGAAGGATTTAACCAAAATAAAATAACAACATACAGTGAACCGGAAAATGTTCAACTCCATAAGTTTTATCCAGTCGGACAGTGGCTAAATCTTGCAGACAGTATGAGATTAGAATCAGAATCAGGAGTAATTAAGATTCTATATCATGCCAAAGAAGTAAACATTGTCACTGCAAACCAAGCACAATTAGATATTTTCTTGGATGGCATGCCACTGGATGAAAAATATTCAGGAGAGGACATTAAATCTGGAAATAAAATCAATGTTAGTGAGGCTGACTTGTACAATATAATCAAAAGTGAAAAAGCTGAAACACATGAGTTAGAAATTAATATCCAAGGAAAAGGATTTGAGGTATACTCATTTACTTTTGGATAGGTTGTAACCATAACCTCATGTAACTAGAGTTACACACTGACTAAGGACAATTTAGTTTAAAACATAATTTCAAAGGAAACATTGGAGAAATTGAAATTTGATTAGTAATTCATGGAATAAGGGTACAGAAGAAAGCTTATCACAAAAAATAATGGGCAAAGTAAGGCCCGATGAACCATTAAAGAACAAAATTGAGTTTGCTCAAAGAAAATTACAAGCACAAATTACCAAATTAGAAGGAATTAATATAAAATTACAAAGAAAACATGACTCTATTTTTGAAAAAATTGTCAATGCTCAAAAATCTCATCAAAATGGTTATGCTAAAGCGTATGCCTCGGAACTTTCCCAACTTAGAAAAATGAAAAATATGGTAAATGGGGCTAAACTGTCAATGGAACAGGTTCAACTTAGACTAGGAACTGTTTCAGAACTTGGAGATGTTGTAGTAACTCTTAGTCCTGCAATGTCCCTTATCAAGGGCCTAAGCTCTTCATTAAGCGGAATAATGCCTGAAGCAAACGCCTCAATGCAAGATTTGTCACAAATTTTAGGAGATGTTATGACAGGATCATCAGTTAGTGGTAATGGTATGATGGATGCAGGAATTTCAGAAGATCCTGACACCTTAGCAATTCTTGAGGAGGCTCATTCAGTTATAGAAGGACATACCAAAACGTCAATCCCCGAAATCCCTGAAAGTCTCAAACATGATATTATTCAAAGACGTCCGGCTGATATCTTGTTGTAATTAGATGAAAGGTTATTTTGATTTCTTTTTAGCTTTTTGAATTAGGATTTTTTTAATTCTAGATATTGTAGGATAGCTATATCCTCTTCGACGATAATTTGCAATCATCATCTTCCAGTTTTTTAACCTCCATTGTGCCTGCTCATAGGTAACTGAATGAACTTCTTTTTGAATTATACTTTTTCGTCCAACTTTGAGAGTTCCTGCATCTTTGGCGGACCAACGATTCTTTGCAAATTTTAATCCAGTTAAAATTTCATCAATTGGCATTTCTTTAAAGTAATCTTTTAATTTTTTAAGTTCAGCCTCAGTAGGCTTTTTTGAAATAGTGAGTTCAATCAAAGGTTTTTTCATAAAAATTTTAGAATCTGATAGTTTAAGAAATTCTTGCTAAGAGAAATTTTACTAAAATAAAGAAAAATTGGATTCAATTTGTTGATCTAACAACCAAAAAAATCAAAATTTGAATTTTTACAAATGGTATTATACATGCCAAATCCCAAAATTATTGCAGAAAAAATCGCGAGCGGAATAAGGATAAATATTTTGGTCTTTAAACCCATAGGAACAATCCGTATGATTCCTATAAATTTGTCACAGTTTTATTCAATGATAATTGTAAATGTACCACGGGATTTTGGGTCTTGAAGCAGGGTTACCATTTCTCTTGGTAAATGATCTGAGGATTTATCACAATTTACAGCAAGGGTTCTTGGACATACAAAATTGCTTTTTCTAATTACAATATCGTCTTCATGAGCAAGTGTTAGATCCTTATGACCACATCCATTGACTCTAAACTCTTGTTGGCCAACTTTGATTATAATTTCTATCTTGGAATTCGGACTTTGAAGTTTTTCCTTAAGAGATGCTGGAAGATCCGAACAACTATCAGATGCATTTACCCCAATTATGCAATCTCCTTTAGTGGTTAGCTCAGAATCTTTTGTAATTTCAATGGTTTTTTTGTGGTTGGATCTAATATTTTTGTGTCCAGAAAATTTTATCTCGAATCTCACGGCAAAACAGATAGGCTAGACTTAAATTAATCTTCCAAAGCAATGAAATCTAAATGCTTCCTGCACAACAAGGTTATGATAGAGCAATAACTGTTTTCTCTCCAGACGGAAGGCTGTATCAAGTAGAGTATGCCATCGAAACTGTAAGAAGAGGGACCATTGCCGTAGGCATAAAAAGTAAGGAGGGAATAGTTATTGCCGTTGAAGAAAAACCAAGAAAATTACAAATTTCAGATGTTGCTCAAAAGATTTTTCAGATAGACGACCATGTTGGAGTAGCTGCTGCAGGATACATTCCAGATGCCAGAAGTCAAGTAGATAATGCCAGATTTTTTTCTCAGAGTAACAAATTGATTTATGATGAACCAGTTGAAGTTGAAACCATTGCCAAGCATTTGGCAGACCAATCTCAGCAATATACTCAATATGCCGGAGTAAGACCTTTTGGTGTTTCTTTGATTTTGGGCGGTGTAGTCAATAAAGATCCCAAAGTTTTCTTAACAGATCCTAGTGGAACTTACATATCATATGATGCAATTGCCATCGGTTCAGGTTCTGATCAGGTAACTGACTTTTTGGAAAAATCCTATACAAAGGATTTGTCATTAGATGATGCGTCAGCTTTAGCTGTTGCAGGAATTTATTTGTCAAGTGAGGACAAAGAGGGAACCAGTCATATCAGAATGGCTCAAATTAAAACAGAAACTGGTTTATTTGAACTGGTACCAGAAGAGAAAATTGCAAGTTTTGCAAAAATTGCAAAGGAAAAATTTCCGCAAGGAGATAAATAATTAATCTATTTTTTGTAAACAAAAATTGAACCTATCTATCGCAATTCCAGATTCAGCTCTTTCTGATGAGGCATTAAAATTAGATAAAACTAGAAAAATATCAGAGATTGCGAGAGCGTGTGCAATTTTTAAGATAAATACAATTTACATCTATCAAGATGGAAGCAATAAAGATGACAGAAATTTATTGCTGCTTATTCTGAAATATTTGGATACACCTCAGTTTTTGAGAAAAAGATTATTTCCAAAAATGAACGATTTGAAATTTGCAGGTGTTTTACACCCATTAAAGATTCCCAGTCACATTACACCTGCTGATGCAAAAAAAATCAAAAAAGGAGATGTGAGAGAGGGAATTGTTGTGAGTTTTAAAGGAAAAAAATTTGTAGATGTTGGAATTAATCAATTGGTCCAATATTTTGGACATGAAAACATTGGGAAAAGAACAACAGTGCAGTTCAAAGCAGGTTACCCAAACTTCGAAATAAAATCTATTTCCAAAGATGAAGCCCCATTCTATTGGGGATTTAACATAAAAGAACGAGCAAATCTTTTTTCATTGATTTCTGAATGGAAGGGATTAACTATCGTTACATCAAAGAAAGGAAAAACAGCAGCTAAGGAACAAATTTCAAAATATACAAGCACAACCAAATCAATTTTGGTTGTCTTTGGTTCTCCCGAAAAAGGAGTTCAACAAATTCTTGGAGGAAAGATGAGTAACTTACAAAATTCAAAAACCTTGAATTTTTTCCCAAATCAGGCAACTGAAACAATACGATTAGAGGAAGCTATACTAGGAACATTATCCATAATTAATGCATATAATGTAGGATAAAAAATAAAAAATGCCTGAAAAAAAGAATTTTTTAATTTTAGCCATTGGGCTGGGAATCATAGGAGTCATTATTGGTGGTTTTACAATTTGGAATATGCTTAATGAAGTTTTAAAACCATAAACTTGTAATTGATAATCGTTAACCTCTTGTAACTTTTTGGTTAACGATATTCTCACATGGTTTATTAGACGGTTGTCAATGATTTCGTTTTATCAATGGGAGCTAGAAAACATAGTCAACCAAGAAGAGGAAGTCTCGCATATTCACCTAGAGGGCGTGCTAAAAGCATGGAAGCAAGAATACGAGCTTGGCCAAAAGTCAATTCGGAAGAGCCAAAAATTTTAGCTCATTGTGGATTTAAAGCAGGATGTGTTCAAATCGTGAGTATTGATGATCGTGACAAAACTCCAAACGCAGGAAAACAACTTGTGAGTCTTGGAACAGTACTTGTAACTCCCCCCGTAACAATTTTAGGAATTAGAGGATACTCAAAAGATATAGACGGTGCTCATGCTGAATTTGATGTTTATGCCACAGACATTCCAAAAAATATTGCAAAAGAAATTACCGTAAAAAGTAAAGATGGTGCAGTTGAAGAAGCTGAAAAACATCTCAAAAAAATTAAGGAAATTTTTGCGGTAGTAGCAGTATCTCCACGAGCAGCAGGATTAGAACAAAAAAAACCATATATTTTTGAGGCAATAGTAAGAGGAGGTGACACTCAAAAACAATTTGCACATGTTAAGGAATTGTTAGGAAAAGAAATAAAAATTGATCAGATTTTTGAAACTGGTTCAACTGTAGACGTTGCTGCCATCACCAAGGGAAAAGGATGGCAAGGAGTTATACAAAGGTGGGGAGCAAAGAAAAAACAACATAAATCAAGAAAAACAGTTAGAGAACTAGGTTCTCTTGGCCCAATATCCCCACAATACGTCATGTATACGGTACCCCGAGCTGGACAAATGGGATTTCATCAACGAATTGAATATGATAAACGAATTATGATAATGGGCAACACTGAGGATAACAAACTCAAAATAAATCCAGAAGGAGGTTACAAACACTTTGGATTGGTTAAAGGAGATTTCATTATCTTAAAAGGATCAGTTCCTGGAACTTACAAAAGATTGATAAAAATTAGAAGTCAGGTAAGAAATGCACCCGCTAAAATATCAAAACCAAATATTTTGGAGGTAGTAATATGATCAAAAAAACTTTGCTGACACTTACTGGAAACAAAGAAGAAGAAATTGAACTTCCACTAATCTTCGCAACCCCATTTAGAAGAGATTTGATTCACAAGGCTTGGACTAATCTAAACTCTCATAAATTTCAAAGACAAGGAAGACATCCAACTGCAGGAATGGATGTCGTTGCAGATTCTAATTCACCTCCAACAGGCCAAGGTATTGCTCGAATTGCCAGAATGAGAGGTGGAGGTGGAGGTAGACAAGGACAAGCTGGTGAAGTTGCATCAATTAGAGGTGGACGACAAGCACATCCACCTAATGTGAATAAAGTTATTTACAAAAAACTAAACAAAAAAGAAAATAGGTTGGCATTATGTTCTGCAATTGCTGCTACTGCATCAAAAAAACAAGTACAGTTAAGAGGTCATAAAGTAGACGAAATCGAATCGTTTCCAATTATTGTATCTAATGAATTAGAATCGATATCTAAGGCAAGTGAAATTACCAAAGTTTTAGAGTCTTTAAAACTTACAAAAGATGTAGAACGATTACAATCCAGAAAACCCCGAAGCGGTCAAACTGCTCTTAGAGGTAGGAGTAAAAAAGTTGGCAAAAGTGTTTTGTTTGTGACAAGAAATTCGGAGAAAATCAACAAAGCCTGTGGATCCATACCTGGGGTTGAGGCAAAGTCAGTTAAAGATTTGAGTGTTTTAGATTTATCGCCAGGTTCAGATCCAATAAGGTTAACTGTGTATTCTAAAGCTGCAATAGAAGATATTGGAAAAATAAAATCGACACATCTTAATTTAATGGAGAAAATAAATTGAACGTAGACCAAGCCAGCCGAATCATTTTGAAACCATACATTACTGAAAAAACTTTTGCAATGGTTGAAAATGAGAGTAAGATATGTTTTATTGTAGAACGAGAAGCAAGTAAACCACAAATTGCTGAAGCTGTAAACACTCTTTACAATCAAAAAGTAATTAATGTAAACACTGCAAGAACAATTTACGGAAAAAAAGCCTTTGTTCAGTTTGAAACCATAGAAAAAGCCAGAGACTTAGCCACAAAGATAGGAATGCTATAATATGGACCATAAAACCTCAAAACCACGGACACAGGAGAAGAAAAATGGTTAAAGAATTTTTATACAGAGGACTCTCAAAGGAGGATCTTGATAACACCTCCCTAGAAAAATTGTTTCAATTATTCAACTCAAGACAGCGAAGATCGCTTTTGCGAGGAATTACAGATGGAAAAAGAAAATTAATTGAAGAAATAAAATCGGCTAAAGCAGGAAAATTAAAAACTCCAATCAAAACCCATCTTAGAGATTTAATTGTTTTACCTTATATGGTAGGAGTAACAGTAAATGTTTTTTCTGGAAAAGACTTTGTTCCAGTACCAATAAAGACCGAGATGGTCGGACATTATCTTGGAGAATATGTAATTACCAACAAAAGAGTAAGCCATGGTGCACCAGGTGTCGGAGCATCAAGATCCAGTCTCTACGTACCACTAAAGTGATTATTATGGGAAGATTTGATTATGCATTTCAAAATTATGATACAAGCAAACATGTTCGCTCTTCCCTAAGAGAAAAAGACATTTCACATAAACATGCAAGAGAAATAGCTGTTGCCATAAAAGGACTTTCTATTGAAAAAGCCAGAGATTATTTACAAGCAGTCATTAACAAACAAAGGGCAATTGCTTTTGGAAGATACAAAAATCAAGTAGGTCACAAATCAGATCCTGGAATGATGTCAGGAAGATACCCACAAAAATCGGCAAAAGAGTTTATCAAAGTTTTAGATAATTTAGAATCAAATGCTGAATATAAGGGGATGGATTTAGATAGATTAAGAATTATTAATGCAACGGTCCACAAAGGAGTTTTGGTAAAACGATTTACCCCAAGGGCCATGGGACGAGCAACACCAAAGAATAATGTTCTAACACATGTAGAGTTGGTGGCTCAGGAGATTTAACATGTCAGCTGTCAAAAACGTAATCAAAGATAATTATAACATGATGCTTCTCAAAGATTATCTCAGAGAAGCCATTAAAGATGCAGGGTTTTCTCATGCAGAAATTTCTAAAACTCCAACTGGAACAAGAGTAGCACTTCATGTAACAAGACCAGGAATTGTTATTGGAAGGAAAGGTTCTGGGATAAGAGAGCTTACTGAAAAACTAGCGATAGATTTTGGTTTAAAAAATCCTCAAATTTCGGTAAATGAAATTGAAAAACCAGAATTGTCTCCTAGTGTAATGTGCAATAGAATGGCGTCTCATCTTGAACGTGGAACTGCCTTTAGACGAGCAACAATGTGGACCTTAAAACAAATAATGGAAGGTGGCGCAATGGGAGTACAAATTACCATTTCCGGAAAACTAAGAGGAGATCGTTCTGCCTTTGAAAAACACACAGCAGGGGTATTACCAAGAGCTGGACATCATGCAGAAGTGATTGTTGCTGAAGATATTGCTCATGTCAATACAGCAATGGGATTAATTGGGATTCGAATTAGGATTGCACACAAAGAAAAGTTTGTTCCAGAATTTGAATTAAAGAAAACAAAAGAACAAAAAGAAAAACCAAAACAAGTCAAAGTAGAAGAAGTAGAGATTGAAGATGTTAAGGTTGAAGTTGTCAAAGTTGAAGGAAAGAAAGATACTGCTAAATCAGAATCAGAAGTAATTGAATTGGAAGCCAAAAAAATGGAAAAATTAGAAACCCTTGAAGAAGAAGAGGCGAAATTAAAGTAATGACAAGAATAAGTATGAAAACCCTAAGGGCCTTAAATGAAAAAGATCTTAAAAGTAAAATTCAAGAAACAAGAAGTGAACTAGGAAAATTAAGAGTTGATGGATCTAAAGGAACCCTTCGAAAAGAAAGTGGAAAGATTAAAGCTCTAAGACACGATATTGCAAGAATGCTTACAAGACTAAATGAGATGAAAAATAAATGATAACACCAGAAAACATTACACAGCATGAATTTATTGGGTTAAAAGCTCAGATTACAGAATCCATAAATTCTGAACTAGTAGGAATAAATGGAACGGTAATTAATGAAACAAAATCCATGCTTGGCCTAAGAACGGAAAAAGGAATAAAATTAATTCCAAAATCCAACAATCATTGGAATTTTTTTGTGAATGGTCAACAGATTCCCGTAAATGGCTCCAAAATTCAAAAAAGACCATTTGATAGACTAGGAGGAAAAGCATGACTCAAAATATAGGATTAGATGTCAAGGCGCCCACCAGAGAATGTGATGATATTCACTGTCCTTTTCATGGAGGACTTTCAATCCGAGGAAAATTATTTGATGGTAAAGTGACTGGAGATAAAGCAAAACAAACCATTACATTGCAAAAAGAGGCACCTGTATACTTTAGCAAATTTAAAAGATATGCAAGAAGCACAAATACAATTCACGCACATGTGCCCAAATGTATTGAAGTTTCGATGGGTGATCATGTATTGACTGCAGAATGCAGACCCATTGCAAAATCAGTTTCGTATGTTGTAGTGGAGGTAAAAAAGTAAAATGGCAAAACAAGCAGGAAAAGGAGTTGCAGAATTTCGTCCATATGTAACAAGAGTAATCCCAGTAGGAGCAAACATTATTTGTGCTGATAATACCGGTGCTAAAATTTTGGAAGTAATCAATGTTACAAAGTATAAGACAAGAGTATCAAGGTTACCCGCAGGAGGAGTTGGAGACTTTTGTAACGTTGTAGTAAAAAAAGGTCCAGCCGAGCTTAGAAAACAAGTTTATGGGGCAGTAATTATCCGACAAAAATATCCAGTTAGAAGATTAAATGGTGTAAGAGTTTGTTTTGAGGATAATGCGGCCGTGTTAATAACTCCTGAAGGAGAAGTAAAAGGAACGGACATTAAAGGACCAGTGGCAGCAGAAGCTTCAGAAAAATGGCCTAGAGTAGCTAATTTGGCATCAATGGTGGTATAAAATGAAACCAACAAAAATGAGAAATAAATTGATTTTTCGTGCCTCACAGGTAATCAAAAGTAAACAAATTTCAAGTCATTTATCAAAAGACCTCCAAAAAAAATACGGCAAAAAAAGTGTTCGTGTTGTTGAAGGAGATACCATAAAAATTGTAAGAGGTGAATTTAAGGGAGTTGACGGCAAAATCGCAAAGATTTCTGTTCTAAAAAATAGTTTAGCGATAGAAGGAGTAAAGAAAGAAAAAACTAAAGGAGACAAGTTTGATGTTTATGTTCATTCTTCAAACGTTATTGTTACAGGCCTAAATTCTGATGACAAATGGAGAATTTCAAAAATAGAAGGAAAGAAACCCTCCAAGAAAAAAGAAAATTTAAGCAAAGAAACAAAAATAGAAAAAACTACCGAGTCAAAAGAGGATAAAAAAGAAACTTTACGCAAAGAAACAAAAATAGAAAAAACTAAAAAAAAGGAAGATGAGAATTAATGGTAAGCATAGCAGGGAGTAAAAAACTCAAAAGACAAATGGCGCCTCAATTTTGGGGAATCAATAGAAAAAATAAAAGATTTGTAATTCATGTAAGACCAGGACCACATAAAAAAGAATTTTCGATTCCTAGTGCAGTATTCCTAAGAGACACATTAAAGATTGTTAACACTCTAAGAGAGGCGAAGACTGCCATCTACGAGGGAAGAATAAAGATCGATGGAATTGTAAGAAAATCTCTTCATCAAGGAATTGGTTTAATGGATGTAGTAGAATTACAAAATGTTTCAGACGTCTACAGACTTGTTCCAACTGATGGAAAAATCTTGAAACCGGTAAAAATTAACGAGTCTGAGAAAACCAAAAAAATAGTCAGAGTCATAAGTAAAACCACAATAAAAGATGGAAAAATGCAAATAGGATTTCATGATGGGCGCTCTACAATATCAGATAACCAGGTTAACGTTGGAGATAGCTGTTTAATTCAAATTCCCGATCAAAAAATTATTGAAGTTTTAAAATTAGAAAAAAATTCCCATGCTCTAGTAACAAGAGGAGTTAACGCCGGCAAGATAGGTAAGATCATCACAATTGAACAAGGAACATTCATTCTTCCAAAAAGAATTCTTTTAGAACTTGAGGAAAGAAAGATCGAAATTCCAGCAGATGTCGTAATGGTAATTGGAAAAGAGGAACCAATAATTCAAATAAAGTGAGACCATGTCGCAAACTCAAGAAAACCCAATGAAGAAAATTTCCTTAGAAAAGGTTGTTCTAAATATGGGAGTAGGAAGGTCAGGGGACGTTATTGAAATTGCCAAAAATGCTCTACAACAAATTTCAGGTAAAAATCCATCTGCAAGAGAAGCAAAAGAAACCCAAAGAGATTGGGGGATACGAAAAGGTGAACCTATTGGGGTAGCAATTACAATAAGAGGTCAAGAAGCAAGAGAATTACTCAAACGGCTTTTGGAAGCTAAAGGAAACCAAGTTAAGCAAAAATCATTTGACAATTTTGGGAATTATTCATTTGGGATAAATGAACATATTGACATTCCGGGAGTAAAATATGATCCAAAGATTGGCATTTTAGGTCTCGGTATCTCCGTTACGTTAACTAGACCTGGATATGGAATAAGAAACAGAAGTAAGCACAAAGCAAGGATAGGTAAAAAACATGTAATAAAATCTGAAGAAGCAAAAGATTATCTAATCAAAGAGTTTGGAGTGACCGTAGTATAATGGCCAAGGATAGAACATATGAATTCACGGGGAGAAAAAAACATGAATTTGGAAGAGGTTCCAGATGGTGTAAGCGATGTGGAGATTATACTGCGGTAATTCAAAAATATGATTTAATGTTGTGTAGACGATGTTTCAGAGAAGTAGCGGTTTCTTTAGGATTTAGGAAAAATCAGTGATAAAGATGCCAGCAACAAATATTTTAGCAAATCTATTTGGAACACTTTACAATAACGAGGCTAGAAGAAATAAAGATTGTATTATTCTTCCAACATCAAAATTAGGAATTGAAGTATTAAAATCATTACAAAAACATGGGTATATTGGAGAATTTGAACATATTGATGATAAAAGAGGAGGGAAATTTAAAATAAAATTATTAGCTAAAATAACTAAATGTGGAGCAATTTCACCACGATTCAAAGTTAAAAAAGATGCGTATAATTCTTGGGAACAGCAATACTTACCAGCTTATAATAGAGGAATGCTTGTTGTCACTACGAATCAAGGAGTAATGTCTCACCATGAGGCAATAGAAAAAGAAATTGGAGGATTTTTGATTGGATATGTCTACTAAACTAGAATTTCAAGAAATTATTGAAATTCCAGAGGGAATTAGTATTACAATAAAAAACCATATGCTGCAATTTCAAGGCCCCTTAGGTAAAACCTTCAAAAGTTTTAGGAAAATACCTGTAAATGCTGAAGTGAGCAATGGGAAATTAACCCTCAAAACCCAAGGTAAAAGAAAAAAAGATTATTCAATATTACACACTGCACGTTCGCTGATCAATAATATTTGTGAAGGACTAAAAGAAGGATATACAATTAAAATGAAAGTCGTTTATGCACACTTTCCAATTACTGTAAAAATCCAAGACAAAACTGTTTCTATTGAAAATTTTCAAGGAGAAAGAGCGCCTAGAACTACAACCATTGTTGGAAATACCAAAGTAGTACCCAAAGGGGAAGATGTAATTTTAACAGGTGAAGTGTGGACAGATATTACTCAAACCGCAGCTAACATTGAACTTAAAACCAAAGTTAAAAACAAGGATCACAGAGTTTTCTTAGATGGAATTTACATCTATGAAAAGAAAAAAGGAATTGAAAAATAGATTTTCAAAGTATTGAGAAAAAATTACACATGACGCTAGACTCTGAGTTCAGGCAACAAACTACAAAATTAATACAAGAAACATTGGAAATGTACAAAGCTGCAGGTGCATCTCCAAGAGTCGGTCAAGTATGGGATTGTAAAAACGTAGGAGATTTCCTATGTGGGTTTTTTGTAGGAGAAATGGTGGGCTCTGCACTCAGCGCTTTTCAGGTTGTTCATAAAAGAGAACCAAGTGGAGAGGAGCATCTTGAAATCATTGAGCTTGTAGAAAATTACTCTACAGAGATAAAAGATTTTTTTGCAAAGTTCAATTAAGATGATTTTAGGTTTAGTCTATATGGATTCGTAGCAAGGATTAAATCACTTTTACCAAGGTACAAACGTGTTGCCGCCCTAGCTCAGCGTGGTAGAGCATCCGACTGTTAATCGGACGGTCGCCAGTTCAAGTCTGGTGGGCGGCGCTTATTGTTTCTAAATTCGAGTTTAGAAAGAAAAAATATTAGGTAAAGAACTTAAATTTAAAATATTTCTAATTTCGAATTTAGAAACATAGATCGAAAACAACAATTTGGTGTATTCAATTAGACAGGATAGATCTAATAGATGATCGCATATTACTTAGAATGCAGGAGGATTACATTGGCCAGGATTAAAAGAGCCAATAGATATTGTGTTGATTGCGGTGCTAGACTAGTGTATTATCCAAGATTGTCAAATCCAAAAGCACCAAATGAGCACAGAGTTTTAGTATATGCCTGTCCAGATTGTACCAAAGATTTTGAAAAACCAAAAATGTTTTCAATAAAAAGAAATCAAGTAGAAGACCCCCTAGAAACAGTAGAAATTGAGATAACACAAATTCAGAAAAAATCATCATAAAATAAGAATACATTTTATTGTCGTTTTTAATAAAAATTCTAATGTATCCAGAAAAGAAACGAAGTAATTGGTGGTACATTATGCCGTTTCTTCTTGGATT
>Ga0102947_1000218_pt1 | contig 20821 bp, 18 predicted proteins | sample SalPon2A_A_D2_MG_FD_78210 | JGI IMG/M metagenome (GOLD analysis project Ga0102947, IMG submission 78210) | Soil microbial communities from South San Francisco under conditions of wetland restoration - Salt Pond MetaG R2A_A_D2_MG | ecosystem: Environmental > Terrestrial > Soil > Wetlands | place... | reverse complement strand
TCGATCCCCAAGGACGGCCCCTCGGCCGGCATCACCATCGCCACCGCCATCCTCTCGGTGCTCCTGGGCAAGCCGGTGGACCGGGGCGTGGCGATGACCGGCGAGATCACCCTGCGCGGCGACGTCATGCCCATCGGCGGCCTGAAGGAGAAGGTGATGGCGGCGAAAATCGCCGGCGTCTCCCGGGTCGCCATCCCGAAGCTCAACGAGCGCGACCTGGTAGAGATCCCCGACCCGATCAAGGAGGGGATCGAGTTCGAGCCGGTGGAGCACATGGACCGGGTGCTGGAGATCGCCCTGGGAATCGAACCGCCGCCGAAGACCTCCGAGCTGCGCGACCACCCGGTCACCACCGCTTCCTGAGGGCTCGCGGCGAGGCGCCATGACCCACGACGAGCCCAAGGGCGGCAACCGCGAGGACGCGCTGACCGCCTGGCTGCGGCAACGCCTGGGCGAAGGCCATCTGCTGGGCGACGACGCCGCCGTCCTGCCCGAGCTGCCGGCGGGCAGCCGAATGGTCGCCACCGTCGATAGCCAGATCGCCGGCGTCCACCAACCGGCCTGGCTCGCCCCCCGCCTGGCGGCCCGGCGGCTGCTGGCGGTCAACCTCTCCGACCTGGCGGCCATGGGCGCCGAGCCGCGCCACGCGCTGCTCGCCTTGTCGGCGCCGACGGGGGAGGGCGAGCTGGACCGGAAGGCGTACTTCGAAGGGCTGCTGGAAGCGTGCGCCGAGAACGGCGTCACCCTGGCCGGCGGCGACCTGGCCCGCACCGCGGAGACCACCATCGCCACCCTGACCCTCCTCGGCGAGTTGCCAGCGGGGCGGGAGCCCTTGCGACGCCTGGGCGCGGAGGCAGGGCACGGCCTTTGGGTCAGCGGGACGTTGGGCGAATCGGCGGCGGGCCGCTTGCTGCTGGCGCGGGGGGCGCGGGTGGGGAGCGAGGGTGGGCGCTGGGGTGTCACCCTCCCCGACGGCCTGCCGGACGAGTTCACGTTCCCCGCCCGCCAGGCGATCTGGCGCCACCTGGCACCTGAGCCGGAATTGGCGCTGGGCCGAGCCCTCACCGGGCTCCCCGGCGTCGGTGCAGCGATGGACCTCTCCGACGGCCTGGCCACCGACCTCCCCCGCCTCTGCCGCGCCAGCGGCGTCGGCGCCGAAGTCGACGCCACCGCCCTCCCCCTGGCCGCCGCCTTCCAGGACCTCTGCACCTGGCTCGACGCCGCTCCTCTGGACCTCGCCCTGGCCGGCGGCGAGGACTACAGCCTGCTCTTCACACTCCGCCCCGGCACCCCGCCCCCAATGGGCTGCAGCCGCATCGGGCGGATCACCGAAGACGACATCACCCTCCTCGAAGACGGCACCCCCCGCCCCTTCCCCACCAACGGCTGGGACCACCTCTCCCCTTAACCACCTGGTCTCTTGGGGGTCGGCGAGTTCTCACACCAGTCCCCCTGAATAACCACACCTGTCCCCGAAATACCCTCCCGCCCTCTCCCACTCCCACTCCCACTCCGGCCGCTACTGGCCGGAACCGGCGCCGTACTCGTGCAGCGCGAAGACCGCCCCCTGGGGGTCCATGCACTGGGCCACCCGGTCGCCGCCGGGAACCTCCATGGGGCCGTTCATCACCGTCCCGCCGTGGGCCTCAACCGCCTCCACAGCACCGTCGAGGTCTTCCACGTTGACGTAGTAGATCCACGCCGACACCGGCATCTCCTTGGGGCGGTTCATCATCCCGCCCAGGTCCTCGTCGGCACCGCCCTCGCGGAACAGTTGGTAGACGCCGTGCTCGCCCATGTCCATGGCCTCGCCCTTCTCCCAGCCGAAGAGGCTGGAGTAGAAGTCGAAGGCGCGCTCGTGGTCGTCGGTCATCAGCTCGTGCCAGGAGAACTCGCCGTGGCCCGGCCGGCCCTCCGGCTGGGGGCTGTCGCCGGACGGGGTGAAGGCGAAGAAGCCGGCGCCGAAGGGATCCCGCAGGGTGGCGAAGCGGCCCACCTCGGGGATGTCCTGGGGCGGCGTCACCACGCCGCCTCCCAGCTCCTCGGCCCGGGCCGCGGTGGCGTCCACGTCGGCGGTGGCGATGTGGGCCAGCCAGTGGGGCGGCGCCCCGGCGGCCCGTGCCTCCTCGGGCAACTCCATGCGGCCGCCGATGGGCCGCTCCCCCGCCGTCCACATCTTGTAAGGGTTGTCGTCGCTGAATGGCTGGGTGCCCCAGCCGACGACGGCGTTGTAGAAGCCCTCCGCGGCTTCCGGGTCGGTGGTCAATAACTCGTACCAGACGTGCTTGCCTCGCATCGGCTTCCTCCTCGTCAAGTGGCTGTTGGTGGGCTTACCCCTCCAAATACGCAGCGGCCGGCCACAAGTTGGGCAGGCCGCCAATTTCCACTGACCTCAGACCGAGATCCGCCTCACACCGGCACCGGCACCTTCTCCACCACCTGCCGCACCGCCCGCCGGGCCGAGTCCAGGTCGCCGACGCCGCGCTTGAGCACCACGCGGTGGGCCAGCACCGCCGGCGCCAGGTGTTGCACGTCGTCGGGGACCACGTAGCCGCGGCCATCGACCAGCGCCATGGCCTGGGCGGCGCGGTAGAGGCTCTGCACGGCGCGGGTGGAGACCCCCAGCAGGAAGTCGCCGCCGTCGCGGGTCGCCTTGGCGATGGCCAGCATGTAGTCGGCCATCTTCTCCTCCACGTTGACCCGGTCCACCCGCTCCTGGAGGTCGATGAGCTGGTCCCGGGAGAGGACCGGCTTCATCCCTTCGAGCAGATCCTCGACCCCGCCGGAGAGAAGCAGGGCGCGCTCCTCCTGGTGCGGCGGGTAGCCGATGGACAGCGACATCAGGAAGCGGTCGAGCTGGGACTCGGGCAGCGGGAAGGTGCCCTGGTGCTCCATCGGGTTCTGGGTCGCCAGCACGACGAAGGGGCGGGGCAGCTTGTAGCGCTTGCGCTCCACCGACACCCGGCGCTCGCTCATCGCCTCGAGCAGCGCCGACTGGGTCTTCGGCGTCGCCCGGTTGATCTCGTCGGCCAGCAGGACGTTGGAGAACAGCGGCCCGGGCACGAACTCGAACTCCTGATCGACCTGGTTGAAGATCGACACCCCGATGATGTCCGAGGGCAGCAGGTCGGAGGTGAACTGGATGCGCTGGAAGGCCAGCCCCAGGGAGCGGGCCAGCGCCTGGGCCAGGGTGGTCTTGCCGACCCCGGGGACGTCCTCGATGAGGACGTGGCCGCGGGCCAGCAAGCAGATCACCGCCAGGCGGATGACCTCGCCCTTGCCCCGGATGACCAGGCCGACGTTGTCTTCGAGCCGATGGATCGCCCGGGTGGCGTCCTCCACCGAGGTGAGGCTGGAAGGCGCCGCCGGGCCGTCGGCGGGCTTGTCGGCGGACCTGTCGGCGGGCTCATCGGCGGCCCGGCTGGACGGCTGCTCCGAGGGTGGCGCCACGGTGGACGGAGGGTGACTGCTCATGGGTTGGCGCGGGGGCTTCAGCCCTCGCTCCCCTCCTCGCCGGCGCCGGCGTCGCTGTACTCCTTGTACTCCGGGTAGAGCTCCGGCGGCACGTTGGCGCGCACCGAGACGGCGAACTTGTCGCCCTCGACGAAGTCCACGTCCTCCAGGATGTGGGCCACCTGGTTGCGCGAGCCCTTGCTGAGGCCGGAGGTATCGACGTAGATGCGGTAGGTGGCCTTGTCCTGCTCCTCGGCATCGACCTGGTAGACGTCCAGGGTCACGCCGTCGAGCTTGCCGCCGCCGCCGGTCTTGCGCAGCATGATGTCGAGCATCACGTCCTGGCGCATCGGCACCTCTTCCACCACCTCGTCGCCGTTGTCACCCTCAGCGTCACCCTCCGCCTCGCCGTCAGCGGCCTCGTCGGCGGCGTCCTCACCCTCGGCCATCTCGCCTTCGGCCTCCATCTCCGGCTCCGACTCCACGATCATCGGAGTCTCCTTGACGTTGAAGGAGTTGAGGTTCGCCTCGTAGGTGGCGCGCAGGGCGGTCACCCGCTCCGGGCCGGAGGCCGGCTCGCAGGCCACCAGGCCGAAGGTGAGGACCGCGGCCAGGGCGATGGCCAGGGCGCGGAGAGCGGAACGGCGGAGGTGTGGGGTCTGGCGGTCGGTGCTCATGGTTCTCCTCGCAGTGTCAGTGGCATGCAGTCAGTGGCATGCAGTGTCATGAATCGCAGTGTCATGAATCGCAGCGTCCTGAAGCGGTGGTCTGGGCCAGCGCCCTGATGCGGTGTCGTCCGATCAGGGCCGGCGGCGCGGGAACGCTGGCCGCCTCGACGTAAAGCTTTAGGAGAGAAGATTATAGCGGAGGATGGCCCATATCGCGGAGACGCCGTCCTTCCACCCGATCTTCTTCCCCTCGGCGTAGGTGCGGCCGCTGTAGGAAATCGGCACCTCGTAGATGCGCGCCCCCTGCTTGGCCATCTTGGCGGTCAGCTCCGGCTCGATGCCGAAGCGGTTCGAGCGCAGGGTCACCCCGTCCAGCATCTCGCGCCGGAACACCTTGTAACAGGTCTCCATGTCCGACAGGTTGAGGTCGGTCAGCATGTTGGAGAGGGTGGTCAGGAAGCGGTTGCCCAGGGAGTGCCAGAAAAACAGCACCCGGTGGGGCCGGCCGCCGACGAAGCGCGAGCCGTAAACCACGTCCGCGTCGCCTTCCAGGATCGGCCCGAGGAGGGTGGGATACTCCCGGGGGTCGTACTCCAGGTCCGCGTCCTGGATCAGCAGGACGTCCCCCTGGCCGGCGGCCAGGCCGGTGCGCACCGCCGCCCCCTTGCCCCGGTTCTCCTCGTGGAGGATCAGCTTGAACGGCATCGGGTCGTCGTTGTCGCACAGTTCCCGCAGCAGTTCCCCGGTGCCGTCGGTGGAGCCGTCATCGACCACCACGATCTCCCGGGTGATGTTGGCGGGCAGGGGGGCTTCGGCCACGCGGCGCAGTAATTCGTGGACCGTGGGGCGCTCGTTGTACGCGGGGATGATGACGGAGAGGCGAAGCATCGGCCCTGGAGTGTACCGTAGCAGCCCGTGGTGCCCGCAAGCGCCAGCTTGAACTTCAGATTCACGTTCATTTTTCAAATTCTGTGCGATTCCCGCCCCCGTTTCCGTGTATACGAGTGGCAGGCCCGACCCGTGGCCCGCCGCGCCTCCGGCGACGTCGCCGGCGCCGCCCCTTCACAAGGCGGTGAAGAGGCGGTAAAGTACAATGACGTTTCCCACCCACAGGTACCCCAGGAGCTTCCCCATGCCAGACGCCAACAAAGAAAAAGCCAAGGCCATCGACAGCGCCCTGTCGCAGATCGAACGCCAATTCGGCAAAGGTTCGATCATGCGCCTCGGACAGCGCGAGGCGGTCGACGTTCCCGCCATCCCGACCGGCTCCATCGCCGTCGACTACGCCATCGGCGTCGGCGGCTTCCCCCGCGGCCGGGTGGTCGAGGTCTACGGCCCCGAATCCTCGGGCAAGACCACCCTCGCCCTCTCGGTCATCGCCCAGGCCCAGCGCCGCGGCGGCGTCGCCGCCTTCATCGACGCCGAGCACGCCTTGGACGCCCAGTACGCCAAGAAGATCGGCGTCGATACCGACAACCTCCTAGTCTCCCAGCCGGACCACGGCGAACAGGCGCTGGAGATCGCAGAGATGCTGGCCCGGTCCAACTCCATCGACGTGGTGGTCATCGACTCGGTGGCGGCGCTGGTCCCCCGGGCCGAGCTGGAAGGCGAGATGGGCGACTCCCACGTCGGCCTCCAGGCGCGGCTGATGAGCCAGGCGCTCAGAAAGCTCACCGCCATCGTCGCCAAGTCGAAGACCTGCCTGGTGTTCATCAACCAGATCCGCTTGAAGATCGGCGTCATGTTCGGCAGCCCGGAGACCACCACCGGCGGTCGGGCGCTGAAATTCTACAGCTCGGTGCGCATCGACATCCGGCGCATCGCCTCCATCAAGGACGGCGACGAGGTCACCGGTAGCCGCTCCCGGGTGAAGGTGAAGAAGAACAAGGTGGCGGCGCCTTTCCGCCAGGCGGAGTTCGACATCGACTACGGCGAGGGCATCTCCCGCACCGGCGAGCTGATCGACCTCGGGGTGGATCACAAGATCGTCACCAAGTCCGGCTCCTGGTACAGCTACGGCGAAATCCGGGTCGGCCAGGGGCGGGAGAACTCGAAGCAGTTCCTGCGCGAGAACCCCGACCTTGCGGACGAGATCGAGGCCAAGCTGCGCAAGGAGCTGGGCCTGGCGCCGCCGGCGCCGGCCGCCCCGGCCGAGGCCGAGGCAGGGGACGGCGACGGCGACGAGAAGGACAAGAAGGACGGGAAGAAGTCCAAGAGCAATTGACCCGGCGTCCCCCGAGACGAGCCCGCATCGTGAGATCGACCATCCTGCTGGGGGCAGCGCTGGCCTGCGCCCTGTCGGCCCTGCCGGCAGCCGCGGGCGCGCTGCCCCCGTCCCCCGCCCCGGAGACCGCCATGCCTGCGCCCCAGCCCGCCGACGCCCCCATTCGCTACACCCTCCGCTTCCCCGCCCCCGAGACCCACCGGGTGGAGGTCGAAGCGGTGGTGCCCACAGGCGGCGCCGGCGAGGTGGAGCTGATGATGGCGGTGTGGACCCCCGGCTCCTACCTGGTGCGGGACTACGCCCGCCAGGTGGAGACGATCCGCGCCGAGACCGCCGGTGGCGAGCCGCTGGCCCTCGACAAGGTCAGCAAGAACCGCTGGCGGGTGACCACCGGCGGCGCCGACGAGATCGTGCTGCGCTACCGGCTGTACTGCCGCGAGCTGACGGTGCGCACCAACTTCGTCGATGCCGGCTTCGCCCTCCTCAACGGCGCCCCGACCTTCATCACCCGGGTCGATGGTGGCCCAGGTGTCGAGGGGGTGCCGGCCCGGGTTCCCCACCGGGTGACGGTGGAGCTACCCGAGGGCTGGCGCCGGGCCATCGCGGCGCTGCCGGAGGAAGACGGCGCCTTCGTCGCCGCCGACTACGACACCCTGGTGGACTCGCCGCTCTACGCCGGCACCCCGGTGGTGCAGCAGTTCGAGGTCAGCCAGGCGGGCACCAGCGCCCAGATCCTGCTGGTCCACGACGGGGGCGACGAGGTGTGGGACTACGAGCGCTCGAAGCGCGACGTCGAAGCCATCGTCCGCACCCAGGCCGCCTTCTGGGACGTCCTGCCGTTCCAGCGCTACGTATTCTTCAACTTGATCGCCGAGGCCGGCGGTGGCCTGGAGCACAAGGACTCCACCGTGCTGCTGACCAGCCGCTGGAAGGCGCGCAGCGAGGAAGGGTGGCGGGACTGGCTGGGGCTGGTCAGCCACGAGCTGTTCCACGCCTGGAACGTCAAGCGGCTGCACCCGGATAGCCTGGGTAGCTTCGACTACGAGGCGGAGAACTACACGCCGTCGCTGTGGTTCGTCGAGGGGGTGACCTCCTACTACGACGACCTCCTGGTGCGCCGCGCCGGACTGTCCACCGAGGAGGAGTACCTGGCCGCCCTGGGCAAGGTGATCGAGAGCGTCCAGACCACCCCCGGGCGCCTGGTGCAGCCGCTCTACGACTCCTCCTTCGACGCCTGGATCAAGGCCTACCGCCGGGACGAGAACTCGGCCAACCGCGACATCAGCTACTACCGCAAGGGCGCCCTGGTGGCTTGGCTGCTGGACGCCCGTATCCGCCGGGCGACGGACGACGCGGCCAGCCTGGACGACCTGATGCGCGCCGCCTGGGGGCGCTGGGGGGCGGCGGGGGCCAAAGACCCCTCCGGCTACACCGCGCAGGAGCTGCTGGCGCTGGTGGCGGAGATCGCCGACCAGGCTACGGCGGACTGGCTGGAGGAGACCCTGGCCGAGCCCCGGGAGCTGGACTTCCAGCCCGCCCTGGAGGTCTTCGGCCTGGAGCTGGTGAGCGAGGAGGAGGCCGGCACCGAGGTCACACTCGACGCCGAGGCGACACTCGACGCCGAGGCCGCCGAGCCTGCCGGTGACACAGCCGACGAGGCCACGCTGGCGACGGCGGAGACGAAGGACGACGCCACGGAGGCCGAGGAGACCCCCGGCTGGCTCGGCGCCACCACCGGCACCGACGAAGGGCGCCTGCTGGTCAAGACCGTCCCCCGGGGCACCCCCGCCTTCGAGGCTGGCGTCAACGTCGGCGACGAGATCGTGGCCATCGACGGCTACCGCGTGCCGCCGGACAAGCTGGAGGAGCGGTTGAAGGCTTACCGCCCCGGCGACGAGGTGGAGCTGCTGGTGGCCCGCCGCGAGAAGCTGACCCGCCTGCCGTTGACCCTCGGCGAGGAGCCGGCGAAGGCGTTCTACCCGCGGCCCGCGGGCGAGGCCGGCGAGGCCGCCGAGGCGCGGCGCGATGGCTGGCTGGCCGCCGGCGACTGAGCCCACAGTCCAGGTCTTTCAGTCCCGGTTCTTCAGTCCCGGTCCTGGAAGATCCCCCAGCGCCCCACCACCTCCTCGCCCCGCACCACCCAGTAGCGGCCGAAGCAGGGCACCGCCAGGCAGGAGTGGTTGGGGACGACCCGCAGCCGGGTGCCCACCGGCAGCGGGCCGCTGATCTTGCCATGCTCCTGGGACAGCGAGGTGAGATGGAGCTCCGGGTCGGGGCGGCCGCTACGGTATGCGGCGAAGCTCGGGAAGACGGCGCCCATGCCCCAGCGCCAGGCGTCGCCCAAGTGGGTCGGGCCGGGGTCCTTGGACAGCGACAGGGCGCCGGCATCGACCACCGCGTGCTCCGCCCCCGGCTGGCAGGAGACCACCGAGGTCAGGACGGTGACCGCGCAGTCGGACCAGGCGCAGGAGCCCAGCGCCGCCTGCGTGGCGTCGTAGAAACAGTAGTTGCCGGGGCGGGCCTCGTCGATCCCGGCCAGGTCCTCCACCGCCGCCATCCCCGGGGTGGAACCGACGCTGACGGTAGGCACCTCGATCCCGTCGGCCCGCAGCCGCTCGGCCAGTTCCACCACCACCCGCCGCTCCTCCTCCGCGGCGGCCTCGGCCTGCGCCACCGACGTGGCGGCGTAGGCGTGGCCGGAGTGGGAGAGGAGGCCGTCGAAGTGGAGGTGGGGGGCGCTGTCCAGGCGGCGCACCAGGGTCCGGGCCACCTCGCCCTCCGGATCGACCCCGGCCCGGCCGTAGCCGCAGTCCACCTTGACGAAGACGTGGAATGGCGTCGGCTGACCGAGGAGGGCGTCCAGCGCCTCCAGCGAGTCGATGGTCAGGCGCAGGGTGACGTCCGCATCCATCATCAGCCGTTCCTCCACCAGGCGCCGCGCCTCCTCCAACCGGGAGAGGACCAGGGGGAAGGCCCAGGTGACGTCGTGGAAGCCGGCGCTGACGAAGAAGCGCGCCTCGGCCAGGGTGGAGACGGTGAGGCCGGCGGCTCCGAGGTCGAACTGGAGGTCCGCGACGTCCAGGCTCTTGTGGGTCTTGGCGTGGGGCCGCAGGCGGACCCCGAGGCGCTCCGCCTTCGCCTGCATGCGGGAGAGGTTGGTTTCCAGGACGTCCAGGTCGAGGAGGAGGGCGGGGGTGGGGAGGTCGTCGAGGGGCAGCCCTTCGGGCACCGTCATCGGCCCTCCGGGGGTGCGTCCCCGGGGACAGCCGGGGCTGGCTCGTCCGGCGCCAGGCCGCGCCGGGTCACCAGGTAGGTGGCGAAGCTGCCCAGCCAGTGGCCGCCCTCGTAGTGCTCGCCGGTGACCGCCGACAGCCCGGCCTCGCGGTGGCGGCGGGCGGCGTCGGCCAGGGCCGGCAGGCGCGGGTCGTCGCCGGGCAGGCCTGCGGCGATTCCCTCCAGCATCCAGGCCCGGGCAAGGTTCAGGCCGTCCAGGTGGGCGAGCTTCGGATCGCTGGGGTCGGAGACCACCGCCACCGGCAGCCAGGGCGACGGCGGCGGTGACTCGACGGAGGCGTCCGCCGCCTCGTCGAGCCCGGTCACCGCCATCGGCACCGACGGCAGGAAGCCGGACAGCCAGGCCGCGAAGCGGTCCGGCGGCAGCAGGCGGCGCAGCAGGTCGGCCTCGGCCAGGCAGGGGGAGAGGAAGTCCTGCCCCCCCGGCTCGTAGGCCAGCGGGCAGTCCCGGTCTTCGAGGTGGAAGTCGCGCACCCGGCGGTCCAGCAGGTTGAGCAGCGCGTCGTCGCCGGCGGCCACCGCCCAGTCCCGCAGCAGCCCGAAGGCGAAGGCGGTCTGGGAGTGCTCGCCGGTGCGGATCGGGTAGGTCAGCTTGGGCAGCCACTCGGCGAAGCGGCCGGCGGCGGCGGCCTCCAGCGGCGCCAGGTTCTGGGCCCAGGCAGTGGCCTGCCCCGCCCCGGCGGTGCCCTCCTCGGCCGCCCAGCCGCGCAGCTCGGCGGCGAGTTGCAGCAGCCACGCCAGGCCGTAGGGGCGCTCGAAGGAGACCCGACCCTCGCCCTCCAGGTAGGCGACCTCGGCGGCGACGTGCTGCCGCGTCAAGCTCTCAGCCAGCGCCGCCCGGGCGGGCGCCGCGAAGGGCGCGTCCGGGTAATTGCGGGCCAGCCGCGCCAGCAGCCAGTGGCCGTGCACCGAAGAGTGCCAGTCGTAACAGCCGTAGAAGGCCGGACTCAGCTCCCGTGGCGGTGCCACGTCCTCATCCGACTGCAGGACGTGGGCGATCTTGTTGGGGTACTCCTGGTGGACGCAGGACAGCGCCAACTCGGCGAAGCGGGCGGCTTGGTCGGCGCCGAAGGTGGGGGCCGGGGTCGCCCCGGGATCGGGCTGGGCCGGGGACGCGGTGGCCAGCGGCGCCGCGGCGAGGACCGTCAGGGCAACCAGGACGGCGGCGACAGCAATGGTAAGAACGGCGGCGGTAGCAGTGTTAGCGGGGCTTTTGTCAGGCAATCTTCACTCCTCCTGGAACGACCTTGCCACAGCCCGGGAGGACGCCGCAAGACGGAGCCCAGGGGAGGCTGCGATAGATTGCCCACAGATGACCGACACCCACACCCTCGCCCCCTGCCCCGACCGCCCCAACTGCGTCTCCACCGAAGCCGAGGAGGAGTCTCAGCGCATGGAGCCGATCCCGTTCGAAGGTTCCACCGAGTTCGCCACCGCCCGCCTGGCCCAGGTGATCGGCCAGATGGCCGGCGGCGAGGTCAAGCGCCGCGAGCCCGGCTACCTCCACGCCGAGTTCACCACCGCCCTCCTCCGCTTCGTCGATGACGTCGACCTGGTGGTGGACGAGGCGGCCGGCGTCATCCGCTTCCGCTCCGCGTCGCGCAAAGGCCACTGGGACCTGGGCGCCAACCGGCGGCGGATGCAGGAACTGCGGCGGCGGTTCCTGAAGGGGTAGCCCCCTCGCCCCTACCGGCCCGAGTCCTGGAGGTAGCGGTAGAACTCGCCGCCGGTGGACAGCAGCAGCGAGGTGTCCCGGTCCACCGTCTCCTCGAAGGTCTCCAGGGTCTTCAGGAACTGGTAGAAGTCCCGGGAGTCGGCCGACTGGTCGTAGGCGCTGGCGTAGATGGACGTCGCCTCGGCGTCGGCGGCGCCGCGGATCTCCTGGGCCTGGCGGTAGGCCTGGGACTGGATCTGCTTCAGGTCGCGCTCCATCTCACCCAGGATGCGGGAGGCCTCGCCGTCGCCCTCGGAGCGGTAGCGGGTGGCGATCCGCTTGCGCTCAGAGATCATCCGGTCGTAGACCTCGGCGCGGACCGACTCGATGTAGTTGATCCGCTTCAAGCGCACGTCGAGGATCTCGATCCCCAGGTCGTCGGTGCGCGCCTGGGCAGCATCCAGGATCTCCTGACGGATCGCCTCGCGGCCGGCTTCGATGGGCTCCAGGACCGAGGCCTCGGTCTCCGGCAGCGACTCGTCCACCAGCGGGGTGCGGTTGCTGGCACGCACCACCTCCAGCAGGTCGTGGTTGGCGATGGCGTTCCTGGTCTCGCCGTCCAGGATGTCGTCCAGCCGGGTCTGGGCGCCGCGCTCGTCGCGCAGCCGCTGGAAGAAGAGCAGCGGGTCGGTGATCCGCCAGCGGGCGTAGGTGTCGACCCAGATGAAGCGCTTGTCCCGGGTCGGGAGCTGGTTGGCCTCGCCGTCCCACTCCAGGAAGCGCTTGTCGAAGACGTGGACCTTCTGGATGAACGGCACCTTGAAATGGAGCCCGGGCTCGATGACCGGGCGGTCCAGCGGCCGGCCGAACTGGGTGAGGATCGCCTGCTCGGACTCGCGCAGCTCGTAAACGGCGCTGCCCAGGGTGACCAGCAGGGCCAGGGTGATGAACAGGATGATGGAAGTGCGCATCAGCCGTCCCCCCCGGCCACGGCGCCGGAACCTACGCCGCCCTGCCGGGCCGTCGGTTGTCTCGTATCCATGTTGAACATCGGCACCAACCCCTCCATCCCCTCATCGACGATGATCTTGCCACCCGCCCGGGGCAGCACCACCGCCATGGTTTCCAGGTACATTCGCTTGCGGGTCACCTCCGGCGCCTGCCGGTACTCGCCGTAGAGGGCGTTGAAGCGGTTGGCCTCACCCTCGGCCCGGTTGGTGCGCTCCAGGCCGTAGCCCTCGGCCTGGCTGATCGCCTGCTCCGCCTCGCCCCGGGCCCGGGGGATGCGCTCGTTGTACTGGCTCTGGGCCTGGTTGATCTTCGAGGAGCGCTCCTGCTCGGCCTGGTTGACGTCGTTGAAGGAGGCCTTCACCTCGTCCGGCGGGTTGACGTTCTGGAGCACCACCTGCTCGACCTTGAGACCGGTCTCGTACTGGTCGGCCAGTTCCTGGAGCTGCTGCTCCACCAGGGTGGCGACCTGGGCGCGGCCGACGGTCAGAACCTCGTTGACGGTGCGGTCGCCCACCACCTCCCGGGTCACCGCCTCGCTCATGGCGCGGAAGGTCTCGCGCACGTTGCGCACCCGGAAGAGGTACTTGTAGGGATCGACGATGCGGTACTGGACCACCCATTCGACGTTGGCGATGTTGAGATCGCCGGTGAGCATCAGCGCCTCGTCGTCGAAGGAGCCACCGGCGTACTGGGTGCGCACGCCGGCCTGCTCGGTGCGGAAACCGAACTCCTCCTTGAGCTGGCGCTCCACCGGCACCTTGATGACCTCCTCGACGCCGAGGGGGATCTTCAGGTTGAGGCCGGGAGAGGCGTAGCGCTGGAACTCGCCGAAGCGCATCACCACGCCCACCTCTTCGGGCTCGATGGTGAAGGCCGATGTGAAAATGACGGCAAGGACGAGGCCGACGATGAGGCCGATGCGGATGAGCTTCCCGCCACCTCCGTCGCCGCCGCTGAAGCGTCGCCTCAGCTCATCGAGATCGGGCAGCTCGATGACGACGTCGTCGCCGGAGCCGTTGCCCTTGCCACCTGGAAAACCGTGAATTTTGGACATGGCCGGACCCTAGCACGGGCACCGTCCTCGGGCGGCGACACCGCACCGTCGCCCGGGCCGGCCTACAGCTCGCGCACGTCGCGCAGCACGCGCTCGGCGTGGCCCTTGGCGCGGACGTTTCTGAACTCCTTCAGCAGCGTGCCGTCGGCGGCGATGACGTAGGTCGAGCGGATGATCCCCATGGACTTTCTGCCGTACATGTTCTTCTCCCCCCAGGCACCGGTCTCCTCCAGGAAGGAGCCGTCGGCGTCGGTCAGTAGCGAGAAGTTGAGGTCGTACTTGCCGCGGAACTTCTCGTGGGAGGCGGCGTCGTCCTTGGACAGGCCGGCCACCGAGTAGCCCTCCTCCTGGAACTCCCCCAGCATGTCCCGGAAGTCCTTCGCCTCAACGGTGCAGCCGGGGGTGTCGTCCTTGGGGTAGACGTAGAGGATCAGACCCTCGTCGCCAGCCAGGTCGGAGAGGGTCTGCTCGTTGCCGTCCTGGTCGGGGAGGGAGAATTCGGGGAACTTCTGGCCTTCTTCCATGATGGGGGTGTCTCCTGGAGAATCATTGCGGGTTGCCCGCCGGGCGGGGCGAGGCGGATGCGGGAACCTATGATGCCTGCTGCCACCCAACGGAGGCAACCGTCCGCCACGAAGTTGGCCCAGATTCCCGAGGCGGCTGACCCGCGGGCTGAACTTCTTGGTAGAGAACAGGCCGCTGACAAGGGCTGGGAGGCGGCCCGCCGGGCGCTTCTGAACAACGACCTCTCCACCAGCCTGCGCACCGCGATTGCCGAGCCCGCCCAGCGGTAGAGTGAGGGGGATGCTCGTCTCCCGCCTCATCGACCTCGCCCACCGCCGCGGCCTGGTGCCGCGGATCTCGCCCACCGAGCGCCAGGCGCTGGAGGCGGGGACGGTGTGGATTGACGGCGAGCTGTTCAACGGCAAGCCCGACCTCCGCCGCCTGGCCGCCATCCCCTACCCGGAGCTGAGCGACCGCGAGCGCGCCTTCCTCGACGGCCCGGTGGAGGAGCTGTGCCGGCGCCACGACCCGTGGCTCCACGGCCGGCGGCGGGAGCTGGCGCCGGAGACCTGGGACTTCCTGCGTCAGCACCGCTTCTTCGGCCTGGGGTTGCCCGAGGAGTACGGTGGCCACGCTTTTTCGGCACTGGCCCAGTCGGCCGTCTACGCCAAGCTGGCCACCCGCTCCCTGCCGCTGTCGGCCATCGTCCTGATCCCCAACTCCGTCGGCCCCGGCGAGCTGCTGCTGGACTACGGCACCCGCGAGCAGCGCGACCGCTGGCTGCCGCGGCTGGCCCGGGGCGAGGAGATCCCCTGCTTCGCCTTGACCGAGACCGGGGCCGGCTCCGACGCGGCGTCGCTGACCTCCCGGGGGGTGGTGGTGCCAGGGCCGGAGGGCGGCCGGCCGGTGATCCGGCTGGACTGGGAGAAGCGCTACATCACCCTGGCGCCGGTGGCCACCCTCCTCGGCCTGGCCTTCCGCCTCTACGACCCCGACGGCCTGCTGGCCGGCCTGCCCGACGCCCCGGACGTCCAACCTGGCCCGGACGGCGACCTGGGCATCACCGTCGCCCTGGTCCCCACCGACCTGCCTGGCGTCGAGATCGGCGACCACCACGACCCCATGGGCATCCCCTTCCCCAACGGCCCCACCGCCGGCCGCGGGGTGGAGGTGCCGGTGGAGGCCATCGTCGGCGGGCCGGCCCAGGCCGGGCGCGGCTGGCGCATGCTGATGGAGGCGCTGTCCGGCGGCCGCGCCATCTCCCTGCCGGCCCAGTCCGTGGGCGGCGCCAAGGCGGTGGCACGGCTGGCCGGCGCCTACGCCGCGGTGCGCCAGCAGTTCGGGGTGCCGCTGGCCCGCTTCGAGGGGATCGAGGAGCCGCTGGCGCGCATCGCCGGCCGCACCTATCTGATGGAGGCGGCGCGGGTGGCCACCTGCGGCGCCGTGGACGCCGGCGAGCGCCCGGCGGTGGTCTCCGCCGCCGTCAAGTACCAGCAGACCGAGCTCTGCCGCCGGGTGGTGGCGGACGGCATGGACATCCTGGCCGGCGCGGCGCTGATGCGCGGCCCGCTGAACCCGCTGGCCGACGGCTGGAACGGCGCCCCCATCGGCATCACGGTGGAGGGCGCCAACATCCTCACCCGCAGCCTCATCGTCTTCGGCCAGGGGGCGCTGCGCTGCCACCACCACCTGGGGCCGGCGCTGGCGGCGCTGCGGGAGAAGGACGCACCGGCCCTGCGCCGCAACCTGCTGGGCGCCGCCGCCGCCCACCTGGGCAAGCTGGGCCGGGTCACCTGGCTCAGCCTCACCCGGGCGCGCTTCGTGCGCTCGCCGGTGCGCGGCGAGGCGGCGCCCTACTGGCGCAAGCTGGCCTGGGCCTCGGCCGCCTTCTCCTGCCTGGCCGACCTCGCCCTGCTGCGCTACGGACCCAAGGTGAAGTTGAAGGAAAAGCTCTCCGGCCGCTTCGCCGACGCCCTCTCGTGGATGCTGCTGGTGACCTGGACGCTGCGCCGCTTCGAAGCCGAGGGGCGGCGCGAGGAGGATGAGCCCCTGATGCGCTGGGCGGCGGAGGAAGGGCTGTGGCGGGTGCAGCGGGCGTTGGTGGGAGTGCTGGAGAACTTCGGCGGCGGCGCGCTGGGGCTGTGGATGCGGCGGGTGGAGGCCCCCTGGCTGCGCTACAACCCCATCGGCAGGCCCCCCTCTGACCGCCTGGGGGCCCGGGTGGCCGCCAGCATCACCTCGCCGGGGGACCTCCGCGACCGCCTCACCGCCGGCGTCCACGCCAGCCGCGACCCCGCCGACGCCCGGGGCCGCATCGAGCACGCCTTCGAGCTGGCGGCCCGGGCGGCGCCGGCACGGGAGAAGCTGCGGCGGGCGGTGCGGGCCGGCGATCTCCGCCGCGGGACGGAGGACGACATGCGGGCGGCGGCGGTGGCGGCCGGCGTCCTCAGCGCCGACGAAGCCCGCTCTCTGGAGTTGGCGGCCGAGGCACGGTCCCGGGCCGTGGCGGTGGACAGCTTCCCCCGGGAGGAGTACCTGGCCGGTTCCCCCGCAGGGGCCGTGACGGGGAGCTGAGCCCCGGCAGGAGGCCGCCGACCCTCAGTCCGCCCCTTCCGGCTTCACCCACTCGTTCTTCCAGAACACCAGGTCCACCGGGTACCAGACCCCCTGGTACTCAAAGGGGCAGACGTCGAAGAACCGGTCCGGTTGCGAGTACAGCGCTCCCGAGTAGTCCTTCTTCAGGAGGTCTAGGATGAAGAGGAGGTCCAGCGTCAGGTCGGCGCCGGGGAGTGTGTCGTCGTACCACTGGTTGGCGTAGTAGAGGACGTCGCCGCGGGTGCGGCAGCCACCGATCGCCGAACCGTAGGGCAGGCCGGTGACCTTGCTGGGGGCGGACCAGTAGGGCAGGGGGTCGCCCTTCCGGGGCGGCTCGCCCAGATCGACGATGCCGATGGGGTTGTCCCGGGAGACGTTCTCCACCAGCATCACGTAGCGGCTGCCGCCGTCGGTGTAGAAGGTGTTGCCGCCCCCCGGGAAGCGCTCCTTCCCGTCGCCGCGCCGGCCGCGCCCAGCGGCGTGGTTGCCGACGATGCGCAGCGCCGTGCCCATGGAGTGGGCCTGCTGGCCGGTGGTGTACACCGCGCCGCCGTCCCACACCTGTTGCAGGTAGTTCTCGATGGTGTTGCCCTGGATCAGGTTGTCGTCGTTCACCGTCGGCCCGGCCAGCGCCGGCGTGCCACCACCCCACTCGCCGGCGGTGGCGCCGTCGATCCCGGGGAAGGGCGGATCGTCCAGCAGGCCCCAGCCCCAGCCGACGGCGATGCCCGCCCAGCTCGTGTCGGAGACGTGGTTGTCCACGATGCGGGTGCCGCGGGTGAAGCCGACGATGACCCCGGGCGCGTCGTAGTAGTCCCGGCCGGCGCGCAGGACGGTGTTGCCCTCGATGGTGTTGTCGGACACCACGTCCCCTTCCGCCGGCCGGGCGTCGGCCTTGGACACACCGCCCAGGCGCAGCGCCGCCGACGCGGTGTCGGTGATGGTATTGCCCTCCACCCGGTTCCCCTGGGCGCCCCGCCCGAGGACCAGGCCGATGGAGCCGAGGCCCGCGAGGTGGTTGCCGCGGAAGACCAGGCCGTGGGTGTGGTGGAAGGACACGGCGCCCGGCGTCGGCGTCACCACCTCGACGTGGCCGGTGATGTTCGGCGTGCGCCACCCGGCCTCCCCCGGTGCGTTCTCGCCGGTGACCAGGAAACCGCCCTGGTCGGCGACGTAGCCGTCGTCGCCGCTGGGGGCGTTCCAGGTGGTGTAGCGCAAGCCGAGGTTCTCGAAGGTCAGGTTGCGCAGCGGCTCCCCGGGGGTGCCACGTCCCTCGATCAAGGTTTCGGTGACCGGGATCTCCACCGCCAGAGAGGCCATGTCCTCGCCGGCTCGCGGCATGTAGTACAGGGTGCCCGAGTCACCCCCGGGCTCCAGGAACCACTCGCCCGGCCGGTCGAGGAAGGCCAGGGAGTTCTCGAACCAGGAGACCCGCCAGAAGCCCCACACCGTCGGCTTGCCGCCCTGGGCCCGGTACAGGTTGACGTTGGTCCACGCCGGCTGCGCCACGGTGAGCATGGACGGTTGGCCGCCGCTGCCCGCCGTGCGGCCGGCCAGCGGCACGCGGAACATCCGCCACTGGAAGACACCCACCGCCTCCACCCGCGACAGGTCGCCCCAGTCGGCGGGGTCGCGCCAGCCTTGCGGGTTGAGGTCGGTGACCTCGTAGGCGATGCCGCCGGTGATCTCCCCGGCCTGCTCCCAACCACCGCTCGGCGCCGTGGGCTCCGGGCGGAAACCGGCCAGCCGGTCGTCGGTGCGGGCGCGGGTCGCGGCTTTCCCATCGACGTAGATCTGACGGCTGTCGATGGACGCAACGCTGACCTGGTAGACGCCCTCGCCGGCGGGACTGGGCTGCCAGGCGCCCGTGACCGCCCGCGACCCCATGAGGACGGCCCGTTGGTCCCCACTCCCGGGAGCCGTGCGCCAGATCACCCGCCCGCCGTCCGGAGCCGAATCCTCCGCGCCGAAGACCAGCGGTTCGCTCAGGCGGTACTCGCCCGGCAGGAGGTTCACCACCACCACGTCGCCGGCGCCCGCGTCGGCCAGCGCCTGGCGCACCGCGGTCTGCGCCCGGGCGGGGGTGCGCAGCGGGCTCTCCTCGCTGCCGGCGGCGGTGTCGTCGCCGTCCGGAGCCACCCAAACCGTGAGCGCCGCCTCCGGCTCCGCTCCCGCCCCGGGCGCGAGCCAGCACAAAAGCAGAACCACCAACCCCACGAAAGACACACCTCTCCTCGCGACAACACCTCTCCTCGCGCCAACACCTCTCATCAGCCCATCCTCCATTTCGACGTGAACGTATTACTACGAATTCAGACGGTACCAGGCTCCCGACGGGGGTTGAATCGGGGATCACCCCAGCCGCCGACGGGAGGGTGGGTTATCCTCCTGGTATGTGTGGCCGCTACACCCTGACCGTTCCTGGCGAGACCGTGGCCGAGGTCTTCGACCTGCCCTCGATCCCCGAGCTTTCGCCCCGCTACAACATCGCTCCCACCCAGGAGGCGCCGGTGATCCGGGTGCTGGCGGAGCTTCCGGAGGAGCTGGCCGAGGAGGGCGGCGGCGGCGCTGGGGAGCGGCGCTGCGACGCGCTGCGCTGGGGGCTGGTGCCGTTCTGGGCCAAGGACCCGGGGATCGGCAACAAGATGATCAACGCCCGGGCCGAGACCGCCCACGAGAAGCCCGCCTTCCGCAACAGCTTCGCCAAGCGCCGTTGCCTGGTGGTGACGGACGGCTTCTACGAGTGGAAAAAGGAGGAGGGGGGCAAGCAGCCGTACTGGATCCACCGGCCCGACGGCAAGCCGTTCGCCTTCGCCGGCCTCTGGTCACGGTGGGACGGCGGCAAGGACGGCGAATTGGCCGAGGGGGAGGAGCCGCTGGAGACCTTCACCATCCTCACCTGCGACGCCCTGCCGGAGTTGCGCGAGGTTCACCACCGCATGCCGGTCATCCTGGCGCGGGAGGACCAAGCGGCGTGGCTGGACCCCGGGAACGGGGACAAGGACGCTCTGGCAGAGATGTTGCGAAGGCCGGTGGGGACCGGGCTGGAGCTGCGCCGCGTCAGCAGGCGGGTCAACAGCCCGGCCAACGACCACCCTGAAGTCCTGCGGGAGATGACCGACTAGCCGCTCACGGAGCCTGGGGGATTCCCTCACCGGCTCGCGTGTTGCAAAGCTTTTGGGGTAGGAGAGAGACAAAGTGACCAAGAAACCGATCAAACTGCTCGCCGTCGAAGACGATCCGTCCCTGTCCTTCGTCCTCGAAGAGGCGCTGGCCCACGCTGAGGCGGCGGAGATCGACGCCGTCATGGTGTCGAACCTGGAGGACGCCCAGGCCCAACTCAATGGTCAGGGGCCGGACGACCGGTTCGAGGTGATCCTGCTCGACCTGTCCCTGCCCGACAGCGACGGGCTGGACACCTTCTCCGCCATCCACGAGAAGGCGCCGGAGACCCCGGTGGTGGTGCTCACCGGCACCGATGACCCGGAGCTGGAGCAGAAGGTGCGGGAGATGGGTGCCGAGGACTTCCTGCTCAAAGGGCGGATCGGCTCCAAGGCGCTGATCCGCAAGGTGCGCGCCGTCACCCGGGGCGAGGTCGATGCCGGGGACCAGCCCGCCCGGGACTGAGCGTAGGCCGGGTCAGATCGCGAAGCGGCCGACGAAGGCGCTCCGCTTGTCGGGGCTCGACCAGGTCTTGCCGAGGCCTCCCGTCGGGCCGTCGCCGGCGTCACCATTGAAGGTGTGGACCAGGGTGGCCGCTGGCGTCGCCTCCACCGTGTCGGTGAGTGGCGGGTAGTAGATGATTTCGTTGCCGCAATGGGTGTCGTGGACGCCCAGCGGCCGGGTTTCGAGCCGTGCCACCTCGGCGCCGGCGCTCGCCTCCCCCACCGCCAGCCGCGCCCGTGCCCCGTCCACCTCGAAGGCGATGGGCACCGCCCGCTGGCTCACCACCGTGTCCAGCAGTTCGCCGCCGAGGTATCGCGCCAGGCTGGCCAGCGCCGCCCGCTGCCCCTCGCTCGCCGCTTCGTCAACCAGCAGCATCGACCTGGCCGGAAGGGGCTCGGCGTGGGGATCGCCCAGCGTGGCGTTGGCGATCACCACCGCCGCCACCGACAGCCCGGCCAGATCCATCCCGTCCCACTCCCCCTCGCTCACCCGCCAGGCCAGGATCGCCTCCTGCCCGTCCAGGTTGACCTCGCCGTTGGCAAAGCACGGGCCGGTCCAGACATCGGCGGTGCGAGCTTCGAGGTAGTCGCCGTGGATGCTGGGCGTCGCCGCTGACAGCGGCGCGGCCAGGAACACGAGCGCGAATGTGTTCAACAATTTCTTCATTGAGCTTCTCCTTCGCTCTCTCTTTACCGCAG
>Ga0102947_1000216_pt1 | contig 20952 bp, 17 predicted proteins | sample SalPon2A_A_D2_MG_FD_78210 | JGI IMG/M metagenome (GOLD analysis project Ga0102947, IMG submission 78210) | Soil microbial communities from South San Francisco under conditions of wetland restoration - Salt Pond MetaG R2A_A_D2_MG | ecosystem: Environmental > Terrestrial > Soil > Wetlands | place... | reverse complement strand
TCGAGTCCGCCACCGTGGTCCGCGCCGTCCTCGCCGCCCTGCGCCCCGCCGCCGTCGCCGTCGAGCTGCCCACCCCGCTGGCCGACGCCGCCGGCCGCGCCGCCGACCGCCTGCCCCGCATCTCGGTGGTCCTCTCCGAGGAGGACGACGCCGGCGCCCTGGTCTGGATCTCGGCCCCCGGCGACCCGTTCGCCGAAGCGCTGCGCTGGGCCGGCGAGGAGGGCGCCCGGCGCTACTGCATCGACCCCGACCTGCCCTACGCCGAGCGCCACGCCGACCCCCTCCCCGACCCCTACGCCGTCTGGCAGGTGGGGGCCGCCAACTTCTTCTCCCTCCTCGCCGAGGCGACCGCTGCCTCCGGTGCCACCGACGCCGACCGGCAGCGCGAGGCGGGCATGGCCTACCACGCCCAGCGCGCCCGGGCGGAGCTGACCGGGGACGGGCTGGACGGCCCGCTGCTGGTCCTGGTGGGCGCCGCCCACGCCCGCTCCCTGGCCGCCGCCCTCGCCGCCCCCGCCGCCACCCCCATGGCCCGGGTGCGGCGCAGCCGGGTCGATCTCCTCCACCTCCACCCGGAGAGCCTGACCGGCCTCCTCACCGACGCGCCGCTGGCCCACGCGGTGTACGAGTTGGGCCGCGGCGATGGCGATGATGGCAGCGGCGATGAGGGCGATGCGGCGGAGGCGTCCCCCGATCTCGAAGCCACCGTCGCCCGCCGCCTGTCGCTGCTGCGCCAGGGCCTCACCGTCCACACCCGGGAGGAGGAAGGGTGGGGGAGCGACCGGGTGTGGCGGGTGGCGCGCTTCGCCGCGGCCCGGGCCTTGCGCCGCCTGGCCGCCGACGGCGCGACGGTCCGCGGCCCCGACCGCGCCGCCCTCACCCGGGTGGTCTGGCGTGTCGGCAGCCGCTCCTGGCGCGAGCAGACGCGGGAGGAGGCGGCCCCCTGGCAGCGGCGGATCTTCCTCGACTTCGCCCAGCGCTACGCCCGCACCACCGGCCAACTCGTCCCCGGCCTCTACGCCTGGGTGGTGGCCGCCCGGGGCGTCGCCGACGACAACCTGGCCTGGGAGGTGTTCGAGGTGGCCCGGGCCTTCCCCTGGCAGGAGGAGACGGCGGATGACCTGGCCACCGTGCGCCTGGACGGCGACGAGCTCGACCTGGGGACCCGCAAGGTCCGCTTCCGCCGCCGCTTCTTCCGCGTCAAGAAGCGCTGGCAGCGCGTCCCGGTGCGCCAGCACCCCCAGCCCACCGACCCGGAGGAGTGGCTGCGGGGCTTCGACGGCCAGGGCCTGTGCTCCTACCCGCCGGAGGACGTGGTGATCGAGGACTACGGCCGCTTCCTCAAGAAGAAGGCGGCCGGCGTGGTGGCTGCCGAAGGGGAGCGGGTGGAGCCGTTCTCCACCAGCCTGCTGGACGGCATCGACGTGCGGGAGACCGTGCGCAATGTCCAGGACGGCCGGGTGTGGGTGCGGGAGTCGGGGCGCTGGCCCGGCGAGGCGGGCAGCGTGGTAGTGATCTTCGACCGCGACCCGGACAACGAATACCCCCACCTCATGACCTGGCTGGGGGAGCACGAAGACGAGTCGGACATGGCCTTCTACAGCACCCACCCCGCCCAGCAGGTGGTGGGGCCGGGGATCCTGCGCGCCACCTACGGCGGCTTCCTCATGACCTATCCGCCGGGGCGCCTCTACGACGTCTGGCAGGACCCCGACTATCAGCGCTTCCGGGAAAAGCCCGAGGTGCTGCTGGCGGCGGCGGTGGACTACAGCGAAGAAAAACTGGTGGCCCACGTCGCGGCGCACCCACCGTCAGGGCGGATGCGCCACTACGCGGCCTCCCAGGGCAAGCGGATCGTCCATGTGCCCATCGGCTCGCTGTCCCCCCGGTCGTTGAAGAAGCTCCGCGTCGTCCACATCCTGGTGGGACGGGACAAGCGGGAGATCGCCGGGGAGTACGTGTGGTGAGGTGGGGCGGGCTCAGCCGGCGGGGGAGGGGGCGGGGTTGCGGGTGACCACCAGCACGGCGTGGATGGCGCCCGGGATCCAGGCCAGCAGGGTGAGCAGGATGTTGAGCAGCAGGGTGACCCCGATGCCGCGCTCCAGGAGCACGGCGATGGGGGGCAGGAGGATCGCGAGAATGATCTTGAGCATGGGCGTTGCCTTTCGTGGTGGGTTCCAAGTTGTGGCTTCAAAGATGTCGCCTGGTCATTAAGAGGAGCAAAGGCAGTGCCAGAGGGCCGTGGGCGGCATGGTTCGCGCCCCGTTACCGCCTCTTCTGGTAGTATGTGCCGGCCATGAGCCGTCCCACGCCCAGCCCAGAGACCGGCACCCCCAGCGCCGCCGCCGGCGACCTGGTGGACGACCTGGTCCAGATCCGCGAGACCGTGCCCCGCCCGGTCGCCACCCCCCACGGCCGGGGCGCCGTCGGCAATCCCCACAACCGCTTCGAGCGGCTGGAGGTGGAGGTGGACGACGACGTGGCGCCGGAGGACGGCGCGGCGCCGGACCGCGTGGCCACCGAGGTGCTGCGCGACACCTCCCGCTCCATCATCGCCACCAACGACTCCCCGGACATCCCCTTCGACGCCTCCATCAATCCGTACAGAGGCTGTGAACATGGGTGCTCTTATTGCTACGCTCGCCCGACCCACGAATACCTGGGATTTTCCGCCGGGCTGGACTTCGAGAGTCGCATCCTGGTCAAGGAGAACGCCGCCGGCCTGCTGCGCCGGGAGTTGACGTCGCCGCGCTGGGAGCCCAAGACCCTGGCGCTGTCCGGCGTCACCGACCCGTACCAGCCGGTCGAGCGCAAGCTGGGCGTCACCCGCGCCTGCCTGGAGGTTCTCGCCGAGATGCGCAACCCGGTGGCGGTGATCACCAAGAGCCGGCTGGTCACCCGGGACATGGACCTGCTGGCCGAGCTGGCCGCCCACGGCGCTGTCCGGGTGGCGCTGTCGGTGACCTCCCTGGACGTCGAGCTGGCGCGCAAGCTGGAGCCCCGGGCCGCCGCCCCGGAAGCCCGGCTGCGGGCCATCCGCGAGCTGGCCGAGGCGGGCATCCCGGTGAGCGTCATGGTGGCGCCGGTCATCCCGGGGCTCACCGACCACGAGATACCGCAGATCCTCCAGGCCGCCGCCGACGCCGGCGCCGATTCCGCCGGCTACGTGCCGCTGCGCCTGCCCGGCGCCGTGGCGCCGCTGTTCTCCGGCTGGCTGGAGGCCCACTTCCCGGAGCGCCGGGAGAAGGTGCTCAACCGGGTTCGGGGCATGCGCGGTGGCCGCCTCAACGACCCCCGCTTCGGCAACCGGATGCGCGGCGAGGGGGTCTTCGCCGACCAGATCCGCACGCTGTTCACCGCCGCCCGCAAGCGCGCCGGCCTGGAGCGCCGCGGGGCGCCGCTGTCCACCGCCGCCTTCCAGCGCAAGGGCGTCGATCAAATGGATCTCTTCTCGTGAGCGACGACCGATTCGAGGTGAGGAGCACCGGCTGGCGGGGCGAGGCCTTGCTGCCGGCGGTGCGCGCCAGCTTGGAGGAGCACTTCGCCGAGGACCTGGGGGACGTCCGCCTCCACGCCGGCCGTTTCGCCGGCTGGTTGTGCCGCCGCCTCGGCGCCGGCGCCATGGCCTTCGGGCGCCGCATCTACTTCTCGCCCGCCGGCTGGCGCCGCTACCGGCAGGCCGGCCCCGCCGGCGTCGCCCTCGCCGCCCACGAGGCGGTCCACGTCCTCCAGTACCGCCGCGACGGCCTGGTCCGCATGCTGACGCGCTACCTCTGGCAGTACGTCCGCGGTCGCCTCCGCGGCCTCGGCCACACCCGCGCCTACCGCGCCATCGACTACGAGCGCGAAGCCTTCGCGGTGGAGGCCGACGTGCGCCGCCGGCTCAGCGATGCCGGGAACGCCACGCGGTAGCCTCCCGCGGCGGCCCCTCTGCAAACCCTCAGCGGCAGCCCCTATACTGTGCCCATGACTGAACTGAGTGGAAAACAACGCAAGCACCTGCGCGGCGAGGCCCACGACCTGAGCCCCGTCGTCCAGTTGGGCTCCAGCGGCCTCACCGACGCGGTGGTCGCCGAGGTCGACCGGTCGCTGGAGGCCCACGAGCTGATCAAGGTCAAGCTGATCGGCGACCGGGACCAGCGCCAGCAGATCGTCGATGACCTGGCCGACCGGGTGGACGCCGAGGCCGTGGGTCTGGTGGGTTACATCGCCGTCCTCTTCCGCGCTCACGACGACCCGGGTAAGCGGCGCTACCCGCTACCCGGCTGAGGTCTGAGGGTTGGACGTCCCGAGCTTGCTCCTCCGGTCCCCCCGCCATGCCCTCCGCCGCCTGCTGCGCAGCCCCGGCTTCACTTGGACCACGGTCCTCACCCTGGGCCTCGCCCTGGGCGCCACCACCGCGGTCTACGGCATCGTCCAGGGCGTGCTGCTCGAAGACCTGCCCTTCGCCGCACCGGAGCAACTGTACGCGGTGACCGTGGAGGCACCGCCGGGAGACGGCGTGCGCCTGCCGGAGCGGCTGGAGCGAGCCCAGGCCCGGGAACTGCTGGACGACGCCACCACCCTGGCCGCCGTCGCCGGTTACGAGGAGAGGGTCGTCTCCTACCGCGGCCGGGGCGAGCCGGCGCGCTGGACCGGTGCCCGGGTGTCCGCAAACCTCTTCACCACCCTCGGCGTCTCCCCGCACCGTGGCCCCGGCTTCCAGGCGGGCGGCGCCTGGTACACCGAAGAGGACCGGGTGATGCTGAGCCACGGCCTGTGGCAGCGTCGCTTCGCCGGCGACCTCAGCCTGATCGGCGAGACCGTGACCCTCGACGACCGGCCCCACGTCGTCGCCGGCGTCCTGCCCCCCGGCTTCGCCTTCCCCCACCGCGAGGTGGAGGTCTGGCTGTCCCAGGCGCCGCCAGCGGCACTGCCTGGCGGCAGCTTCAACTTCGCCTTCCTGCCGGTGGTGGTGCGCCTGGCCCCGGGAACCACCCCGGGTGACGCCGAGGCGGAGATGGCCCGCCTCCTCGGCTCCGGCCCCGGCATGACCGATCTCCTCGGCCCCGGGGCGGCGGAAGCCTCGGCCGGGATGCCTTCCTTGAAGCTCGAAGGCACCCCCCGCCTGGTCGGCCTGCGGGAGTCCATGGTCGGCGCGGTCCGCACCCCGCTGGGGCTGCTGGCCGGTGCCGTCGCCCTGGTCCTGCTCATCGCCGGCGTCAACCTGGCGAACCTGCTGCTGGCCCGCCACTCCCGGCGCCGCAAAGAGGTGGCGATCCGCCGCGCCCTCGGCGCCGGCCGTGGTCGCCTGGTGGCCGAGATGCTGCCGGAGAGCGTGCTGCTGGCGTTGGCCGGCGGTGCCGTCGGGCTCGGCGTGGCGACCCTCGTCTTGCGCTCCCTGTCGAGCTGGGTGCCCGGAGAGCTGCCCCGGGCGGAGGCGATCAGCGTCGATCCCGGCGTCTTCTTCTTCACCTTCGCCCTGTCGCTGGCCACGGGCCTCCTCTGCGGTCTCCTACCGGCCCTGCGCGCCACCGGGGCGGGCCGCCGCCGTTCGCCGTCTCCCGGCCTGGCCGACCAGCTCCGCTCCGCCATGCCCGACCCCCGGGCCGATCAAGGCTGGCGCCGCTTCCTGATCGTGGCCGAGGTGGCGTTGGCGGTGATGGTGATGGTGGGGGCGAGCCTCCTGGTGCGCAGCTATGGCGAGCTCAACCGGGTCGATCCCGGCTTCACCCCGGACGACGCCGTGGTCGCCAGCCTCGAGCTGGGCTTGGCATACGGTGGGGAGGGGCAGCGCCGGGACTTCTTCGACCGCCTGGTCGAACGCCTCGCCGCCCATCCCCGGGTCACCGCCGCCGGCACCGTGGCCTACCCGCCGCTCCAGTCCGGATTCGGCATGAACGACGTGCAGGTGGTGGGCGAAGAGCCGGGCCGCACCCTGGCGGTGGGTCAGAGCACCGACCCCGGCTACCTGCGGGCCGCCGGGTTGGAGCTGCTGGAAGGGGAATGGATCTCCAGCGAGGACCACGCCGCCGGGGCGCCGGTGGCGGTGGTCAACCGCTCCTTCGCCAGCCGTTACGTCAGCGGAGGGTCAGCGGTGGGGCGCAGCGTCGAGCGGGGCTCGACCACCTTTCGGATCGTCGGCGTGGTGGAGGACGTCCGCATGGTCGGCCTGGACCGGGAGGCGAAGCCGGCGCTCTACAGCTCGTATCGCCTCGGCAACACGCCGGCCCGCATGGGCGTGGTGCTGCGCGTAGCGGGTGGTGGCGACGTCGGCGAGCTGGTGGCGTTCCTGCGCGCCGCGGTGGGTGAGCTGGACCCCGACCTGGCCGTCGGCGAGGTCGCCACGCTGCGCTCCCGCCTCGCCACCTCCACCGCCGAGCCGCGTTTCTACACCCTGCTCCTGGGGATCTTCGGGGCGCTGGCCACGGTGCTGGCCGCCAGCGGGGTCTACGCCCTGCTGGCCGGCTTCGTCGCCGGCCAGACGCGCTCCATCGGGGTGCGCCGCGCCCTAGGCGCCCGCTTCGGCGACGTCATGGCCCTGGTGCTCTCGGAGGGGATGGTGCTGGTCGCCCTCGGCCTGGTCGTCGGCTTGGCCGGCGCGGCCCTCGCCTCCCGGCTCCTGGCCGACCTCCTGTTCGAGGTCACCACCGGCGACGCCGCCAGCTACACCGCCGCCGCCCTGCTGGTGCTCCGGTGGCGTCCTTGGCCTGTTGGTTGCCGGCCCGGCGGGCGCTGGCGGTGGACCCGCTGGACGCCCTGCGCCATGAGTGACCCGGCTGCTTCATGAGCCCCGGTCGTTCTCCGCTCCGGTAGACTCCACCTCATGTCCCTTCAAGGCTTCACCATTGGCATCGAAGAGGAGTACCAGATCCTCGACCCCGCGACCCGGGAGCTGCGCTCGTACGTGCAGGAGTTCCTGGACGAGGGGCGGCTGGTGCTCGACGATCGGATCAAGCCGGAGTTCCTGCGTTCCCAGATCGAGGTGGGCAGCAAGATCTGCCACTCCATCGAAGAGGCGCGGGAGGAGCTGATTCACCTTCGCCGCACCGTCTCTGACGTCGCCGAGTCCCACGGCTTGGCCATCGCCGCCGCCAGCACCCACCCCTTCTCCAACTGGCAGAAGCAGGAGGTCACCGCCGCCGAGCGCTATACCCGCCACGAGCAGAAACTGGCGGAGGTGGCCCGTCGGCTGCTGATCTTCGGCATGCACGTCCACGTCGGCATCGAGGACAAGGAGGTGATGATCGACGTCATGGACCAGGCGCGCTACTTCCTGCCCCACCTGCTGGCGCTGTCCACCAGCTCGCCGTTCTGGCTGGAGCGGCGCACGGGGCTCAAGTCGTACCGTTCCATCGTCTTCGAGAACATGCCCCGCACCGGCCCGCCGCCGGCCTTCAAGTCGTGGGCCGAGTACCAGAGCTTCACCGACACCCTGGTGCGCACCAACTCCATCGACGACCCCACCACCATCTGGTGGGACCTGCGGCCGCACCACAAGTTCCCCACCCTGGAGTTCCGGGTCTGCGACATCTGCACCAAGGTGGACGAAGCGCTTTGCCTGGCCTCCCTGATCGTCGCCCTGGTGGCCAAGCTGATCAAGCTGCGGCGCCAGAACCAGGGGTGGCGCCGCTACCGCCATGCGCTGATCTGCGAGAACAAGTGGCGCGCCATCCGCTACGGCATCGACGGCAAGCTGATCGACTTCGGGCGCCAGGAGGAGGTGCCGGTTCCGGATCTGGTCCGGGAGCTGCTGGAGTTCGTCGACGACGTCCTCGACCCGCTGGGGGTGCGAAAGGAGGCGGAGTACGTCCACACCATCCTGGAGGAAGGCACCAGCGCCGACCGCCAGCTCGCCACTTTCGAGGAGACGGGCGACCTGAAGGCGGTGGTGGACCGGCTGATCGCAGAGACGAAGGCCGGCTGGGGCTGAGCAGCCTGTCTGCGGGGTCGGGGGGTCAGTTGACGATGCGCAGGCTGCCGCCGGAATCCACCCGGAAGCCGTTGGTGAGGACCACCTTGCCGGCGGTCATGGTGACGTCGCCGCTGGAGCCCACCTTGTAGCTGGCGCCGGCGGTGATGGTGCCGCACACCTGGTAGCTCTTTGTGCCGTTATCGGTGCCGCTGGTCAGCGCCAGGTCCTCGGTGCACGCATTGATCCGCGCCAGGCAGGCCGAGTTGAAAGAGGCGACCGACTCGACGTGGGCGCGCATGCGGTCCGGGACGCGCTGGGGAAGGGTGCCGTAGGGGTGCCCCTCGCCGAAGGTGAGGCCGATGTTGGTTGAGCCGGGTGAGAGGCCGTGGCAATAACTCATGATGGTGCCGCAGCCCAGGCCGCCGCCGGGGCAGCCGGAGGGCAGCGACGGGGATCCAGAGTAGCACCCGTTCTGGGAGCCGTAACACTCATCCACCGGGCTGCTGGAGCCCCCGACGCCGTTGTAGCAATGGGTGTGGGGAGAGTTGAAGTTGTGGCCGATCTCGTGGCTCACCGCGGTGATGTCCCACACTGGGAACGGGTTGTCGGGGTCGAAGTTCCCGTCGATGGTCCCGGTGTAGCCGTAGTCGCCGCCGTAATAGTCGATGGCCGGGCTGAGGCCGGGACAGGAGGTGCCGATGTTGACCTGGAACGCTCCCTGGCACAGCACCCCCACCCAGGCCACCCCGCCGCCGTTGTTCTTGCCGCTCACGAAGTGGGCCAGGGTGCGGTCGACGCCGCTCCGGTTGTAGTTCCAGAACTGCCCGAACTCGTACAGGCCGCAGGCGGTGCCAAACTGTCCCCAGGGGTCGCTGGAGGTGCTCCACAGGGAGAGATGGCTGACTTGCAGGTCGGTCTCCAGCTCGGCGTCGTAGATGGTCGAGCTGAACGCGATGAGGTCACCAATGTAGTCCGTGGCGGCGGTGGGGTTGCCGAAGATCTGGTAGTACTCCCAGTCGGTCTCGATGGCCATGCGGGCGGTGTGGGAGGTGACCATCGCTTCCGGCCCGACGCCGGCGAAGTCCGCGACGGGGGAGCCGGTCCCGGCGCCGGCCGCGCTGGACGTGAAATCAGCGGGGGTCGGCAGGCCGAGGTCGGTGTTGGCGCAGGTGAACCCCTCCTGGCCCTCTTCGAGGTTGGCGGCGGCGACCGCTTCCAGAGGCACCGGGCCGGAGGACTCGTCCGTCACGGACGCCGAGATCCCGGCGCCGCCCCCGGTGCTCGCGACCGACTTCGCCGGTGCCAGAACGTAGAGCTGTCCGTCCCGTTGCACCAGACCGCGCACCCTGCCCGAGGGAAGAACGGAGAGCAGGGCCAGGGAGTCGGGGTGCCCGTCCACTTGACCGCGGAAGTAGGCGTTGCCCGGTGTGGGCAGAACCTCTTCGCCCTCCTCGCCGTGGACCACGATCCGGGCGTTGTCGGTGAACACCTGGAAGCGTTCCAGGTCGAGCACCGCCGGTGGGGAGCCGGCGTCGATCTGCAGGCCGGAGACGGTCAGCCTGCCGCCCTTGGCGACCCGCCGGGCGTCCGCCGCCAACTGACCGACGGAGAAGGCGTCGGTGCGCATCTCGGATTCGGAGGCCGGGGATTCGATGCCATCCGCCGAAGCGGTCATGGTGCCGGCCGGGATCAACAACAGGATCAGGCCGAGGGCGATGGACGCAACGGTACAAAGGGCTCGGTGAGGCATGGTGATGGGGCTCCCGGGGGGTGGGGGGATCGTTCGAGGTGAGAGTGAAGCATATCAATTCATGCAATCGACTCTAAGTTGTCCCTGGAATCGGCCGGGTGCTCCGCCTACCTCCGGCGCCCCGGGCGCCTCTGGGGCTCGGCGCTCAGCGGGTCTTCCGGCCACGGGTGCTTGGGGTAGCGGCCGGCCAGCTCCTTGCGCACCTCCGGGTAGGTGTTCTCCCAGAAGCTGGCCAGGTCGTCGGTGACCTGTTGCGGGCGCATGTTGGGGGCCAGCAGGTGGAGCAGCACCGGCACCCGGCCACCGCCGACCCGGGGGGTCTCGGTGAGCCCGAACATCTCCTGGATGCGCACCGCCAGCACCGGCGGCCGGCCCGGCTCGTAGGCCAGTCGGATCTGGTTGCCGCTGGGCACCTGGATGCGCTCTGGGGCGTCGCGCTCCAGGGCGCTCGCCTGGCGGTGGTCCAGCAGGCCCCGCAGGACGTCCAGGAGCGGTGCGCGGCGCAGGTCGTCGAAGGAGCGCCGGCCGTGGGTGAGGGAGGGCAGGAGCCCGGCCAGTTCGTCGCCCTCGAAGGTGGGCAGCTCCAGCTCCGGCCGCCACCCGGCCAGCGAGCGCAGGCGGGTGAGGAAGGAGGCCACGGCTTCGTCGTCCAGCGGTAGGGCCGCCTCCGGGGCGGTAGCGGCGGCCTCCGCCAGCACCCGGGCCGCCTCGGTGGTGAGGTCCGCATCGCCGGGTCGGATGGGGATCTCCACTTCGTCCAGCACCAGGTCCTCGAAGCGGGTGCGCCGGACGGCCACGACCCGCTGCCGCTCGGGGTCGAAGATCACCTCGGTGGCGGTGTCGATGCGCTCCTCCGGGAGCCAGCCTTCCTCCACCATGGAGGCACGGCGGACCCGGGCGTCGCCGCCGCCGCCGCCCTGGCCACCACCGCCCCGGCGCTCGGTGAGCTCGACGGCGACGAAGAGGTCGGCCCGGCGCACGGCGGAGCTGTCGTCCAGCTCGACGCCCCGGCCGCCCACCATCAGCGCCCGGGGGCTGCCCGCTTCCCGGCGGCGGCAGAGACGGTCGGGGAAGGCGGCGAAGAGGGCCCGCAGGACCGCCTCGTCGGCGCTGGTGACCCTACCTGGGGCCTTCGCCGAGTCGCGGCCCAGGGAGCGCGCCTGGCCGGCGAGCTGATCCCGGGCGCGGAGCACGAAGCGGGCGGCGGAGGGGCTCAAGCCGGGCGTCCAGGAGCCGCCGCCGGAGAAGCGCTCCACCGCCTCGGCGGCGTCCAGCACGTCGGAGCGGGAGGGGGGCGGCGGACCGGCGCCGCGCTTCCGGCGGATCGGGAAGCGCTCGGCCAGCAGCGCCGCCGCCAGCGCCGCCGGCCGCGGGTGGCCGAGGCGGTGGCCCTCCACCAGCAGGCGGGCGAGGCGGGGGTGGGCGGGGATCGAGGCCATGGCCCGGCCCAACTCGGTGACCCCCTGGGGGCCGACGCCGCCCAGCAGCTCCAGAAGCTCCAGCGCCGTCGCCAGGGCGGCCGGCTCCGGCGCCGCGAACCAAGGGAAGGCGTCGAGGTCCGCCTCCCCCCAGGCGAGGAGCTGGAGGGCGGCGCCGGCGAGATCGACGCGGGCGATCTCGGGCGCTTCCCGGGCGGGCAGGCCGCGGTGCTCGTGCTCCGACCAGAGGCGCAGGCAGCGGCCCGGCCCCAGGCGGCCGGCGCGGCCGGTGCGCTGGGCAGCCGAGGCGCGGCTGATCCGCGCCAGCTCCAGGCGGTCGAGGCCGGAGGCGGGATCGAAGCGCATCACCCGCGCCCAGCCCGAGTCCACCACGCCCTCGATCCCCTCGATGGTCACCGAGGTTTCGGCGACGTTGGTGGCCAGCACCACGCGGCGGCGGTCGGCGGGGGAGAGCACCGCGTCCTGCTCCTGCGGGGGGAGGCTGCCGTGGAGCGGCGCGACCAGCAGGTCCAGGCGCGCTGCGTCGGGCTCCAGGTCCTCGGCGACGCGGTGGATCTCGCCGACCCCGGGGAGGAAGCAGAGGACGTCGCCATCGACGCGCTCCAGCATGCGGCGCACGCCGTGGGTGGCGATGCGGGAGATGTCCACCGGGTGGGCGCGGCCCGGGGTGGCGTCCACCGCCCGCAGGCGGCGGTCGGTGGGGTCCAGCCAGTCGATCTCCACCGGGTGCAGGAAGCCCTCGCTCTCGACCCCCGGGCAGTCGCCCAGGAACACCTGGAGCGGCGCCGGGTCGAGGGTCGCCGACATCACCCCCAGGCGCAGGTCCGGGCGCGCCTGGAGCTGCACCCGCCGCGCCATGGCCAAGGCGAGGTCGGCCTGCAGGCTGCGCTCGTGGAACTCATCGAACAGGATGGCGCCCACCCCTTCGAGGAACGGGTCGGACTGGAGGCGCTGGACCAGGATGCCCTCGGTGACCACCAGGATACGGGTGTCGTCGCCGGCCTTCTTGTCGAAGCGCACCTGGTAGCCGACCTCCCGGCCGAGGGACCAGCCGGGGCCCTCCTGGGCCATGCGCCGGGCCGCGGCCCGGGCGGCGATGCGGCGCGGCTCCAGCATCACCACCTGGCGCGGGGCGCCGGGGCCGGCGGCCTCGGCCAGCTCCGCCAGCAGCGCCGCCACCGCCGGCGGCACCCGGGTGGTCTTGCCGGCGCCGGTGGGGGCACGGATCACCACGTTGGCGCTGCCGCCGTCTTCGGCTGGCGAGGCCAGGGCCGCGGTGATCCGCGGCAGAACCTCGTCAATGGGGAGGGGCTTCAGGGTGTGGGTGTCGGGGGGCACCGGCCGATGATACGTCGTGCGGCGGGAGCGACTCCCTCAGCCCTGCGCAGTGGACCTTGGAGCGCCGGGTGCACGCCTCGACAGGCTAGACGGCGTGGGCCTCCAACTGCCGACGAACCTTGTTGAGGATGGCCGCGGTCAAGGTTCGGGACGCCGCGGCCTCCTGGATGAGGATCAACGCCGAGAGGGCTTCCTGTTCGGCGCCCCGGGCCCGGAAGATCTCGAGGACCTCGGTGGCCATCGTGAGCACCTGTTCGATTTGACCCTGCTCCAGCATTGCCCGTGCGATCTGCAGGCAGGCGATGGTCGCGTCGTGGTCGCGTCCAATCTCCAGGCAACCATCCCTGCACTCGGTGTAGGAAGCCGCCGCGGTGGCCCAAAGTCCACGCCCGATGGCAATCTCCCCCTCCAAGCCGCGCAGCGCCGCGGTGCGGTAACGATCATTGCCCTGGTACAGACCGCGATGGGCGTCGAGAAGCTCCTCAGCGCCGTCGTAATCTCCCAGGCCACAGAGGCAGTTGACCTGCCCGGTGACCGCACACTGCACCAGGAACGGCTCCTCTTCAGGCTCCAGCAGCGCGACGACCTTCGCGTAGCAACGGTTGGCCTGATCGAACACCTGGCGGGCGGAGTGGACCTGACCTTGGAGGATCAGCGCCTGGGCGAGCCCCCGGGTATTGCCGGCCAGGCGATGATGCAGGATCGCTTTGTCCAGCAGCCGCTCGGCGTCGTCATATTTGCGTTGCTCGTAACGCAGTGCGGCCTCACCGGTGGTGATCTCGGCCAGGTCCGCCGAGCGCAGGACCGGGTTGCGGCGGATACGCCGTCTCAGATCGCTGAAGCATTGGTCGGCCACCGCCATCTCGCCGCTGATGCGCACCGCGTTGGCCTTCACGGCGCTGGCCATGCAGGTGATCCGGAAGGCCCAGTCGGGAGCCACGGCTCCCGCCATCCAGTGCACCGCCACCGGCACCAGACTTGCCAGGTCGATGGAGGTCTTGACGTCCTGACGAACCTGTATGCGAGCTTCTTCCAACAACAGCTCGACGAACACCTGAGAGCGGAACCTGCTTCTGGCGTTCTCAATCCTGGCGCGGCGAGCGTCCGGCGCCAGTTGCAGGAGTTCCTTGACGTCCCGCCGGGCGCTACGTCGCTCCTTGCGAAACTCTTTCAGCCGGACTTCTTGCTCCGCGAGTTCCTCGTGGCCCGGGATCCCGGCACGGTTGTCCGATTTCGCTCCGTGGTGGCTGACGGAAACGGTGTGGGGCGCCTCTTTCATCAAAGAGATTTGTTCCCAGACCTGGCGACATTCGTCGCACTCGTCCAGAAGGTGGGATAGAGCAGCGCTGAGGAAGGCCTCCCCAGCGAGTTCTCCCTGCAAGAACATTCGGCACAGTTCTGGTGACAAGTGCATCTGGTTCCCCCGTGGCACACCTACCAGCGACTAAGGCGGCCGTTTTCGGTGACGGTTGATCAGGCTTCTACCTATTGTAGTGCCCCGAAAGGGGTTCAGACCGGACGAAACCGCAAAGATTCTTCATTTCAGCCAACCGGTGAAGCAACCGGGGCACCCTCCGCAACCACGGTGGGAGCCCCGGTTTCCCTTCTAAAAACGCCTGCTCAGCACTGACCGAGGGGATCTATCTCGGGAATTGCGTCACAGTTCTGCTCCTCATGGGCGTTGAGGGTGATCATCGGCTTCAAGACCCCGCGGTCCGCGCCGTCGTCCCGACCTTCGGGGATGGCGCGTGGTTGCTGCTTCAACGCCTGGTGCGTGCTGCCCAGGCTGTCGGGGGCCCGGTGACCCTCGGTGGTCCTGGTCGGTGACTGCCAGCTCGTGACCCAGGTGCTCATCCACTCGGCGATTTCCTGTGCCCAGCCGCTGCCGACCTCATCGGCGGCGGCGGGGAGGGCCGGTGTCAGGAGCAGCGGGAAGACGAGGATGACGGCGATGGCGGTGCGTTGGAACCGGGTACGGATTGTCATGGCGAACTCTCCTTTTCAGGGGGGATCATCGGCAGGCGAGAACGCCCTCCTGTATCTCCCGCCCCTGTTGAAATGAACATCCGGTCGTCTTCGCGGATGTTTTCCAGCCACGAATTCGACCGACAAGATATCCCTTAGCATGCCATGATCGAGAAACTTGCAGCCTCGCGTTAGGAGGAATCCCAAACAACGCATTTTGGCGCCCCCTGGGGAAACCATCCACCGGGGCGGCCCGTGCCCCAGCTTCCGCGGCGTAGCGAAAGACGGGACACACCGCTGGCGGCCGCCGTGGGGCGGAGGGTCAGGGGAGGCCGGGCTGGGGAACTGCGTCGGGGAACTGCGTCGGGAGACTGCGTTGGGTAACTGGCTGGGTGGGGAAAATAGGGGGGGGTGGGAAATGCCGACCCGAGCGGTTCGGCCAGCAGGTTGAGGGGCCTTTACGCCGACCTCACCGCTCGGGCTTGCTGAGGCGTTTCCACTTGTTGTAGTGCTCCTCACCCCTCCCAGAGTGACATCCGAGGCAAAAAAACTTTGATTTTGTCCGGAGTTGCCCGGCCACGGGCCCGTCCCGGCGCCGACGCGGAGGTGCCGGCCCGGCCGTTCGGGGGCCGGGTCTCTCGCCGCCCCCGATGCCGCGACGCTGTCCGACGCCCCTGGCAGCGCCAATCCGGCGACGTGGGCTTCTTGTGTACTCGCCCGCCGTCCGGCCCGGGAGCGTCAGAAGGGGAAGAACACCGGTACCAGGAAGGTCATCAGGATCAGCAACAGGATGGTCAGCGGGGTGCCCACCTTGACGTAGTCCATGGAGCGGTAGCCGCCGGCGCCCATGACGATGAGGTTGGCCTTGTGGCTGAAGGGGGTCATGAAGGCGGCCGAGGCGGCGAGGGCGGTGCCCATCATGATCGGGTAGGGGTCGAGGCCGAGCTGCTCGGCGGCCTGCAGGCCCACCGGGGTCAACAACACCACGGCCGGCGCCCCGTCCAGCCCCTGGCTGAAGGCGCTGGACAGGACCACCATGGCGCCGAGGACCGCCAGCGAGCCCAGCGGGCCGACCACCGAGGTCACCGTGTCGGCCAGCATCAGGGCGGCGCCGGTGCGCTCCATCGCCTGGCCCACCGGCAGGATGGCCGCCACCAGGAAGATGGCCCGCCATTCGATGGCCCGGTACGCCTCGTCCATGCGCAGGGCGCCGCTCAGCACCACCAGGGTGGCGGCGGTGAAAGAGGCGACGTGGATCGGCTGCCAGCCGGCCACCACCAGGAGGATCATCAGGGCGAGGCCGGCCAGGGCCAGCGGTGCCTTCTTCGTCCTACGCGGGGAGTGGCTGACGTGGGACAGCAGGACGAAATCCTCGTCCCGGCCCAGCAGCTCGATCTTGTCGTAGCCGCCCTGGAGGAGGAGGGCGTCCCCCATGCGCAGGGCGATGGCGGCGACGTCGCGCCGGATCGACGTCCCCTCGCGCTCGATGGCCAGCACCTGGAGCCCGTAGCGCTGGCGGAACGAGAGATCGGCGACGGTGCGCCCGGCGATGCGCGCCCGGGGGGCCAGGGTGGCGGCGGCGACGCCCACGTCCTCCGACTCCAGCGCCTCCTCCTCGGCGGTCTCCTCGAGCTCCAGGTCGCCCAGCGCCAGCAATTGCTCGACCCGGTCCGGCCGGCCCACCACCACCAGCCGGTCCGCCGCCTCGATCCTCTCGCCGGGATCGATTCCCATGCGGGTCTCCTCGCCGCGCACCACGGCGCCGACGGTGACCCCGGCCAGCTCGCCGAAGCGGCTCTCCGCCAGGCTCCGGCCGACCAGGGTGGAGCCGGCGGGGACCAGGATGGTGTATAGCTCATCCTCCACGTCGCCGAGCGCCGCGAAGCCGATCTTCACGTCCTCGAACTCGGGGCGCCGGGCGAAGTCCTCCAGGCGCTCCTGATCGCCGACGCCGAGCAGCACGTCGCCGGCGCTGAGCGCCACCTCGGCGAGCTGGTCGCGGATCACCTGGTCGCCGCGCACCACGGCGAAGACGACGAGGCCGAAGCGCTCGCGGAACTGGAGCTCCCGCAGGGTCCGGCGGCGCTGCGGCGAATCGGCGGCGACGGCGGCGCGGATCGGGCTGACCCCCGGCGCGGCCTGGGGCAGCTCGCTCACCCGGGTGGGGCGCACCTTGACGTCGCGCATGCGGACCAGCTTGCGGACCTCGGCCAGGTCGCCCTCGACGTCGAGGCGGTCGCCGGCCAGGATCCGCTGCTCCGGCGGCGGCGCCAGGGTGCGCTCCCCGTCGCGCTCGATGGCTACCACCTGCACCCCCAGGGCGGTGCCGAGGCGCGACTCCCCCAGCGTGCGCCCGGCCAGCGAGCTGTTCGGGTGGACGCGGATGGAGAAGGTGTCGTGGCGCAGGCCGTAGCTCTTGGCCAGCGCCGAGCCCTCCGACGGGGCCACCCCCTCCCGGGTCGGCAGCAGGCGGCGGCCGATGGTCACCATGTAGAGCATGCCCACCGCCAGCAGGATCGCCCCCACCGGCGTGAAGTCGAACAGGCCGAACGGCTCCAGCCCGCGCTCGCGCAGCAGCTCCCCGGCCAGGATGTTGGGGGGTGTCCCGACCAGGGTGGTGGTGCCGCCCAGGATGGCGCCGAAGGACAGCGGCATGAACAGGCGCGAGGGTGACAGCCGCGCCTGGCGTGCGATGGCCGCCACCGCCGGCAGCAGCACCGCGGTGGCGGCGATGTTGTTCATGAAGGCGGAGAGCACCCCGGCCAGTCCCATGATGGCGATGATGAGGACCCATTCCCGGTCCCCCAGCACCCGGTGGCCCCAGCGCCCGGCGACGTCGGCCACGCCGGTGCGCTGCAACGCGCCGCTGACGATGAAGATCGACAGCATGGTGATCACCGCCGGCGACGAGAACCCCTGGAACGCCTCGTCCGGGGTGACGTAACCGAGGAAGACCAGAATCACCAGCCCGGCGAAGGCGGTCAGGTCGATGGGCAGCTTCTCGGTGAGAAACAGCACCACCATCACCACCAGCAGCGCGAAGAGGATTCCGATTTCGAGGGTCACCGCGGGAGTCTAACCTGTCCGCCGCGTAATGGCTTCAGTCCTGGCCGGGCCTCGGCGTTCGCGGCGGCACCGGGCGTCGGGGCGGACAGTCCGCTGGACAGAGGACGCAATGCCTCGGATTCGAACCGTCAATGCCCTGCCGACCCCGCTTTCAACGTCTTCTTTTGAGAATCGGGAGCGATCCGGGTTGATCTTAGGAGTCGAGCCGAAGGTAGAGGTAGTCCCTTTAGGCATAGAGTTTACAGTATATGGCGACCGATTCGTCACCCTTGTGCAAGATCGGCACGGCTCCGTGAAGATCTTGACTCTTTAAGGGCCGCTCAAGTACGGTGGGGCCTCACCACCAAGATTGAGACGCCATGGACGAGAGCTACGAACCGCTGAAGATCCAGACCACCATCCGCGGCTATCCGGCGTGGGCAGTGGATACCTATCGGCGAAAGAAGAACCTTACGATGGCCGAGGTCGTGACCCAGATCGTGGAGAGCTGGCTGCGCTCCGAGCGGCTCTATCTCAAGGAGGAGTTCGAGATCTCGATCCGCCATTACGAGAAGGTCAATCCGCTGATGCGTGGTGGCCAGGAGCCGTCGAAGGAGTAGAGACAGATCACGATCTTTGGCTCGAAACCAGGATAACCGGGAGATTCCCAGGGAGAAGCGCCTTGTCGGCTCCGTACCATTTGCCCCCCATACTGCCGTCGATAGAACCAGGGCAGGGATGGGTCTGGATGTCGACCGGCTCCTCGGAGATCGATCGACTCACGGAGGGAGAATCCCGCCATCCCCGGCCGCGTGAAGGGCTTCCGGAGGTGATCCAAGATCAGTGTAGGGCTGGGCCTGTCCCTCTAATTGTCTTCAAACCGGAAATCCTTTGTGCTGTTTTGCCGAATCCGTCGGTTCTCCGGCGAATCGGGAGATCCTTGTCATGACTCCCAACGAGAGGCCGCCGGGGTCTCTGCGGATCCTGCCTCCCCGCGAGGACGAAGAGGGGCCGGGCTCGCCGGAGAAATCTGCCGATTCTGCTCCGACCGAGAGAGATCCCCCCTCCCAGTCTGACGGCCAGAAATTCTTCCGCAGGTTGTACGTCCCGGTCGTGGGTGTGGCCCTTGCCGTAGTCGTTGCGCTGGTCGGGATGCTCCTTATGGGGCAGGAGATTTCAGCCGAGGTGATGCTATTTGCGGGGTTGCTTGCTTCGTGGTTGCTTTTACCATTGCTCCTCCGCATCTTGACGGACACGCCTTGGTCCCACTTACCGTCAGAGAACCGGAAGACCCTGGAGGCGATCGCCAAAGTCGTCCTTGCCATCCTGGGGCTCATAGGGATCCTCGCGATCCGGAGTTACTTCGTGCCTTGAGCCCGGCTGGCTTCAGCCGGGCCGCTTCTCCCGCGCGGGTAACCCTCCGGCCATCTGGTGAAGCGGTTGTTGCCCGACTACCAGGAACGCAAGGACTGGCTCGAACGCCACGAGGTGGCGCAGGGCTGAGTGGGCCGCCAGCGCGCCGGGCTCAGGGCTCGATCGAGTCCATCCGCTGGCGGATCCAGATGGCGAGGGATTCGGCGTCCATCTCGCCGCGGGCGGCGGCCATCACCACGGATTCGAAATCGTCGTCCCCAGCGGCCAACTCGTGGCCGTTGAAGAGCAGGAACAGCTCGGCTGCCATGGCTGCCGTCCGCTTGTTACCATCGACGAAAGGGTGGTTCGCCACCAGGGACTGGAGCAAAGCTGCGGCCTTGTCGGCGAGCTCGGGATACAGATCCTCGCCGCCGAAGGTCGCTTGCGGCCGGGCCACGGCAGCTTCCAAGGCTCCTCGGTCCCGGACACCCTGCGATCCACCGAAGCGCGAAATCTGCTGCTCGTGGATTCGTAGGATCTGCTCGCTGCTGAGGTAGAGCGTCACTTGGCCAGGCGCCGGTACAGCTCTTCCCGCCGCTCCAGGAGGTCGTCGATGGCCCGGTCGAAGCGCTCCGTGACCTTGCCGTCCTCTGCATGGCGGACACCCGGACGGATGGTCACCGCCCCCGTCTTCGGATGCACCGCAACCTCCACGGACATGCCCTTTTCCAATCCGAACTCTTTGACCACCTCGGCCGGGAGGGTGACCGCGAGGGAACCGCCAGCTTGTACCAGTTTCCGTTCCATGTATGTATTTTATATGTATGCGGTGGCCTGGGCAATCCCCGATGGCCATTGACCCGGTTCGGTGGACCCTTCATCCTCCAGGTCGAGGAGAAAGTAGGCCAGAATGGGAAAGAGTCGAGGTCCATGCGCCCCGGATTTCCCGAGGCAACTCATCTACGGAGCCCGAAGGTCCATGGGGATCTCACCGAGGCCGGGATTCGGGGGGTCCGCAAGCGGGTGGCTCGCTTGTTACGGAAGGCCGGTATTCAAAGGGGGCGGAACATGAACCATGTTGAGTGCGCCATGAAATGTCTGCTGCTTGCCCTTGGGAGCCTGGCATTGGCCTGTACCCATGCGGTCTCCGAACCGATGCTGGCTCGTTACGGGGAACTGACGGATGACGCGTTCTTCGTCGACGACCCTGTGACTGTCTGTCCCGTTCACCGCATCGCAACCGTCCCATGCGAGGTGCGTGTCGCCGATGGGATGTGCTTGGTACCGAAGCGGAAATACCTGGCGAATCTTCTGGACATCTTCCCTTACTCCTTTTGGAACGTCCAAAGCTGCTCCTGCGTGGACTGGGGTGAGATGTTCGTGGTGCGCTACGTCTGCCCGGCATGCCGAGATGCGGAGAGGAACTGGCGCCTGGGACAGGGATGGCCGATTGATTCGGAGGTCAAGTGTGATGGGTCTGTCGAATGAGAGTCTGCCCAACCAAGTCGATGCACAGGACGCCGCCGGCAGATTCCGAACGGTGGTTCGAACCTCTGTTAGAATCTGTCAGCAAAAGGGAACCTATGACCACCAAGACTGTGAAGCTCACTCAGATCGGAAACTCCACCGGAGTGGTGCTGCCCCGCGAGATTTTGGACAAGCTCCGCGTCGAGCGGGGTGACGTGCTGTCGGTGATCGAGACGGAGGACGGCATTGAGTTGACCCCGTACGATCCCGACTTCGCAAGCCAGATGGAGGCCGCGGAGTCCGTGATGCGCGAGGACCGCGACGTCCTGCGCCTCCTTGCCAAGTAGCCGTGATGACGGAGCCTGTCTGGCTGCGCGACGACGTGGTGTTGGCAATCCACCGGCGCCAACTCGCTGAGCATGGAGGGTCCAGCGGAGTCCGCGACGAAGGGCTTCTCGCCTCGGCGTTGGCCAAGCCGAAGAACGTACTGGCCTATGCGGAGGAGCCGCCCGACTTGGCCGCCTTGGCCGCTTCCTACGCCTTCGGCCTGATCCGAAATCATCCTTTCGTGGACGGTAACAAGCGGACGGCTTACGTCGCATGCCGGACCTTTCTCCTCCTCAACGGCACCGACTTCCAGGCGACGCAAGAGGAGAAGTACCTGACGTTCCTGCGACTCGCGGAAGGCTCTCTCTCGGAGG
>Ga0102947_1000215_pt1 | contig 20977 bp, 23 predicted proteins | sample SalPon2A_A_D2_MG_FD_78210 | JGI IMG/M metagenome (GOLD analysis project Ga0102947, IMG submission 78210) | Soil microbial communities from South San Francisco under conditions of wetland restoration - Salt Pond MetaG R2A_A_D2_MG | ecosystem: Environmental > Terrestrial > Soil > Wetlands | place... | reverse complement strand
CTACGCGCTGATCGCCGGCAGCCTGTGGGAGGACCACGACCTCAACTACGACCACCGGGACCTGCAGCGCGCCTACCAGATCTGGGACCAGGGGCCGTACGGCCTGATCCTCTTCACCCAGGACGGCGGCGAGACCATGTACTTCGGCAAGCCGTTCGTCTACTCGGCGGTGGCCCTGCCGTTCTACGCGCTCTTCGGCCCGCAGGGGCTGGTGGTCCTCAACATGGCCCTCTACCTGGCCATGTTCTTCACCGCGGCGTGGCTCCTGGGCCGGCGCCCGGCGGTGCCCGACGTGGCGGTGCCCGGCGAGGTGGGGGGGGAGGGGCGCTGGCCGTGGCAGCGCGGCCCGGCGACGCTGCCGGCGCGGCGCGCCGGCCCCACCGGCGGCACCGGCTACGCCGGCCTCTTCCTGGCCGGTTTCTTCTTCGCCTCGGCGTCCCTGGTCTACGTCTTCTGGATGCAGCCGGAGGTCTTCAACATGGCCTGCGTCTTCTTCCCCCTGGCGATCTGGTCCGCCCTGCGCGGGCGGCGGGAGTGGGGCCTCTGGGCCTACGCTCTCCTGGCGCTGGCCGGGCTGATGCTGGCCGCCGCCTTCGTCTCCAAGGAGCCGCTGGCGGTGATGGCCCTGCCGCTGGGGGTGGACCTGGTGTGGAGCCGGCGCTTCAAGGGGCTGGCGGTGGTGGTGCTGGCGGGGCTGGTGGGGGTGGGCCTGCTGATGGGGATCCAGTACAAGCTCTCCGACGCCTGGAGCCCCTACCGCGACGTCCAGCGCCGCTCCTTCGAGACCGTCTACCCGCTGGAGACGGAGCAGGATCTGTGGCAGCTCTACAAGGGCACCAGCTTCGGCTCCTGGTCCGGCGTCGAGGTATCGACCACGCCCCGGGTCTTCGCCCGCAACCTGGGGTACTTCGTCTTCGGCCGCCACACCGGCCTTTTGCCCTACTTCCCCTTCGCCCTCTTCGCCCTCGCCCTGTTCGCCCTCGGGCCGCGGGACCGGTTGGGCTGGCTGGTGCTGGCGGCGGTGGCCATCTACGTCCTCTTTTTCCTTCTCCTGCGACCGGGCAATTACCACGGCGGGGCGGGGTTTATCGGCAACCGCTACTTCGCCGGCGTCTACCCGGCCCTGCTCTTCCTGTTGACCCGGTTTGACGCCAAGAAGAGCCTGCTCCTGCCGTTCGCCGCGGCGGGCCTTTTCACCCTCTCGGTGGTGGCCGTGCCGGTGCAGCAGATAGCGCCCTCGGCAACCATTCAGGCCCACGTCCGCAGCGCCACCTTCCAGCGCCTCCTGCCGCTGGAGCTGACCCTGCTGCCCCATGGCCGTATCCCCGGCTACTGGATGAGGAACTGGGGCCAGGGCACCTGGGTGCTGCGCAAGGACGCCTTCCTCGGCGAGGAGAACCACCCCAACGGGATCTGGGTGCGGGGCGACAGCCGCTCGGAGGTCATCGTCGTCTCCCCGGTGCCGCTGGAGAGCATCTACTTCACCGCCTTCTCACCGCTGGTGGACAACGTCCTCACCATCGACAGCGGCGCCGACCGGGCCGAGGTGCGCTTCGACAGCTCGGCGAGCACGCCGGTGGAGCTGAAGGTCGAGCCGGTGGCCCGGGACCTGGGCTTCCTGGAGCGCTCGCCCCGGGAGCACTTCTACCGCCTGACGGTGGAGACCACCGACGGTTGGATGCCGGCCCGGCGCGACCCGGAGAGCGGTGACTACCGGTACCTGGGGACCTTCCTCAGCTTCACCGGCGAAGGCCCGTGACGCGGTCATGGAGCTGCCCGTGAAGCGCCCCCTGAAGCGCCCGACCCGCCGGCCGGTCCCGACCCGGGCGGCGGCGTGATCCGCCGCCGTTGGCTCCTCGCCGCCGCCGCCCTGCTGCTGGTGGCGATGGTCGGCCATTACCTGTGGTGGTACATGCCCAGGGCGCGCCCCGCCGTGCCCGACGGCGACGACCTGCCGGGCCGCCTGCTGGCCAGCGGCGACCTGCCCGTGGCGCTGTGGATCCCGTTCCCGCACCAGAACCTCGGTGCCCTGGAGGAGAGCTTCGGCGCCGGTGCCGAGCGGCAGCGGTTCCTCAATGCCCTGGCCCGGGTGGCCGGCCTGCCGGAGCCGGAGATCCCCGGCTTCGGGCCGTTCACCGCGCCGCCGTCGCGGGAGTTGGTGGCGCTGTCGGACGAGGCCGGCGAGCGGGTGGTGATGGCGGCCCGGGTCTACCCGGCGCTGGCGGTGGTCTCCCGCCTGGCCGGCAAGCTGGCCGGCAACCCGTGGCTCGCCGGCGGCGAGGTGGACGCCTTCGGGGGCCGCGCCGAGGTGCGCTGGGACGGCACCCTGTGGACGGTGGGGAACGTGGCGCTCGAGACGGTGCTCCCGGCGGGCCCGGAAGGGGGCGGGGCCGGGAGCGGCGACGGGGCCGGGGAGCACATCGAAGACGAGCCGGTGCTGGCGTCGCTGCGCCTGGAGCGGCCGATCTCCTACCTGCCGGCCGGCACCCACCACCTCTACGACACCGGGGGTGGTCTGGAGGTGGTGACGGCTGGGGCGGCCGTGGGGACGGCGGGGACGGCGGGGGAGGGGATCGGCCTTGCCGCGGACGGCCCGGCGCTGCTGGCGGTCTCCGGCCCCGGCGGCCCGCTTCACGGGGAGGGTGGCGCCTTCGCGCTGTTCTCGGGAGAAGGGGGTGGCGGTGGCCTGGCGGGTCTCCTGGACGGCCTGCCCCAGGCGGTGGTCTGGTACCGCCCCGGCGGCGAGCGCTTCGACCTGCCGGCGGAGGAGATCCTGAGCCGCCTCGGTGAGCGTGCCCGGGGTGCCAACGGCTGGACCCTCCTGGGCACCAACTCCAGCGCCGTCGCCGCCGCCGGGCCGCTGACCCCGCAGGTGGACCGCCTGGCGCGCACCACCTCCCTCGCCCTGGCCGCCGACCCCGCCGCCGCCCTGGCCGCCGTCGACCGGGTGTTGCAAGTGTTGGAAGCCGTGCCGCTGATCGACCGCGACGAGCTGCGCCGCTGGCGCGACTGGCACACCGTGCTGGCGCCGCTCACCGCCTACCGCGAGTTGTCGGTGCTCTCGTCGGTGGGGCCGGAAGGGGACGGTGGAGAGGTGGCGGAGCGGTTCCACCTGGTCCTGGCCACCGCTGCGCCTGACTGACTTGGCCGTTCAGCGCGCCCGACTGACGCGCCTGGCCGACCCTGCTTCCCGGGGCGGTCAGTCCCCCCAGGGGAAGTCGGCGAAGTAGCGGGTGGCGGATTGCCGCAGGCTCGGGGGTGGCGAGGCCTCGGCCCGGGCCCTCCAACCCTCGCCGAGCCAGTCCATGCCGTCGAAGACCGCCGCCGTCTGCTGACCGTCGAGCCTGGAGGGCTGTTTCGCTGCGCCGCCGCGGGGGGAGACGTCGCCTGGCTGGCGGTGCTCGGGGGCCCTGCCTTCCTGGGCACGGCGGACCTCGGGGCCGTCGGCGCTGGACCACAGGAGCGGAGGGCGGTCAGGGCGCATCGCTGACCATCTCCACCGTCGGGTTGTCCGGGATCGCCGGGGCGGGCGTCGGCTCGGGGAGGCCGAGACGGCGCCGCAGCTCGGCGTCCGGGCCCTCGGCGGCGGATTCCAGGCGGCCGAGGCGCTCCTCGGTGGTGACCAGGATGCGGCACGGCTGGTCAGGCTGGTGGCTGCACTCGATCTCCCGGCCCACCAGCTCCCGGCCGGCGAGGTGGGACAGGAAGCCGGCGTGGAGGCCGGCGAGGATCTGGCAGGCCGGCTCGCCGCCGGGGCCGCCGTGGTCCGAGGCGGCGGAGGCCGCCAGGGGGCTGGACCGGTGCTCGACCAGCAGGACGCCGGCCTCGCGGTCGCTGAAATCGACCTCGAAGAGGCCGAGCCCCAGGGAACCGAGGGAGCCGGAGATGGCCTCCAGGGCGAGCTGGAGCTCCACCTCGCGCAGCGCCTTGCCGTGCTCGCGCTGGACCAGCCCCTCCACCCGGTCCAGGTGGCGGCGGGCCCAGGCGCGGCCGACGCGCCGCAGTTGCCACGCCCGGCGCTCCCGGCCTCCGCCCTCGAACAGGCTCTCCAGGGCGAGCCAGAAGTCGGGGCCGCAGGTCACCACCCTCTGGCCGGCGGCGTTGCGCAGCGCGCCCCGGGCGGGCTCGGCGGTGAGGTCCGTCGATAGGGCCAACCCGCGGTCCCGGCGCCGGTTCACGGTGACGATGACCTCCCGCTCCAGCGGCGTGCGGACGAAGCCGATGAGCACCTTCTGGCTGCCGTGGCGGAAGCGGAACTCGAACTCGAAGCTCATCGTCGCCGGCGCCTCGTCGTCGTTGACGAACTCCTGGAACCGGCCCTCGAAGTCCTGCACCTGGGTGCAGGGGGCGACGTCGCGGAAGAAGTTGCGGCCCAGGACGTCCTTGGGATCCTTGCGCGCCAGGTCCGCCTCGTAGCGGTTGTACTTGCGCACCGTCCCGTCCGGGGCGAGGGCGATGTAGCCGAAGGGCAGGGCGTCGATCTCCGACGCCTCCATGCTGGAAAGATCGTCGATCATCGGTCCGTCTCCATGTATTCGGCTTCCATGTTTTCGCTTTCCAGGTCTTCGGATTCCAGGTCTTCGTCTCCGAGGCCCAGATCGCGGTAAAAGCCCAGCGAGCTCAGGTCTCCCCGGATCGCCTCACTGATGGCGCCCAACCGGGCGAGGGGGAAGTGGCCGGGAAGGGCGTGGTTCAATTCGTGGAACAGTTCGCGCAGCCATGTGGCGATGGCTTCCACCAGTCGCCGGGGGTCGATGCTCTCCGGGGACGGGGCGCCGTCGGCCAGGTAGACCTGGGCGCCGGCGTTGACCCGGAAGTGGGCGAGGAGGCCGTGGTCCCGGACCAGCCGGTTGCGGATCGCCTCCAGCCGCCGACGGATCAAAGCCTGCTCGAGGTGGTCGCCGGCGTAGGAGGTGGCCAGGTTGAGCAGGGTCAGGCCGCGGTGCAGAGCCAGCATCGGGCGGCTGGGCTGGGGCGGGGGGTCGTCCAGGGCGGCGCTGGGCGGGTTGGCGGCGGCGGTCTCCCGGTCCGCCTCGTCCCGGCGGCGCATCGCTTCCAGGAGCAGGCCGGTGGTGGAGCGCTGGATGCGCTGCGGTATGGACACCGGGCCGAAGTTGGCCTCGAAGGTGCCCTCGTCCCAACAGGCCATGGCGTAGACCGCCTCCTCCCGCCGGCGCCCGTCGTCCACCTCGGCGTCGATCACCTGGCCGTCGCGCATCCACACCGTGCCCACCCGGCCCCGGTGACGCAGCATGATGGTGCCGCTGCGCCGGTTCGTCTCGGCGCTCTGCAGCAGCTCCACCGGCGACATCTGGGCCAGCGAGCCGGAGAGCAGCCGCTCGTCCCGGTGGTGCTCCAGGGCCAGGCGGGTGGAGAGCACCACCTCCTCGTCGTCGTAGGGGGGCTGGATGACGTGGTTCAGCCCCAGGCGCAGGGCGTGGCGCCGTGCGTCACTGTTGCCGTTGGCGAGGACCACGATGGGGACCTGGGCGCCATGGGCGTCGGCGCGAAAACGCTCGACCAGCGGCGAGCCGGAGGTGTGGTCGGTGTCGATGGGGGTGAGGAGGGCGTCGGGCTGGAAGAAGCGGGTGCCTTCGATGCTCTCCAGTGCCGATTCCGAGGTCGCTGCCCCCATGACCTTGTACCCGGCGGCGTGGAGGCTCCGGGACAGGGTGTCCAGGATCTCCGCCTCGGGGTGGACGACCAGGATCAACTCGCCACTCATCGCCGGTACCTCATCGCCTGTACCTCTGAGTCGCGGTCTGTCTCCCGGCGCGGCCGGGTCGGGGAAGGTGTGATCGATTCATGATGTGAGCACATTATAGGTCTGTATAGGATTTGTCAAGGTTTACCCTGTACAGGTTGCGGGCGGATCAGCCAGGCACGGCGCTGCCGGAGCGCAGGGAGGCGAAGAGCTGGTGGATCTGGGGCAGTTCTTCGGCGCGCCGGACCTCCAGCTCGTCCAGCACCTCGGAGTAGGCCGCGGACCCGGCTCCTCCCACCACCAACTCGGTGTCTTGCGGCAGCAGCCGGGTGAGGCGGCGGAGCTCCTCGGCCATGTGCGGGTCGTCGGCGGGGTAGAGCAGCGACAGGGCCACCACCCGAGCATCCCGGGCGTGGGCGGCGGCGGCGATCTCCGCCGCCGGCAGGTCCGGCCCCAGGTAGGTCACCTGCCAGCCCTGGGCGGCGGCCACCGCGGCGGCGATGAGGGCTCCCAGCTCGTGCAACTGGCCGCTGGGGGTGGTGGCCACCAGGCGGGGTGCGGTGGCCACCGGGTGGTAGCCCCGGAGGAGGGCTGTGATGTAGGTCCGGGCGGCGGCGGCGGCGAGGTGCTCGTGGACCGGCCGCAGCACCCCTTCGGCCCACAACGTCCCGACGCGCCGCATCAATGGGGAGATGACGTGGCCCACCACGCCGAGGCCGGACAGCGCCAGGGAGGCACGCTCGAAGATCTCCGCCAGCTCCCGTTCGTCGAGGCGCCGCACCGCGTCCAGGGCGGCGGTCACAATCTCCTCCGCGGCGGCATCCAGGTCGTCGGTCGCGGTGCCGGGCACCGTCCCCGCGGCGTGCGCCGTGGCCCCTTCACCGGGGTTGGGGGCACCGGGGTCGGAGGCGGGGTTGCCCGTGGCGGTGCTCGTAGCGCTGCCGCCCGCGGCGGTCGTCGGGAAGCGGTTCTCCTGCTCCAGCAGATCCACCAACTCACCGTTGGGAAGGTCGGCGACCTGGCTGATGTTGTGGTCCAGCTCGGTGACCTGTCGCAGCAGGGCCAGGCGCTCCACGTCGTGGTCGGAGTAGAGGCGCCGGTTGCTGTCGGTGCGCTCCGGCTCGACGGCGGCATAGCGCCGCTCCCAGGCCCGGATCAGCTCGCGCTTCAAGCCGGTGCGGCGGGAGACGACGCCAATGGGGTGGCGCGGCGCGGTGCTGGGGGATTGGGCCATGTGGGCAAATGTTAATCTCCTGTACAGGTTATGTCAATGTTTGGGTGGCTGAACGGGCCCTGTACGGGCGTTGCGCAGGCTGGTGGCGGGCCCGGGCGCTCCTTGCAGGCTCCTCGCAGGCTCCTTGCAGGCTCCTTGCAGGCTCCTTGCAGGCTCCTTGCAGGCTCCTTGCAGCTTGACAACCTGCGCGATCCGGGTGTAAGTTTCTCGTTCGCCTCGGCGAAGGCCGGGGAAGGTGCGTGCCACTGTATTGCGGTACTGCTTTGCGCCACTGCTTCACGTCACTGCTTCACGTCACTGCTTCGCACCGCCGTACCGTTTCCGCCCGCTCCGCCGGCCTGTTCTTGCGGGCTCCACGCCCATCACCGCTCAAACGCTCAAACCGTCATGTTGATCTATCTAGACCAGGTCCGCCGCGAGCCCGTCTCCTGGGACGTGACCGTCGATGTTGACGTCGATGATCTCGACCGGGACGACGTCGTCTCCCTGTCGCCGATGAAGTGGAGCGGCCGGGTCAGCGAGGCGGAGGTGGAAGACGAGGCGGGGTTTTTCCTCTCGGCGCGGTACGATTACCGCCAGAGCCTGGCTTGCCAGCGCTGCCTGGAGCCGGTGGAGCAACCGGTTGCCGGCGACATCACCCTGCTCCTCGTCCAGGGTGCGCCCCGGCCGGTGGACGGGGAGCAGCGGCTGGAGGAAGAGGACCTGGGTGTCGTCCACGTCCAGGGCGCGGAGTACGACACCCGGCCGCTGCTGCTGGAGCAGATGCAGCTCAACGTGCCGATGAAGCCGGTCTGCCGCGACGACTGCAAGGGGCTGTGCCCCCGGTGCGGTGCCAACCTCAACGAAGGCGAGTGCGGCTGCGAAGACGACTGGGAGGACCCGCGCTGGGCCGCCCTCAAGGATTTCAAACCGAAGGGCTCCGGCGCCGGCTCAGAGTGAGCCGCGCCGGACGACACCGAACCCAACCATCGACCACGCCCGGCCGCAGTGACGCGCCGGGCCGGACGTAGAAGGACACGAGAGCTATGGCCAATCCGAAGCGACGTACCTCCAAGGCCCGGCGGGACCGCCGCCGGACCCACGATTCCCTCGACTCGCCGCCCCAGTCGACCTGCCCGGAGTGCGGCGAAGTCAAGATCCCGCACCGCGCCTGCCGCCACTGCGGCCACTACCGCGGTCGCCAGGTGACCGAGCCGAAAGAGATGTTCTGATCCTGGCCGGTGCCGGCCCCGCGGCCCCCGGGCCGCCGGTGGCCGGCCCACCGCCGTGCGGGGCATCCGTCCCCGCCGGCCTTTGCTAGGATTCGCCCCTTCGCCGACGCCAGCTTCGGCCCGGTCCTGCCGACCGGTGCCGCTCCCGCCGGCGCGGAGCCTTTCGCAATGCTCATCGCCGTCGATGCCATGGGTGGAGACCACGCGCCCCGCGCCACCGTAGAGGGGGCGCGCCGGGCCGCCGTGGAGGACGGCATCCGCATCCTCCTGGTGGGCGACCGCAAGGCGATTGAAGACGAGCTCAAGCTGCACGGCGACGTCCCCGGCATCGAGATCGTCCACGCCGAGGAGCACGTCGGCATGAACGAGCCCGCCATCACCCCGATCCGCCACAAGCCCCGCTCCTCGATCCGCCTCTGCGCCGAGCTGGTCAAGGACGGCCGGGCCCACGCCATGGTGTCGGCGGGCAACACCGGCGCCGCCATGATCTCCGCCAAGATGGTCATCGGCGCCATCCCCGGCGTCGACCGCCCGGCGCTGGCCGCGGTGGTGCCCAACGCCGAGGGGCGCACCGTCCTGCTGGACGTCGGCGCCAACATCGACAGCCGCCCGGCCCACCTGCGCCAGTTCGCGGTGATGGGCCACTCCTACGCCCAGGAGGTCCTGGGCACCCCGTCGCCGCGCATCGGCCTGATGTCCATCGGCGAGGAGGAGGGCAAGGGCAACGACGTCACCCGGGAGGTGTTCAAGGTGTTGAAGACCACCGGGCTGAACTTCCTCGGCAACGTCGAGGGGGGCGACGTCTTCAACGGCACCTGCGACGTGGTGGTGTGCGACGGCTTCGTCGGCAACGTGCTCCTCAAAGGGGCCGAGTCGCTGGCCCTGGTGCTCGGCCGCATGCTGCGCGAGGAACTGGCCGAGTCGGCCCGGACCCGTCTCGGCTACCTGAGCGCCAAGCCCGCCTTCGACGCCCTGCGCCGGCGCACCGATTACCGGGAGTACGGCGCCGCGCCGCTGCTGGGCATCGACGGCGGCTGCTTCATCGGCCACGGGCGCTCCAACGCCAAGGCGATGCACAGCTCCCTGCGCCGCGCCGCCGAGTTCGTCACCGCCGACCTGGCGGTGAAGATCCGCGACAAGGTGGCCGAGCTGCACAGCGAGGAAGACCGCTTGCTGGGACCGGTGGAGGCGGTGCGATAGTGGCCGTGGGCTGCTAGGCTTGTGACCAAATGACCGACACCGCTTTCGTATTTCCCGGCCAAGGCTCCCAGAGCGTCGGCATGGGCCGGGGCTGGGCCGAGCGCTCCGCCGCCGCCCGCCGCACCTTCGAGGAGGCCGACGAGGCGCTGGGCGAGCCGCTGTCCGAGCTGATCTGGGAAGGCCCCGGGGAGGACCTGGGGCTGACCGCCAACACCCAGCCCGCCATCCTGACCTGCTCCATCGCCGTGCTCCGGGCCCTCCAGGAGGAGGACCGACTGCCGTCGCCGGTGGCCGTCGCCGGCCACTCCCTGGGCGAGTACACCGCCCTGGTCGCCGCCGGCGCCCTGGACGTCGCCGAGGCGGTGCGCCTGGTGCGCCGCCGGGGCGAGCTGATGCAGCAGGCGGTGGCGCCGGGGGTGGGGGCCATGGCCGCCATCCTCGCCATGGACGCCGCCGACGTGGCGGCGGTGGTGGACGAGGTCTCCGCCGCCACCACCGGCGACGAGGTGGTCACCGTGGCCAACTACAACGCCAACGGCCAGACGGTCATCGCCGGCCACCGGGCGCCGGTGGAGCGGGCCTGCGAGCTGGCCCTGGAGCGCGGCGCCCGCAAGGCGACGGTGCTCGACGTCTCCGCCCCCTTCCACTCGCCGCTGATGGCGCCGGCCCGGGAGGGCATGGCGCCGCTGCTGGCCGCCGCCGGCTTCTCGGCGCCCCGGGTGCCGGTGGTGGTCAACGTCGACGCCCGCCCGGTCACCGAGCCGGACCGCCTGCGCGACGCCCTGGTGCGCCAGATCGACGGCACGGTGCGCTGGGTGGAGTCGGTGGAGCACCTGGAGCGGGAGATGGGGGTGGACCTGTTCCTGGAGATCGGCCCCGGCGTCGTCCTCTCCGGCATGAACAAGCGCATCGTCGATGACGCCGGCTTCCTGTCGGTGGGCGACTTCAAGGACGGCGAGGCGAAGAACCTGGACAAGCTGGAGGCGGCCCTCGGCTGAGCGCCGCGCCGCCGCCACGACCTCGCACCGACAGCCTTTCACCCACACCCTTCTCACCCCCGAGCACCGACCACAACCCCCAAGGAGCCCCGAGGATGTTTCGACTGGACGACAAGACCGCCCTGGTGACCGGCGCCTCCCGCGGCATCGGCGAAGGCGTCGCCCGGCTGCTGGCCGAGCGCGGCGCCCGGGTCGTGCTGGCGGCGCGCAGCGTCGATAGCCTGGAACGGCTGGCCGGCGAGATCACCGACGCCGGTGGCCGCGCCCACCCCCTGGCGCTGGACGTCTCCCAGCCGGAGACCCTGGCCGACCGCCTGGGCGAACTGCCCGAGGACTTCGCCGACATCGACGTCCTGGTCAACAACGCCGGCATCACCGCCGACGGCCTGCTGGCACGGATGAAGCAGGAGGACTGGGACCGGGTGCTGACCACCAACCTGACCGGCGCCTTCGCGCTGTCCAAGGCGGTGCTCCGGGGCATGATGCGCCGGCGCTGGGGGCGGATCATCTCGGTGGGCTCGGTGGTCGGCCTGATGGGCAACGTCGGCCAGGCCAACTACGCCGCCTCCAAGGCCGGGTTGGTCGGCTTCACCAAGTCGCTGGCCCGCGAGCTGGGGAGCCGTAACATCACCGCCAACGTGGTCGCCCCGGGCTACATCCAGACCGCCATGACCGAGGAGCTGGGGGAGAAGGCGCGGGAAGAACTGGTACGCTCCATAGCTCTGCGCCGCCTCGGCGAGGTGGAAGACGTCGCCGCGGCGGTGCTCTACCTCGCCAGCGAGGAGGCCAGCTACGTCACCGGCACCGTCGTCAACGTGTCCGGAGGCCTCTACATCTAGGGCCGCCGACGGTCCCGCCGCAGCGCGGCGGGCCGGCGGTCGGCGAACGTTTTGCGTAAATCGACTGGGCTCCGAGGTACAATCGGCCCGCCCTTAGCCACCCAAGAACATCCTGAACATCGCAGGAACCCCGTAGAAGGAGGGAAGTCACGTGTCTACCGAAAAGAAGGTCAAGGACATCATCGTCGAGCAGCTCGGCGTGGACGAGGAAGAAGTCACCATGGAAGCCAGCTTCACCGACGACCTGGGAGCCGACTCCCTGGACATCGTCGAGCTGGTGATGGCGTTCGAGGAGGAGTTCGGCATCGAGATCCCGGACGAAGACGCCGAGAAGATCGCCACCGTCAAGGACGCGGTCACCTACATCGACGCCCACGCCGACGACAGCAACTGACCGTGCGGGGGCCCGAGCCCCCCGCCCGCCCAGGAAAACAACCACCATGTCCACCACCCCGCGCCGCCGCGTCGTCATCACCGGCGTCGGCCTGGTCTCGCCCCTCGCCATCGGCACCGAGCCGACCTGGCAGGGGTTGATGTCCGGGGCCAGCGGCATCGGCCCCATCACCCGCTTCGACACCGCCGACTACCCGGCGAAGATCGCCGGCGAGGTGAAGGGTTTCGACCCCACCGACTACGTGGAGAAGAAGGAAGTCAAGAAGAGCGACACCTTCATCCACTACGCCATCGCCGCCTCCGACTTCGCCATGCAGGATTCCGGGCTGGAAGTGGGGGAGGACGGTGACGGCCGGCTGAGTGGCGAGAAGGTGGGTGTCGTCATCGGCTCCGGGATCGGCGGCCTGCCGCTCATCGAGTCGATGTCCGAGACCCTGCGCGAGCGGGGCCCCTCGCGGGTGTCGCCGTTTTTCATCCCCGGCCTCATCGTCAACATGGCGGCGGGGCAGGTGTCCATCCGCTACGGTGCCCGGGGCCCCAACTCGGCGCCGGCGACGGCCTGCACCACCGGCCTGCACGCGGTGGGCGACGCCTTCCGCCTGGTGCAGACCGGCGAGGCCGACGCCATGATCGCCGGCGGCGCAGAAGCGGTGATCTCACCGCTGGCGGTGGCCGGGTTCGCCGCCATGCGCGCGCTGTCGCTGCGCAACGACGAGCCGGAGAAGGCCTCCCGCCCCTGGGACAAGGACCGGGACGGCTTCGTCATGGGCGAGGGCGCCGGCATCCTGGTGATGGAGGAACTGGAGTGGGCGCTGCAACGCGGTGCCAACATCTACGCCGAGGTCGTGGGTTACGGCATGAGCGGCGACGCCTACCACATCTCGGCGCCCCACCCGGAGGGTGATGGTGCCGTGCTGGCCATGGAGCACGCCCTGGCCGACGCCGGCCTGGCGCCGGAGGCCATCGGCTACCTCAACGCCCACGGCACCTCGACGCCGCTGGGTGACCTGGGGGAGGTGAAGGCGATCCACCGGCTGTTCGGCGACCACGCCTACAAGCTGGCGGTGTCGTCCACCAAGTCGTCCACCGGCCACCTCCTGGGTGCGGCGGGCGGCCTGGAGTCGGGCATCCTGGCCCTGGCGCTGCACCACCAGAAGCTCCCCCCCACCATCAACCACGACGAGCCCGGCGAGGGCTGCGACCTGGACTTCGTGCCCAACGAGGCCCGGGACGTGGACCTGGAGTACGCCCTGACCAACTCCTTCGGCTTCGGCGGCACCAACGGCACGTTGATCATGCGCCGCTGGGACGGGGCGTAGGCGGGGCACAAAAAAGGCGGGGCCCGTGTGAGGGGCCCCGCACCATGAGGAGGACCGTACCGAGGGCACGTCTGGGGAGGCGTGCCCTCGTCGCTTTCTACGACCCGGCGGGGGGAAGGTTTCCCGGCGCGGGGCGGTGGAGGCGGAATTTACATCGCGGTTACGAGGCGCGCCCTACTCCCAGCGCACCTGGCGTCGGCGCTCACCGGTCGCGTGACGAGGCCGAACCGCGGGAGATCAGGCTCCCCGGGGGTGGCGCGGCCTGGGGGTTGAGGCGGCCGGGGATCCAGTCGGAGCTGCGGAAGGTCCCTCCGTGGCGGCGGCCCGGCGTGGCGGTGCGGCGGGGGGCGGTTTCGGTGGTGGTGCCATCGTCCGCCCCACCGGCGCCGCTGTTACCCTGGCCGTGCCCGCGCCCGCCGTGCCCTGGGCCGTGCCGCCCCGGGCCGCGCCGCGGCGCCGGCACCCACGCCCCGGGGACGTAGTAGACCTGCCCCAGGGGGATGCCGGCGGAGGTCGTGCGGCTTTCCGCCGCCTCGGTCTCGGCTTGGGTCTTGAGGGCGCTGGCCAGATCAGCCAGCGCCTGGTCGCGCTGGCGCTCCTGGTTGGCCGCGATCCGCTCCGCCACCGCCACCGCCCGCCGGCGCTCCGCCTCGGCGCGCTGCTCCGGGGTCACCCAGACGCCGTTGTAGGCGACGAAGCCGCGGCGGCGCATCAGCTCGCCCTCGGTGACCCAGCGGTCCACCGCCTCGTCGTAGAGCAGCCCCATGCGCCGCATCAGCGGCTCCAGGCCCTCGGCCCGCGGGTCGAGGCGGGCGGCGGTGGTGGCGGCCTCGCGGAAGGCGGTGGCCAGCCCCTGGTCGCCCACCCAGCGGGCCAGATCGACCCAGTCCTCGGCCGCGCCGCCGCCGGGCCGCGCCTCCAGTTCCGCCTTGCGCCGCAGGTAGGTCTGCAGCGGCGAGTCCTCCTTGATGATCTGGGCCACCTTCTCCGCCGGCATGCGGATCAGGCCGTGGTGCATGCGGATCTCCACCCGGTCCCCCTGGACCTCGGCGACCACGTCCTCGAAGACGCGGCCATTGGTCAGGTAGACGTCGTCCGCCGCGGCGGGCCCGGCGGTCAGGACGGCGAGGCAGAGGAGGGTGAGCCAGAGGAGGGTGAGAAACGGTGCGCCGAGGAGGGGGGCGGCGGGAGGCGACGCGGCGGCTCCACGGCGCCGGGCCGGCGCCGTGGTCTCGGCTGGGCGGTACGGTCGGCCTGGGAGCTTCATGCGTCGCGGTCTCCTCGTCGTCTTGCGCTGCCGGTGGGCGGGTGGTGGAACGGCCCGTCCGTGCGTAGGTTTAAAGGTACGAGTTGCGAAGTGCGTGCCGCCGTCGAGCCCCGGCGTGGCGGCCCGGGAGGGCGCCGGCCGTCCCCCGGTGGGGACACGCCGTCCCCTGGGGCCGACGTCCGGGGCCGCGCCGCGGCGTCAGGCGCTGCTCATGGCGTCGTACTCCTCGCCGGTGACGAACTGGTCCGGGTCCTCGTTGCCGCACTGCTCGCAGAGGATCTCGACGACCTTTCCCTCCTTCCAGTCGAAGACGTAGCAGGGGTGCTCACAGTCCAGGCACATCAGGTATTCGGGCGCTGCCATGGCTCGGGCTCCGGGGGGATGTTGGCGGTCGTTGGGAACGGACGTCGGTCAGGTCGGGTCACGGCGCCTGGGTCGAGATCACCTCGCCCGGCTTGTGCAGGTCGGGGGCGGCGAAGCCGCGGCTGCGGAAGTCGGCGACGGCGTCGAGCAGGGCCTTCGGGCTCTCCCACTGCACGATGTGGCCGGCCGAGCCCACCCGGTAGAGGATGCCCCGGGGCAGGGCCGCCGCCATGCGCTCCGCGACGTCGATCTGGAAGATGCCGTCGTGCTCGCCCCAGATCAGGGCGGTGGGGACCTGGATGCGTTCCAGGTCCTCCCCGGTCAGGGCGTCGCCCTCGTCCATCTTGTTGATGGCGCCGGTCACCGCCTTGGAGGTGAAGGAGGCGCGGAAGCCGTGGCGCAGGAGGCGGGCCGAGACCGGCAGGCGGAGGAACATGGCCTCGATCAGCCGGTCGGCGCCATCGAGGTCGGAGATGCGGATCAGCTTCTCGATGTGCTCCCAGTCCTGCTCCCGGTAGCCGCCGGGGCCGAGGAGCACCAGGCGGGCCACCAGGTCCGGGCGCTCCAGGACCAGGCGCAGCGCCACCCACCCGCCCAGGCTGTTGCCGGCGATGGTGACCGGGCGCCCTGGGAACTGGCGCTCGATGAGGTCGGTGACCACCTCGACGCCGTCGCGCACCGCCAGGGCGCCGTCGGGGACCTGGCTGCCGCCGAGCCAGGAGAGCTCCGGGATGACGATGCGGCAGCCGGATTTCAGCGCCCGCAGCAGGGCGAGCCAGGAGGCCGCCAGGGAGCCCAGGCCGTGGAGCATGACCCAGGGCTCGCCGTCCTCGGGGCCGGCGCGCCAGCAGCGCAAGCGCACCTCGCCGACGCGGAAGACGAAGGAGCGGCAGCCGCAGGCGCGGAGCAGGAGGTGGGAGCCGGCCCGGTAGGCCGGGAAGAAAAGCCCAGACATCAGGGTTGCACCATATAACAGTGCTGTATAGTGGTCGCCACCGGGCGCCGCCGTCCACCCCCGGGCGAACCCGTCGATCCCGCGGCGCCGGAGCGGCTGCACCGACCACCGTATCCGATCCGTATCCGCATCACCCCCTGTCATTTGACCCTCGCGCTGAGGGCGTGCTACTCTCGCACGTCCGCACGACGAGCGGAATCCAACGAGGGAGAGTAAAAAAGTGTACGCAGTGATTGAAACCGGCGGTAAGCAATACCGCGTGAAGCAAGGCGACGTGCTGGATGTCGAGCGAGGTCTCGACGTCGAGGACGGCAAAGTAGAGTTCGACCGCGTCCTCATGCTGGGCGGCGGCGACGACGACCTGTCCATCGGGACCCCCACCGTCGAAGGTGCCGTGGTCCGCGCCTCGGCCGTGGAGGAAGTCCGCGGTCCCAAGGTGCAGGTCTTCAAGTTCAAGCGACGCAAGGGGTACCGGCGCAAGACCGGTCACCGGCAGAACTACCTTCGCGTGCGCATCGACGAGATCGCCAGCTAGGCGACGAGGAGTAAGCGAAATGGCACATAAGAAGGGCCAAGGCTCCAGCCGCAACGGCCGCGACTCAAACCCGCAGCACCTGGGCGTCAAAGCCTACGGTGGCGAGACCGTCAAGGGCGGCGCCATCATCGTCCGCCAGCGGGGCACCAAGTTCAACCCCGGCCGCAACGTCGGCCGTGGCAAGGACGACACCCTGTTCGCCACCACCGCGGGCCAGGTCCAGTTCCAGAACCGCGGGCGCCGTGGCAAGTTCGTCCACGTCGTCCCCGCCGAGTAGGCATCCGGAACGCACCTTCCGGGGCATCCCGCCCCGGGCCCCCCAGGCTCCGGCCAGCCGCCACCAGGCAACCCCATTGAAGTTCATCGACGAAACCATCCTCCGTGTCCTAGGTGGGCGCGGTGGCAATGGGATCGTTGCGTTCCGGCGCGAGAAGTTCGTCCCCCGGGGCGGCCCCTCCGGCGGTGACGGCGGCGATGGCGGCTCGGTGGTGCTGGTGGGCGACGAGGGGATGAACACCCTCTACCACCTGCGCTTCCAGTCGCAGTACGCCGCCGAGCGCGGCCGCCACGGCGAGGGCCAGAAAAAGTCGGGCAAGGGCGGCGAGGACCTCGTGGTGCCGGTGCCGCTGGGCACCCAGGTGTTCGAGGCCGAGGCCGGCGAGGACGGGGGCTGGGAAAACGGCGCCTTCGTCGGCGAGATCCTCCACGACGGGGACCGCCTGGTGGTCGCCGAAGGGGGTAGCGGAGGCCACGGCAACGCCCGCTTCGCCACCTCCACGAACCAGGCCCCCCGCCGCGCCCACCCCGGGCGCGAGGGCGAGGAGAAGACCCTCCGCCTGGAGCTCAAGCTGCTGGCGGACGTCGGCGTCGTCGGCCTGCCCAACGCCGGCAAGTCGACCTTGATCGGCCGCATCACCGCCGCCCGCCCGAAGGTCGCCGACTACCCGTTCACCACCCTGGTGCCGCAGCTCGGCGTCGTCGTCCCCGCGGCGGCCACCGACGAGACCTTCGTCGTCGCCGACCTGCCGGGGCTGATCGCCGGCGCCGCCGCCGGTGCCGGGCTGGGCCACCAGTTCCTGCGCCACGTCGAGCGCTGCCGGGTGCTGCTGCACCTGGTGGACCTCTCCGCCTTCGAGGGCAGCTCGGCGCAGGACCTGGCGACCATCGAGGCGGAGCTGGAGGCGTTCAACCCGGAGCTTCTGGAGCGCCCCCGCCTCCTGGTCGGCTCGAAGAGCGACGCCGCCCGGGAGGAGCGCCGGGAGGAGTTGGTGGCCGCCGCCGAGGAGCGCGGCCTGCCGTACTTCGAGATCAGCTCGGCCACCGGCGACGGTGTCAAACCGCTCCTCCACGAGTTGGTGGTGCGGCTGAATGAGATCCCGATCCCGGAGGAGGCCCCACCCGGGGAGGGCGGTACTGGCGGGGAGGAGGATCCCGCTTGAGCGGGACAGGACAGCCGGAAACGGGACAGTCGGAAGCGGGCCGGCCGGAAGCGGGCCGGCCGGCGCCGCGCCGGCGGGTCGGCCTCTTCGGCGGCAGCTTCGACCCGATCCACCGCGGCCACCTGGCGCCGGTGCGCCGGGCCCGCCGCCAGCTCGATCTGGAGCGGGTGGTCTACCTGCCCACCGCCCGGCCGCCCCACAAGCCGGACCGCGACTTTGCGCCGGCGCTCTCCCGCTTCGCCATGGTGGAGATGGCGCTGCTGGCGGAAGACGGCCTCTACGCTTCGGACCACGAGTTGACCCTGGGCCGTCCCGCCTACACGGTGGAGACGGTGGAGCACTTCCGGGGGCTGTGGCCCGATGCCGACCTCCACCTGCTCATTGGCGGCGATTCCTTCGCCGAGCTGCACACCTGGCGCCGCTGGCGGGAGCTGGTGACCATGGTGGAGTTGGTGGTCCTGGCCCGCCCCGGCTGGGACTTCGCCGACCTCCGCGGCGATCTGCCGGAGGAATTGGCCCGGCGGGTCGGCGACGGTGCCGTCCACCGGGTCGTGGAAGACCCGGTGGACCTGTCCTCCACCGATTTGCGCCGCATGCTGGCCCGCGGCGAGACGCCGCCGGACGGGGCGATCCCCGCCCCGGTGCTAGACTACATCCGCAAGTACTCGCTGTACCGGTGAGCTTGCGGCCACCCCGGCCTAACACGCCACAACGAACCGTAGTGAGACGAGCTTGACGCAACGATCCGAGACGAACAGCCAGGGCAACGACACCATCGAGACTCCAGACGACAGCGCGACCACCCCGGACGGGGACACCCCGGTCCAGGAGGAACCGTCCCCGGTTCAGGCTCCCGGCGCCCTCGCCGGCCAGGTGACCGACGATGACATCGCCCAGCGGGTGGCCGCGGCCGTGGCCGCCGCCGACGAGCGCCAGGCGGTGGACCTGAAGGTCCTCGACCTGGCCGGGGTCAGCGACTTCACCGACTACTTCCTGATCTGCTCCGGCACCAACGACCGCCAGGTCAGCGCCATCGCCGACGCGGTGGACGGCGCCCTGCGCGAGCTGAAGGTGCGGCCGTTGCACCAGGAGGGCAGCAACAGCGGCCGCTGGGTGCTGCTCGACTACGGCGACTTCATCGTCCACGTCTTCCGCGACGAGACGCGGCGTTTCTACGCCCTGGAGCGGTTGTGGGGCGACGCGCCGGAGGTCACCGACCGCTTCCGGACGTGAGCGGGCCGGGCGGCGGTCAGCAAACCGGTCCCGGCGCGCCGTCCGTCGCCGCCGGCACCGCTCCCGCCGCTGCTTCCGGGGACGCCCCACCCCCGCGGCCGGTCCTCGACCTGGCCACCCTCACTGATTCCTTCCCCAGCCTCGCCCAGGCCCTCGACGGCGCCCGCCGGGTGGCCGCCACCGACGCTCCCATCCTGATTTTGGGGGAGCCGGGCACCGGCCGCACCGCCGTAGCCCGCGCCCTCCACGCCGCCAGTCCCCGGGCCGGCGGCCCACTGGTGGCGGTGGATCCCGGCGCCGTCCCCGCCAGCCTTTTCGAGAGTGAGCTGTTCGGCTTCCGGGCGGGGGCGTTCACCGGCGCCGGCGTGGCCAGTGCCGGGCGGGTCGGCCGCGCCGAGGGCGGCACCCTGCTCCTCGACCACGTCGAAGGGCTGCCGCTGGCGGCCCAGCCCAAGCTGCTGCGCCTGCTGGCGGAGCGCCGCTACGCGCCGCTGGGGGAGGGGGAGCGCGCCGCCGACGTCCGCTTCATCGCCATCGGCCCGGCGGACCTGCGCCGCCGGGTGGAGCGCGGCGCTTTCCGCCCGGACCTCTTCTACCGTCTGGAAGTGGTGGCTTTCGAGCTGCCGCCGCTGCGCCGGCGGCGGGAGGAGCTGCCCCGGGTGGCGGAGATCCTGCTGGCCGACCTCGGGGAGCGCTTCGGCCGCCGCGCCGGCCTGGCTCCTTCCGCCCTGGAGTGGATGGAGCGCCACGACTGGCCCGGCAACCTCACCGAGCTGCGCAACCTTCTGGAGCGGGAGCTGATCTTGAGCGAGGGCGACGAGATCGACCCGCCGCCGCCCCGGGGCGTGGTGGGGGCGGAGCCGCGCACCCTGCGCGAGGTGGAGGAGGCGGAGATCCGCCGCGCCCTGGCCTACACCCGGGGGCACCAGGGGCGGGCGGCGGAGCTTCTCGGCATCAGCCGCAAGGCGCTGTGGGCCAAGCGCAAGCGGCTCGGCATCCGCTGATGGCGGCTCCGCCGCCCGGTCCCTCGCCGCCGGATGGGCGCCGCATGCTGCACCCGGAGCTCACCCCGGCGGAGCGCCGCCGCCTGTTCCGCCGGGGGATCGAGCTGTTCAACGCCGCCCGCTTCTACGACTGCCACGAGGCGTTCGAGGAAATCTGGCGCTCCACCACCCCAGAGCCCCGAGACCTCTTCCAGGGCCTGATCCAGGTGGCGGTGGGGCTGTATCACTATTTCGAGAACGACAACCCGGGGCCGGCGCGGCGCGTGCTGGACCGGGGGGTGGCGCGGCTGAGGCCGCTGGTGCCACGGTGTCGCGGGCTGGACCTGGAGGGGCTGCTGGCGCAGGCGGGGGAGTGGAGGATCTTCTTGGCAAGGGCGGAGAGCGAGGAGGGGGAGCAGGACGGGGAGCCGCCGGAGCTTCCGAGAATCGTCGTGGTGGACGGGGAGGCGGTGGGGTGAACGGCGAGGGGGGAGGCTCCCGGCGCAAATCGGGGACAGGTTATTTATTTAAAACGTAACCTGTCCCCGAAGTACCCCAAAATACCCTCCAAACCCCTCTCCCAACACGAAACAGGCTGGCGCCCGGGATTGATCATTTGACAACCTTAGGTGCCGCCGTTTAGGTTTCCTCTCAGCATCAGGATAGAAGACACGCCCCTCCACTACGCCCTTGATTTAAGTAGGCAACTGCCCCGCGGATTGGAGGGGCTACTTGTTGGTCCCATCGCGGACCACCTCTTGATCTGCAGCGTCCAGCACCCGGTACTGAATCGCCTCCGCCAGGAACGGCGCGCGCACGTCTTGAGCCCCGGCCAGGTCCGCAATCGTGCGCGCCATCTTCAAGACCTGGAACCGGCGCCGCACGGAGAGCTGAAGTCGTTCCCTTGCGGCCTCCAGGAGTCCGTGACGCCGTTGCCGTGGGAGACGGTGGCGGGCATGCCGTTGGGATGGTAGGTGAAGGTGGTGGCGTAGTCGGTCAGGACGGTGCCACCGGTGGTGGTCTCCTGGATGCTGGCCAGGTACTCGCGGTTCTGGGGGTCGAATTCGAAGCGCACGCGGCGCGGCTCCGGGGTGGCGCACCAGGTGTGGACACACTCCGGGTAGTCGAGGAAGTGGAGGTTTCCCAGGTGGCGCCAGTTGAAGCCCTGGGTGAAGCCCTCGCGGGCGAGGCCGTTGACGTAGGTCTGGGTGTCGCGCTGGGAAACGGCGCCATCGCGGCCGGCGTAAGTGTAGGTCTCCTGGACGCGGACGGTGAATGGCGTGGTGCCGATGGTGGTGTAGTTG
>Ga0102947_1000214_pt1 | contig 21054 bp, 14 predicted proteins | sample SalPon2A_A_D2_MG_FD_78210 | JGI IMG/M metagenome (GOLD analysis project Ga0102947, IMG submission 78210) | Soil microbial communities from South San Francisco under conditions of wetland restoration - Salt Pond MetaG R2A_A_D2_MG | ecosystem: Environmental > Terrestrial > Soil > Wetlands | place... | reverse complement strand
TGGCTTCAAGTGGTTCGTCGAGGGGCTCATCGACGGTTCGTACGGTTTCGGTGGCGAGGAAAGCGCGGGGGCATCGTTCCTGCGCAAAGACGGCACCGTCTGGACGACCGACAAAGACGGCATCATCCTTGATCTGCTTGCTGCCGAGATCCTCGCAAAAACAGGCCGCGATCCAGGCGAACACTACGCCGATCTCGAAGCACAATTCGGTAGCCCCGTTTATCGTCGCTTCGATGCCCCAGCGACCCTGGCGCAGAAAGCCGTACTGGCAGATCTGGCTCCTGAGGATGTGCAGGCCAAGACGCTGGCGGGCGAACCCATCACAGCACGGCTAACCCGTGCGCCTGGCAATGATGCTCCCATTGGCGGATTAAAAGTGACCACCGAAAATGGATGGTTTGCTGCTCGCCCCTCTGGCACCGAGGACATCTACAAAATCTACGCAGAGAGCTTTCGGGGAGAGAATCATCTGGATCAGATTCTCGAAGATGCCCAGGCCATCGTCAGCGATGCCTTTGCGTCGGCAGGAGTATAGAATGCAAGAGGGGGTAGGAGAAGAGGAGGAAGGGAGAGAGAAAAGCCCAGCACCTGTAACCTACCACACGAAGGCGTCACCCGACTCACGTAAGTAAGCCTGGTAACCTGTAACCAAGAACCAGTAACTAGAAACCATCCTATTAATGCATCATCCGATCAAATTTGGAACCGATGGTTGGCGCGCCGTGATCGCCGACGGATATACCTTTGATAACCTGACGCGGGTGGCGTGGGCTACGGCGCGGTGGCTCTACGCAACCTACGGTGCGACCGTCAGCGTCGTCATCGGGCACGACACACGGTTTCAGGGGCGGGCCTTCGCCGAGCATGTGGCGCGGGTGCTGGCTTCGCAAGGGGTACGCGTGAAGTTTGCCGACACGTTTGTCACTACGCCTGCCGTAAGCTGGGCGACGCTGGAATATGGAGCCAACGCAGGCATCGTCATCACCGCGAGCCATAATCCGCCGGAGTACAACGGCTACAAACTCAAAGCCGATTTCGGTGGTCCGGCTGATCCCTCAATGATTGCCGCCGTGGAAGCAGAACTGGCAAATCTGGAAGACGACATACCGGAAATCCGCTCGTTCGACAATCTGTGCGATGACGGATTTATCGAACGCTTCGACCTCAATGCCGAATATCTGGACCTGCTGCGAGAGCGGCTCGACATTGAGGCCATTCAGAACGCTGATTTCACGATCGCACACGATGCCATGTTTGGTTCGGGGCAGGGCGTCGTGACGGCGTTGCTGGGTGAAGAACGTGTCATCGAGTTGCACAGCACGTTCAATCCGAGCTTTGAAGGGCAGGCCCCCGAACCCATTGAGCGGAATCTGTCTGAGCTATCCGAACTCGTCGTACGCGAGGGGTGTGCGGTAGGGCTGGCAAACGATGGCGACGCTGACCGGATCGGCATGATCGATGAGACCGGGCGGTTCGTCACGTCGCACGAGATTCTGGCATTGCTCGTCAAGTATCTGCACGAAGAGCGCGGATTGAGCGGGTCCGTCGTCAAGACGTTTTCCACGACGCACCTGCTCGACAAAATGGGGGCGGCCTACGGGTTTCCCATCGAGACGCTGCCGATTGGGTTCAAATACATCGCCCCCAAAATGGTTGAGCAAGATGTATTGGTCGGCGGCGAGGAGTCGGGTGGTATTGCGGTGAAGGGCCACCTGCCGGAGCGCGACGGCATCTACATCGGCCTGCTCATCGTCGAGATGATGGTCAAGCGGGGCAAGTCGCTCTCGGCGCTCGTCCAGGAACTCTTTGACGAATTTGGTCCGCATCATACCTACCGCGTCGATGTGCATACGACAGATGCGCAGAAGAAGAAAATCTTGCAGCAACTCGACCAGGAGGGCGGTTTGTCCGAAATCGATGGACGCCCTGTCACCAGGCTCGATACGCTCGATGGCTACAAGCATATCACCGACGACGGCTGGCTGCTCGTTCGCCCATCCGGTACCGAGCCGGTGTTGCGCATTTATTCCGAAGCAGCAACCGAAGACGAAGCGCGGGCACTTGTGGAAGATGCCTGCCAGCAACTCGGTGTCGCTTGATGGCTCCAGGCCGTTGTCCCAAGTTTAGCCCGATTGCTGCGCAAAATAGACGATGACGGCAATCACGAGGAGCGCGGCAAGGACTGCCAGCGTGATCTTGACCCAACTCCACGGTCGCTCGCCAGTGACCTCACCCGTGCGGGCGTTGACGAGAAAGCGGTAGGCTTTGTCGCGGTAGCGGTAGGTGCTGATCCAGATGGGCAACAGCAAGTGTTTGAACGTCACATCGTCGTAGCGCGTGTTTTTGCTGCTGATGCGCTGTGTGTCGCCGCCAATGTCGCTACAAATGCTGCTGTCGATGGTGGGCTGCATGCGGGCGCACGCGAGGCCAAAGCCTTCCTCCAAGTCCACTGTGTAGCTTTCCGTGCGGAAGCCACTCAGGTACGCCTCGGTGTAGGGCACCACCTCTTCGAGATCCCACGGCTCCAGCTTCTGCATGTAGTTGCGCGGGAGTGATTCGCTGGCGACGACCAGTACATCATCGAAGCTGTTGTAGACGGTGCCGCTGGCCGGGTACCACCGCGTCTTGCGCACCTGCCGGGTTCGCTGGACGGACTTGCCATTTTCTACCGTGGTGTACGTCTCCGTCACGTAGTAATACTCGCCGCGCTGGCCCGTATAGCGGGTGGTGGTTTCTGTGTCGTAGGTCCAGTGGGGCAGGTACATCCCGTTGAGGCCACCTTCGCGCCGGGCGTACTGCTTGATGTCGTTGGGGGCAAACCAGAGGCCGTGCAGCCATTTTTTGAAATGATCGCGGGCCTCGCGGTTGGTGACTTTGAAGGCGAGTAGCGCCTGCGGTTTGATGAGACGCGTCGATCCCTTCTCCAGCACATGCGGCGTTCCGCAGAAGGCGCACATATCCGAGGTGATGTTGGGGTCAAAGGTCGTCTCAGCGCCACAATTCGAGCATCGGATGACGACCACCTCGTACGTCTCGCCACCCGCTTTAAGCTGCGCCAGCGCGTGCTCGAAGTCAAGTTCTTCGACGGCTACTTCGGCCTGCTCAATCTCATTGACCGTGCCGCAATACGGACATTTTAGCGCATTCTCGCCCGGCTCAAACCGAAGCTCTGCGCCACACTCTTTGCAAGGAAATTGCTGTACAGCCATGCGAAAGGCTTTTGGGTTACAGGTTGGCAGGTTGTTTCACTTCGTTCGACTTCAGGTTTCAGGTTGCAGACCAAAAAACCTGTAACCTGCAACCTGAAAACCTGTAACCTATCATTCGCTCGGCGGCAGCGGGGGAGGGGCCGCGGCAAAAATGGACTGCAACTCGTCCACCTCACCGGCCTTGCTCCACTGCGCCATGCCTTGCTTCCAGACGAGCGAGTCGCGGGTGAGGGTGCCCTGGCTGGCCTGCTGCTTAAGGGTTTGCAGGTCGTATGGCCCGGTTTGCTTCCCGTTGACGGCGACGTGGTAGCTGGAGGCTTGCGGGATTGGCGGTGGCCCGCCGCTCATGTTTTGCTGTTGGCCCATCGCCTGGCCCATCTGGTTGGCCATGGCGAAGCCCATCCCCATGCCCATGCCGCCAGAGGCCATGCCGCCAGGATTGTCGGCGGCTTTCTCCATCGCCTGTGCGGCCTGGTATTGCGTGTAGGCACCCAGGTTGCCGATGACGCCCATGCTGGCCCGTTTGTCGAGGGCTTCCTCCACGGCAGGCGGCAGCGAGATGTTTTCGACGAGCAGCTTCGTCAGTTCCAGTCCATATTCTTCAAATTCAGGTTGGATCTTTTCACCCACGAAGTCGCCCAACTCGTTGTAGTTGGCCGCCATGTCGAGGACGGCCAGCTTGCTCTCGGCCACCTGATCGGTGAAGCGGGTGACGACAAGGTTGCGCAACTGGTCTGTGATGCCGTCGGTGGTGAAGTGCCCGCTGGTGCCGACGACTTCGCGCAGGAACGTAGCTGGATCTTTGACGCGGAGCGAATAGGTGCCGAACGCCCGTAGCCGCAAGGGACCAAACTCCGGGTCACGCAGCATGATCGGGTTCTTCGTGCCCCACTTCTGGTCCGTAAACTGGCGCGTGGATACGAAGTACACCTCCGCCTTGAACGGACTCTCGAAGCCATATTTCCAGCCTTTGAGCGTCGAGAGGATGGGCAGGTTCTGCGTTACCAATTCGTAGGTGCCGGGCGGGAAGACGTCGGCCAGCTTGCCCTCGTTGATAAATACGGCTGCTTGCCCTTCGCGCACGACGAGCTTTGCGCCGTACTTGATTTCGTTGCCATGCCGCTCAAAGCGGTAGACGAGTGTATCATGCGAGTCATCAAGCCACTCGATGATGTCGATAAACTCGCCTTTAACCTTATCCCATAAACCCATGGTGTGTACCTCCCTGATCCTCTCGTGGTGTCTGTGTGAGCAAAGCCCACGGAACGATAGGAGATATGCAGAAGAATCGCAAGGTTTGTCGGGTTAACAGAATGAGTGAAAAAGGGAAGGAAGGGAAGGTCTGGCAAAGACCTTCATCTTTTAAGTGCCGGTCTTCGAGATTAACGAGGTTGCTGGGAGTCGACGGGGTCAGTGCTCATGATGTCGCCCAGTCCCGGTTTCGAGGGGCGGTCTTGCTGAAGCACAGGCGTAGCGTCCTGAATTTTGTCGCGGATGAAAATGGTGACGGCCGTGCCTTGTCCGTGCTCACTCTCGATCTCCAGCTTCATGTGCATCATAGACGCAAGACGTTGCGCAATGGTCAGGCCCAGGCCACTCCCTTCGTAGCGCCGGTTCATGCCTTCGGATTCTTGCCGAAACGCCTCAAAGACATGGGGCAGAAATGTCTCGGAAATGCCGACGCCCGTATCTGTTACCTGGACGGCCAGAGCTTCGCTTTCGCGGCGGATGCTTACTTCGACCTGGCCCGTATCTGTATACTTGATGGCGTTTTCGAGCACATGATGGAAGAGGTGTTTGAAAGCGACCTGATCGACTACACCCGCAACCGGAGCTGCTGGGAGGGTTACCCGGAGGTCGATGTCTTTAACGTCCGCATTCAGAGCAAGGGCATCGGCTACCGACCGAATGGCAAAGCGAAGGTCTGTGGGCTCCATGTCGAGCTCGTAGTGCTGGGCCTCCATGTTAGAGAGCTGTAGCAGGCCGTTAAGCGTCTGGAACAGGCGGTTGCTGTTCTTTTCGGCAATCTCAACGAATTGCTTCAAGTTGCTCGGCACTTCGGCACCAAGGATCTGCAGCGAAGAGGTTATTGCGGTAAGCGGCGTACGGAATTCGTGGTTCATATTGCCCAGGATCGCCGTCTTAAACCGCGAGGAAGCTTCGGCGCGCTCTTTGGCAGCAAGCAGGGTGGCTTCATATTGCTCCCGTTCCTTGATGCGTAGTTTCACCTCCCGATCCACCTGTTCCTCCAGGCCATGGTTCAACTCTTGCAATTCCCGGGCCTGGGTCTCGATGATGGCTTTGGCCTGCTCCGTTTTCTCTTTGGCGATGCGAATGTCGTGGGTACGTTCTTCGACGAGGTGGGCGAGTTCTTCGGCCCGGTGCTGCAGATGGCGCACACGGATCCGATAGCTCCAGAATCCCACCAGGACGATCCCGGCTCCCATCAGCAGATAGAAGTAGATACTCTGGTAAAAGAAGGGGGCTATTTCAATTTGGAGCCGGGCTTCATGGGTGCTCCAGAGGCCATCGTTGTTGCGTGCCTGCACGCGGAACCGGTACGTGCCCGGTGCCAGGTTGGTGTAATAGGCGGTCTGGCGGGTACCAGCTTCGACCCACGCTTCGTCCTCGCCTTCCAACTGGTACATGAAGCGATTCTCTTCGGGCTGAAGCAGGCTAAGGCCCGCATAGTGAAAGGATAGTTTGTTGTGGCCCGCAGGTAAAACCAGCAGGTCTTCAGGAACGATCTGCTCGTCGTCATCGGTCACATGCTCAATGATAACGGGCGGCGGTACCTGATTCAGGCGGATGTGATCGGGGTTGATGGCAGCCACGCCTTTTACCGTGGGAAACCAGAGCGTTCCGTCTTGAGCTTTCCAGGCGGCAGGCTGCGAGCCGCCACTGCATTCTTTACTACGAAGTCCATCGGCACGGTCATAGATGGTTGTCGAAACCGATGTGCCTGTTGCAAAGAAGGACGCCAGTTCGCTTTTGGCTACGCGGGTGATGCCCAGGTTACCCGTCAGCCACAGGTCGCCTGCATTGTCTTCCAGGATGGCGAAGACGTTGTCGCTGGGCAGGCCATCCTCGGCAGTCCAGGCGACGAAGGTGCTGTCTTGATAGCGGATCAGCCCGCCGCCCCACGTCGCCAACCACAGGGTACCCTCTGCATCGCTGTGCATAGAGAGGATGTAGTCACTGAGGAGCCCATCGTTTTTGGTGAAGGCGGTAAAATGCAAGTCCTCGTCGTACCGGTGCAGCCCTTCCTGGGTACCGGCCCAGAGCACGCCCTGGGTGTCGCGCAGGATGGTCCACACCACTTCGTTGTGCAGGCCCTGCTCGGCGGTGAAGGTGTCAAAACGACCGTTGCGGTATCGGGTGATGCCTTCAACGGTCCCAATCCAGAGCGTGCCGTCCTCGTCGGGGTAAATGACAAGGATGTTATCGTGCGTCAGGCCATCGGCGGTCGTAAAGGTATCAAAGCGACCGTTGCGATAACGCGTCAGGCCGCCGCCCCAGGAGCCAATCCAGAGGCTCCCGTCGGGCGTGCTGGCGAGGGCGGTAATGTAATCGTCGGGCAGGCCATCGGCGGTGGAGAACGTGGTGACGGTGCCATCGGGGGCGTGCCGGGCCAGTCCGTTGCCATCGGTTCCGATCCAGAGGACGCCACGGGCGTCTTCGTGAATGGCGGTCGTCAGGTCACTGGGCAGGCCCTCACGGGTGGTCAGCGTGGTGAATTTGAGGTCTTTCAACTGGTGGAGTCCACCCGAAGTGGTGCCGAACCAAAGGCTGCCTTCTCGATCTTCGAAGATGCTCCAGATGACATCGTCGTTCAATCCATCGGTGGTAGAGAGTGTCTCGAAGCGGGTTCCGTCAAAACGGTTTAGCCCATTCTCGGTCCCCACCCAGAGGGTACCTGCGCGGTCTTCGTAGAGCGAGAGGCCCGAGGTGCCGACCAGGCCATCCGTGTCAGAAAACACCATCTTGCTACCCGCTTGATGACGCTGGAGATTCGTCTCCGTGCCCACCCAAAGCGCTCCTCGCGAATCGCTGAAGACGGTCAGAATGACTTCGTCTGTCCACCGAGCATCCTGCCCCAGTTGGCCATCATGGTAGGTGCTCATCCCCGCAATCGTGCCGATCCAGATGGTACCCTGTGCGTCGCCGTGGATACTCATTACGTGGTTGTCCACTAGCCCATCGGCGATGGCAAGCGAAGCAAAACGACCGTTTTTAAAATAGCTTAATCCCTCTCGGGTGCCAATCCACAATCGTCCTTCGTCGTCTTCATAGAGGGAGCCCACATGATTGCTGACGAGCCCATCGGCGGTGGTAAACGTGTCGAAATGGTGGTCCTGATAGCGTAGTAATCCACCGCCATTGGTGCCTATCCAGAGCGCTCCGGTATGGTCGACCTGCAAGGAGAGGATATCGTTATTCGTAAACGCCGGGGTGTTTTTTTTGCTGAAGAGGGTAAAGGTATGCCCATCAAAGCGAGCGAGTCCTTCCTGTGTGCTCACCCACAGGTACCCGTCCGGCGTTTGCGCGATGGCATGAATGGTATTTTGGGGCAGGCCGTCATCCGTCGTCCAGGTGTCCAGCATGTACTGGGTCAGATCCAGGGACGGATCTAGTGAAGGTCCCTTTTCCACGGTCTGCGCATGGGTGAGACTGGGGAACATCAACAACAGGAAAAGTCCTGCTGCCAGGTACTTCGTACAGAACAACGGTCTCATGAAAAAGGGTACAGATCGCTGAAGTTATCAGGCGGAGGGTACACATTGCCTACATGCCCAGCATCGGCTTGATCGGGTAAGGGCTTAAGCTGTAAGACGATATCATAAGGTGGCTCTCAGCCGCCCTGAAAAGCATTTCTTGATAGTTCCTTTATTCCCCAGCGGTGTTACAAATGGTAACGGGAAGGGTCCTTTTCAACTGGCAACGCAGGAACTGGCGAGATGAGATCAAATGAAGAAGAATAATCTTTCAGATTGACAGTGTTTGGATAGAAAAGGAAGGAGGTGCAAGCTCGCATGGATGGGTACAACACTTGTGACGTCTGCTGCCTTTGAAGGTATTCTAGCGAAAAAAAGAGATAGGCTATGCAGACTTAGTGACTCTGGGTTGAATCCATTTGATTGGGAGGGGTGGTTATTATACAGGGATAGTTACTCTTGGCTTCTTTTTTGCTCCCCCATTGAGCGAGACGGGTGCTTCATACCACGCAGCCCGAAGCTGCATCACTCACCGAACCAAATAGTCATAATGAAAACGATTAGTATCTCGACCCGAAGTAAGGGGTTGGTCCTCGCCGTTTGCCTGGTGCTCTCCTTGAGCATCTTCACCGGATGCGATACCACGAACATCCAACCGGACGCTACGCCCGAAGTCTCCCTGGAGGGGCTCGAAGGGATTGAAGGAGCGGAGTGGGCCGGGAAGTACGGTCAGGGCTCCGGTCATGACCGGGGCTTTCAAATCCCTCTGATTATCGAGTTCAAACCTGAACTCAGCACCGACGAGGTCGAGGCGATGGCCAAGCGGATCGTTCGCCGGTACGCCCTGCGCAAGCGGCACGTCTATAAATACACCACAAAGGGCGTTTCTGGAGAAATGGCTCCGCAGGCCCTCTGGGCGCTGCTAAACAACCCACCGGATCGGGACGTGATCAAAGCTATCCACCCGGATCATCTCTTCAAGATTGGCATTTCTGCCACCTCCGCTGGAGGTGGCAACGGCCAAGTGCTGCCGTGGGGTATCGACCACATCGACGCCGACCTGAGTTCGACCACTGCCGGTGACGGCCAGGGGGCCGTTCCGGTCGATGTCTATGTGATCGATTCGGGTGTGTCGCACAGCGATGTTAACGTCGTTGAGGCCATCGACTTCCGCGACGTGAAGAAGAACCGCTTAGATCCCGCTGACGATTATGGTCACGGCACCCCTATCGCGGGTACCATCGCGGCGTTCGACGATGATCTGGGGGTTGTCGGTTCGGCTCCTGGCGCGCGCGTCCATAACCTGAAAGTGCTCGCCGCCGATGGCGGCGGCCAGTTCTCGGATGTGCTCGCCGCGCTCGATCACGTCATAGTGCAGAAAGTTGAAAGCCCGGCAACGCCGATGGTCGTGAACCTGAGCCTCGGCGCTGATGTCGGCAACAAAGCGTCCATCCTGGATGAAGGCGTGCAGCGGGCGATTGACCTGGGCATCACCGTTGTTGTAGCGGCTGGTAACGATGGCATCGACATTACCTCGGTGACCCCGGCGCGTGTCGCGGGAGCCATTACGGTTGGGGCTTATGATGAGGCTGAGCAGTTCGCTTCCTTCTCGAACTTCGGAAGTGGGGTAGATATCCTCGCACCGGGCGTAGCGATTACGTCGCTTGCTAACACAGGCGCTACCACGGTAATGGTTGGTACGTCAATGGCGGCAGCGCATGTCAGCGGAGCGGCAGCTCTTTACCTGTCGCAGCATCCCGGTGCTTCCCCGGCAGCGGTGCAGCAGGCGCTGCTCGCAACGGCCCTGCCAGCACAAGGAGCCCCATCAGGCACGACCTCCCTGCGGCTTTCCATGTTGACCTTCTAACTCAACCGTCAACTGATTCAAATAGAAAGGGTGAGCGGGAGCCGTTGCATCTCCCGCTCACCCTTTTTCTGTTTATGGATATGCGGGTGTGGTTTCCTATAAATGTGCCCGAATCACGTCGGGGTCTGTACTTTCTTCAATGACTTCTCCGCACTGATGGCAGGTGTACCGGATGCTTTTGGGCAGGCCCGCACTGACACCCATGAACACGCCCAGCAAATAGTTGAACAACGGATAATGGGCCTCGGGCGCAACCAGCACATGATCCACTGTATGGCCGCAGCGGCAGGTTTTCGGGCGGGAGTCGTCAGTCATTGAGTGGGTGCATCTGTACTTACAAAGAGGAAATGCGGCTTAATACTGAAAGCCCAGCCCGAAGCTGAAGGTCTGGTCGTCTTCGGAGAAACCGACGGTGCCCTGGAGGACAAAGAGGTCGAACATATCGAACCAGATGCCGCCACCATAGCCCTGGTGCCAGACGTTCGAGCTTTCGCCGTCGGTCCACACGCGGCCATTGTCGAGGAAGCCGAGCACCCCGGCGCGACCGATGGCGAGGTAGCTGGAGAAGCTAAAGAGTTGCAGGCGCAGTTCGGCGTTTTGATACACGCTGGTCCGCCCGGCGTACCGGGTGCCGCGATAGCCGCGCAGGTTGTCCCTGCCGCCCAGCGTGTTGGCGCTATAGAAGGGGAACGCACCGATGTTATGCGCGCCGCCCGTCCGCAACGCCAGTGTCACTTGCGGTCGGAGGGAAGGGGAGTAGTAGATGGAAAGGTCTGTAGAAAGGCGGCTGTAGGTGTCGGTGGCGTTCAGCAGGCTCACGTTGAGGGTAGCCTGATTGTCCCAGCGAAAGCCAAGCGACGGGTTGGTGTTGCTGTCTACCGTTTCCAGGTGCAGTTCGGCTTCGGCTCCCGCGAAGAATTGCGCGTCGAACGAGTTCGGTGAAACGCCAGCCTGTGGCTCATTGACGAAGCGGTCTTCCGATTCTACATCGGTATAGGTAAACGTTGGGCCGATACGCAGACTCGCGCCTTCTTGCAGATCCTGGTACAGCGAAGGCTGAACGGTACCCTGGGTGAGTTGGGCCTGATAAAACTCACGGGTGCCGAGGTTGTCCTCGGTTTCATTGCCCAGGCCATAGAAGTTGCGGATAGAGCCAGGGGAGAAGTACGCGGCGTCGAGCTTAACGTCCCACGGGCCGAGTCGGTCTACGTAATGCCCTTCGTAGACAAGGTTGAACGCCTGTGTCTTCGTGGCGATGTTGCCCTTGATGCGGTGCGATGCCCCGTACGGTTGTTTGCGGAATCCTTGCCGGATGATGGTCACGCCGCCACCGATGAACAGCCCGTCATCCACGTTGCTGCCGAAAAAGGCGAGCGGGGTGAGGGCGTTGAATTCAAAGCTCTTCGGGTTGTAGCGGTTTACAGCGGGGTCATCGTCGGAGCGGATGAGACGGGCCACGGATCCAACCTCCTCCCAATCGTTGCCGCTTTCCGTGTCGTAAAACTGTGTCGGTTTGCCCGGTCCGCTTACCGCCGAGCGATCCACAAACGTGTCTTCACCCGGCCCGCCAATGGCGCGCACCAGCAAACCACCGCTCACCCCGCCCTCCACGATAAACTGGTCGTTGCCGTCGAGGCCGTAGAGACGGATGTCCTTGGTTTCGTTGCTGTAGAACGTGCGGCGGTAGATCTCCTTGCGGATCTCACCTTCTTTGGAGGTTTTGAGGATCACCACTTCGGTTGCGTCCTCGTTCAGTCGCGTCACTTCAAAGCGCTCGTGCTTGTTGCTCCCGACGACATCGACGGTGCGGGCGTGCAGCTCATAAAACCGCTGGGCCACGTCGGTCAGCTTGTCGCGGCGGAGCTTGAGCAGACGGATGGTCTCGGCACCAATCAGATCATAGATCGCTTTGGGATAGTGGGCCACGGCGTGCTCAATCACCTCATCGGTGAGAGCGGCACGTACGCTGTCAGCAAGCTCGACCCAGTCCTCCCGATCCAGCTTATTCAGGAGGCGATGGTCTTGAGAACGGCCGTTCAGGTTCAATCCCTTCAGGTTCCCATAGCCCTCCTCGAAGTCCTGAAACTTGGGATCGAAGAAGCCCGCCTTCGAGGTGATCAGGCCATCCATTTTGTTGAAGGCGAAGTCGTGGTCGCGGGGAATAGGGCGGTAGATCTTGCCCTGCTCGCGGGCTTCGCCAGTCAGCGTAGAATCCAGTTCGTACGGCTCGAAGCTGGCCCAACGCCACTGGCCTTCATGGCGGTCCCAGTCGCTGATGAGCATGTCGAGCAGGCGGGCACGGGCGAGGGTGCGCTGATCGACGCGGTGGTCGTTGTCATCGGTGATCTCGCTGTACATCTTGGTGTCGCTGATCACATCCTCCGACCGCCCGAAGCTCGGCACATCTGTCTGGTCGTTATTGGGGCGCTCCTCGAACATCACCAGCCGCCCGGCCATAATCTCTTCATAGATGCCGAGGCGTGGATCGTGCGGGACGTATACTGGCTCGGGGTTTGTGTGATAGACGCCGATGGCATCGGCGAGGGGCGGAATGATAAACGCGCCATAGGGATTGAGCGTCGAAATCTGGTCTTGCACAAGATCGGTAGCCACGGTGCCTTGCAGGTTGACAGGTACCGTGCCAGACGGATCCTTGTCGATGGTGCGGAGGACATACTCGTGTCCGTCTTCGCCTTCAAGGCGTACCGAGGTCGTTTGCAAGCCGCCACCACGCTTGATAGGTGTGAGGCCACCTGCCCGTTTGCCCAGATCCAGCGTCGGTACCTCAACAGGGGTGGCCCACGCCTCGCGGTAGTTCTCGCCGAGGAAGAACGTCTTGAAGGCGCTGGCTTCGTAGTCCGGATTCGCTGCAATCACCTTCGTGCTGTCGCTGTAATCCACATCGCCTGTAATGGGAACGGACACTTCGGGGTCGAGGAGTTCGGAGGCGGTTGGAAGGAGTTGGGAGCGAAAGAGAAGCCGTCCGTCGTCGCCCTGGGCGGCCCACATGCTGAGCCACGCGGCCCCGTCGCTGTAGTAGCGGATGGTGCTGAATCCCTGGCCGCCGTAGGTAAACATGGCAGAGCCGTCCCGGCCTACGGGTTCGGCCTCGGATCCACTGCCGCTGACGAGGTAATGCGGTGTTTCTGGGACACCAGAGTAGAAATATTGCAGATTGGCTTCGTGTGCTGCCGCATAAATCAGCCGCTCATGGACCCCAAAGGTGCTCGTCAGCGCCTCACGCAGAGAGCGATAGCGCGGGTGGGCCAGATCCTGCCGCTCGCCCAGGAACCGGACCCAGAGCGGATACAGCGAGCCAACAAGCGGAAGGGGTACGACGAGCGCAGGGTGGATCCGTCGCAGTGGGAAAACATGGTCGGTGAGGGGCATGCGCCCGGCGTGTTCACCATTCGATAGCAGCGGATGATGCCCGACGATCAATAAGTCCTCGTCGTCGCGTTTCTTGACGAGTTCGTCCAATTCGAGCAGGAAGTTGGTGTCTTCATCCAGGTCGTACTCGCCGGTGTCACCATACGGTTTGTCGTGTGGATAGAGCCACCATGCTGTGTCGAGCGCGATGAGCCGGATGCGGTCGGTCAGCTTCACTTCGGTGGGGCCAGGGAAACCATCCTTCGGCAGAAAAACATCGTCGCGGTCCAGGTAGCTTTCAATGAAGGCTTGCTGATTCTCGACAGCGTCAGCGCCGCCCGGTGCGCTTTTATTCCAGTCGCGATCGCCGGGGATAAAGACGATACGCCCCTCGAAGTTGTTGACGGCATCCAGTTGGGTACGCAGGCGTGCTTCGGCTTCGGGGCGACGGGTTTGGCCGGAGTCCGGCAGGCCGCAGCAGTACGCATTGTCGCCCAGGAAAACCACTGCCGCGTCTTCGCCTGCCGTTGCCAGTTTCGATTGCAGCATCGTCAGGACAGCATCAGGCTGCTCGCCTCCTGCGTTACCAATGAGGAAGACCTGATAGACCAGCCCGGAGTCAGGCGGCGGCGTTTCCTGCTCCCAGTCCTCCTGTGACGCCGCAACATAGGGGCGCGAGGACGTGCAGGCCGAGAGGGTGACCAGCAGACCGAGCAGCAAAAGCAGGCGTTCTTGCATCATCCCCCGCGTGCTCAGTTAGCCGGGTCGTATGAATAGCGGATCAGTACTCCGTGCCCGCTTTTGCCTTCCGATGAAATAAACAAGTCGCCGTTGGGCAGGAAGGCAATGCCCTCGGGTTGTTTGAGCACCTTATCCACTAGTTTCCAGATGTGCTTGATGTCACCTGTCGTCGAAAGCACCACGATGGATTGCTGCACGGAGGACAACACATACAATTCGCCCGTCATCGGGTGGATATCGAGCCCGGAGGGTTTGAAGCCGCTCAGGTCGAGCACGGGGTGCACTGCCTCGCGGATGGCAGAGTTCAGTGGGCCGTCATTCGGGTAGGTGGCCTTGTTGAAGGTGTCGATAGAGAGGGTGAAGACCGGCTGTTTGTCCACCTTGCCTGTGGCGAGGTCGTAGGCGTAGATGGCTTTCAGGTCATCCAAATCCTCGCCAGCCGATTCTTTACAGGCGATGAGCAGGCGGTTGTTGGCTTCGTCATGGGTCAGCCCCTCGGCGTCGCATTTGCTGCTGAGGTGGGTTTCGATCTTGTCAGAACCGAATTTATCATCTTGCCAGTCGTCAATAACATAGAGGTCCCCATCGCTGCGCAGGATAAAGACCTGATTGCCTGCACGGGCGAGGCCCTCGTAGTCTCCATCCGGCGCAAACTTTTCGTGGCGTATCACCTCGCCTGTGTTCAGGTCGATGAAGTAGAGCCGCCCGTTCTCGTCTTCTATGGCTCCCAAATATTGCTCGTCGAGCACTGTGAGGCCCGAAATCTCAGTGAGGTCAGCCTCCAACTCAAAAATAAACGCCGGATCCTCGAAGTCATAGGGGGGATTGGCTTCGACCGAGTCCCCAGCAGCAGACGTATTGGTGACGGGTGGTTGCTGGGCCGTCTCGCCCCGTGAACAGGCCATCCTGTCCGTTGCCAGCAGCATGAAGATGCAGAGGCAGAAGACGGGGTATGGCAGAAGTGAACGTAACATAGTACTATTCAGCAGAGAGCACGGCGTTGATCGCAGGGGTATGCTTGGTTCGTATGTACCCTCAGCGCATCAAATCGTTCGCTATGGACTCCACCTGTACGTGAAAAATTGGTCCTCCTGTGGAGGATGAGGTATCTTTCGAGATGGTAGCGTTCAACCCGATTGCTTTTCAGCAGGACCGTTACAAACGCCGCTTGGTATACTCACGCACGACGTAAATAGATAAAACAATGACCGACGAAAAGCTACACGACGCACCGGACGTGGCTGAGGACGAGCCCGTAAAGGCCAGTGAAACGACGTCTGGCACCCAGGAAGTGGTTCCTGTTTACGAAGAACTGGAGGAGGGCAAGAAGAAAAAGAAGAAGAAGGAAAAAAGCCTCGGCTCATCGCGGGGCATTGAGACCATGTTTCGCACGTCCTACCGGGTCAACATGGATTTGAGTTCGCTGGCTGATACCAAGTCAAACATCATGATCAGCATCAACGGCCTCATCATTTCCATCATCATCGCGTCCATCTCGACCAAGCTCGACTCAAACACGCTTTTTATAGGGCCGACCATTGTACTTTTGATCGGCTGCCTGATCTCCATGATCTTCGCCATTCTGGCGGCCCGACCCCGCATCAATAGCAAAATCATCACGCTGGACGATGTAAGGGAGAACCGCGCCAACGTGCTCTTCTTCGGCAACTTCTCGCACCTCACACCGGATGAATATGTGGAGGGTATGGTGGATCTGTTGCAGGATACCGACAAGCTCTACCACAACATGATCCGCGACATTTACGGGCTGGGCAGTGTGCTACAGAAGAAGTTCAAGCTGTTGCGCATCGCCTACACGGTATTCATGGCAGCGCTTGTGGTGGGTGTGGCGCTCTTTATCTATGCCTACATGCAGGTGACGCCGGTGTAGCAGAGAGGCTTAGCACGTCTCGATAGCAGACCAAATTCAGGCCGCAGGCTGGGGGATGCGGAAAATACGGGCGTGCCACGAGCGTCCTGCCGGTAGCTCGAAGGCTCCGTTGCGGAGCGGGCCGAGCGTGGTCAGGCTGACATCGAAGACGGGCGTGTTGGCTGTAACGGTGCCCTCACCCACAAGGCGGCGGAAGGCAGGGCGGGAAGTATGTTGAACCGTCCCATCGGCGTCGCGGAAGAAGATCTGGAGAGGGGAGGTCCAGGTGAAGCCCATGTCTTGCGCCACCGTTTCCACCGCATGCACCGATTTGTCGATGCCACAGCCGGAAATGTCGCCTGCCGCTAGCGTTGCCGCGACGATCAGAAAGCGGTCGTCCATAATCACCGCATCGCCTTGCACAGGGCGGCTATGCGATGTCCAGGATTCGAAGAAAGTGGTGAGGGTATTGAGCAACGTTTCCTGTTCGGCGTTCGTCAGGGGCTGGTCGGCGGTATAGATCCAGCAGCGGGCGTCGTCGGGCAAGGTGGAGAAAAGGGTGTCGCGGGTTGGCATGTATCTAAGGCGGGTTAATTGGCGTTGATATAGGCTACGTAGCGCACCTCAGGTAGTACGTCGATTTGTGCGATGGCGTCCTCCTCGGTGCCTTCCTCGACCGCGATGACGGCTTCGTTAGGACGCTTTTCGACTTTCTCGATAGCGATGGCCGGAACGAGTGACGTCGCGAGGGCTGCTGCCTGCTCGGTTGTCAGCGTAGGGGAAAGGCGAAAGATCAGGGGTGTTTGCTCCGGCTTGTCTGCAAAGGCAGCCGCAATTTGCCGATGCAGTTCTGGATCCGACTGCCTAATCTTCTCAAGCCCTTGTTTGCGCAATGCGGCGACATCAATCTGCTGTACACTTTCAATAAGCGGATGGGTTTTGAGGGTGTCCAGTGCGTCATCGGACAACATTTCATCCATAAGCCCCATCACCGATACGGGCGCAAAATCGTGTTGCACGACCTCGTAACCCAGCGTTTTCAGGCTGCTGAGGGCCGTCGCTTCGGAAACCGTATCAGCAAACGTCACGGACAGGCGGCCCGCAATGAGTTGATAGGACGGCGCAAAGTCAACGTCGTCGAACTGCGCCTGGGAGGTGGGGACGAGCAGGAATCCGAACAGCAACAGGCAGGCGAGATATCGACAAAGAGTCATAGCACTTCACAGGTTGATCTCTCATAGAGCGATGAGGAGCCGGGTTAATCAAGCGCCAGTTCTTGCACGCGAAACTCAGCGGTGTCCAGCCGGTCGAGGCAATAGCGGGCCAGCAGGACGCCCTCTTCGTACGCTTTGAGCGCGGCTTCGAGGCCCGCCTCGTCGTTTTCGAGTGTTTCGGCGATGGCTTCCAGTCGCTTTAACGCGTCTTCGAAGGTGAGGTTGTCGGGCAGGGTGGAGGTGGATTCAGACATAGCAGGGATCTCATGAAAAGCTCTTTTCAAAGACGCCTGAACCGCACCGAGGGTTCTGCCAAGCCAAACTTTACACGAATATGATCGGTTAGGCTGGCTCTTGAATGATCATTTCAGGTTCTTGATGCTCGACTGTACACCAGGAACCGAGCAATCAACCCTATGAATCTAGGACTGAATGATAAAGTAGCCGTCGTGACGGGAGCGAGCCGAGGCATCGGGAAAGGCATTGCACTGGCGCTGGCGGCAGAGGGCTGCCACATCGCTACCTGTGCACGGGGCGAAGAGGCCCTGCGCGAAGCCGCTGCCGAGATCAGCAACCACGGCGTCGACGTGTTCACGCTGCCCCTCGACATCACCGAGCCCGACGCGCCGCAGCGCCTCGTGGACAAAGCGGCCAAACAGTTAGGCCGTGTCGATATCCTCATCAACAATGTAGGCGGTAACCGCCGCAAGCCGTTTGTTGAAACGACGGATGAAGATTGGGACACCATCCTTGACCTCAACTTTAAGTCACACGTTCGGGCCAGCCGGGCGGCCATCCCGCATATGCGGGAAGTTGGCGGCGGCGCGATTTTATTTATCTCGTCGATCTTTGGGCGGGAAGCAGGTGGGCCGGGTCTGTCGATCTACAACACCACCAAGTCGGCACTCATCAGTGTGGCGAAGATCATGGCGCTGGAACTGGCTGGCGAAGGCATCCGCGTCAACAGCCTTGCACCGGGGTCGATTCGATTTCCGGGTGGAAGCTGGGATCGCCGTGTCAAAGCCGATCCCGAGGCGATGAAAGTGTTTGTTGAGGGGAACCTGCCTGTCGGGCGGTTTGGGACCGTCGAAGAGGTCGCCAACGTTGCTGCATTCCTCGTGTCTGAGCGGGCCAGTCTGGTCACGGGGACCTGCCTCAATGTGGATGGGGGACAGTCACAGTCGTTGATTTAGGAAATGGTCATTGGTGCCTGCGCACGTCATTAGTCATTTGTTTTGCGTCTTGCCCAACAATGACCAATGACGGCGAGCAATGCGAGCCTAATGACTTACGCAAGGCTTTCTGGTTTGTCCGTCTTCCAAGGCATTGCTAAGGCTTATCCTACTAATTTGCTGTGACCCCCTATTGCGCTTTTCAGGGTAGTCTGGTATCTACGATCTAAACAGACTATCGAAGCGCTTTTATGGCAGAGCAAGACGAGCAGTCCTTACGCGAGCGGATCGAGGCGCTGGAGCGGCAAGTAGCGACCTTGCAGCACGACCTGATGCAAATCTCACGTCAGGCCACTCCGAACGCACCGCCTCGTCCAAACACGCCCGGTGGCGAGCCCCCGCCTGGGCAACCGCCACCGGCTGTTCGTCCGCCAATCCGCAAGGCCAAAAAAGCACCACGTGATCGCGCAGACCGCATCACCTCGGCGCTCAAGAGTGAGGACTGGCTCAACAAGATCGGTATCGCACTGTTGCTGATCGGGCTGGCGTTTCTGTTCAAGTTCAGCATCGACCAGGGATGGCTCACGGAGTTGCTGACGCCGTGGGTGCGCATCGGGTTCGGGTTGGTCCTGGGCGCGTTTCTCCTTGTAACGGGTTTGAGGCTACGTCCCACACGGCAGCGCTATGGACAGGTACTCATCGGCGGTGGGATTGCTACGTTTTACGTGACGATCTTTTCGGCCTATCAACTCTACATGCTTGTCGGATATCCCACGGCCTTCATCGGGATGGGCATCGTCACCTTGCTGGCCTTTGTGCTGGCGGTGCAGCAGAACGATGCCGTGCTCGGCGTCATTGCCACGATGGGTGGTCTCGGCACGCCATTTCTGCTCTACACAGGGGATGGCAATCTCAGTGGCCTGGTCATCTACACCTGCATCATCCTGACGAGCAGCATGGGCGTGTATTTCTACCGAGGCTGGCGCACGCTGCTGTGGACAAGCGTGGTGGGCGGCTGGCTGGTCTTTCTGGTCGCCAGCTTCGAGTTTGTTTCTCTCTTCACGGCGACCTCTTCGCAGGTCCCGTTCGGTACGAAGCTGGTTTATCAAGTGGGCGTGCTCTATGGCTGGCTCCTGTTCGGATGGATGCCCGTGGCGCGGGCGGTGCTGCATCATCGGGCGGCTGAGGCCTGGCACCGACCCCCGTTGCGGTTCTTCAAGAAGCGAGCCTTTGTGGAGGAGCCAGCGTTGCTGCTTGCGATCCTGGCTCCGCTGATCACGCTGGCTCTCTCACGGAATGTGTGGGATTTTTCCGGCACCCTGTGGGGCGTGCTCGTTGTGGCAGCGGCGATTTTGTATGGAGCAGGATTTGGCTGGTTGCGGCGCGAAGGGTTGCCGAAACTGGCCTCGGCCCACGGTGTGGCGACGGCTCTGCTTTTAGGTTTGAGTGTGTTTGACCTTTTTCCGTCCGAGATCACGCAGATGGTGGCGTTTGCCGTAGTGGCAGCGACGACACATTGGCTGGCGGCACGCCTCGAAGATCGGGGGCTGCGCCTGACCGGCCATGCCTTTTTCAGCCTGATTGCGGTGATGATGACGGCGCGGATCCTGGACAACGGGGCACGTACGCCCGTTCTCATCAATGTCGACGCGCTGGCGGATCTCACCGTCATCGCTTTAGGCTTTTCTGCGGCATGGACGTTGAAGACGGGGAGGCTAAAGGGAGTGTACCTGATGGCAGCCTATGTCGCGCTGCTCGGCTGGTTCTGGCGCGATTTGGTGGCGTTGCCAAACGGGCAGGCGTATATCAGCGTTGCATGGGGCGTATGTGCACTGGCATTGCTCGTCCTCGGCTGGTGGCGCGATGAGGATTTTTCGCGCAATGTGGGATTGGGCACGCTACTGGTCGTCGTCGCCAAGCTGTTTGTCGTTGATCTTTCCAAACTGGATGCGGTCTGGCGGATTTTGCTTTTCCTCGGCTTTGGCGGCTTGTTGCTACTGTTGAGCTACTTCTTTCCCCGGCTCTGGCGTCCTGAGCAGGAACCAGAAACGGTGGCCGCATCGGAGGATGTCGAATGAGGATGCTCTTTGCTGCTCTGACCCTGCTGCTTTTCACGGGATGCCCGATGGATCCTGAGACAGACGCAGACGAGGCCATCAGAACGCTGGTGGATGCCGAGTTTAGTTTTGCGCAGGCTTCGGTGGCTGAGGGGATGCGGGCCTCGTTTCTCACCTTTCTGGGAGACAGCGCCACTGTTTTCCGCCCTGGCCCGGTAAATGGTCGCGCCTGGTTCACTGAGCGACCATCCAATCCCGGCACGCTGAACTGGTGGCCGCGCTACGCGGATCTTTCAAACGCGAGCGATCTCGGTTTCACTACGGGTCCGTGGGTCTACAGCGACAGTGCCGGGACGCCCGTTGCGTATGGACATTATGTCTCGGTGTGGCAGAAACAGCCGTCAGATATCTGGCGCATTGTACTGGATGCAGGCATCACCCACGGTCAGTCGTTTACCTATGATTCAACGGTCACGCTGGCTGATAGGGGGATCGCAGTCGAAGAAGTAACAGAAAGGGCAGCCGCCCGCGCTGGCTTGCAGCAGGCCGATCAATCGCTCATTCAACTTCTGGAAAGTGCTGCCCCGGATAGCACCACTTTGATGGCATTCTGGGCGGATGATGTCAGAGGATATCGGGAAGGCCAGGTGCCCGTGCGTGGTAAGCATGAGTTGGAAGCACTACGGGGTGGTGAAACAGATTCGCTGAGGTGGATAGCGTTGGCTTCAAGCGTTGCGCAATCGGGTGATCTGGGCTATTCCTACGGCTCGATTCATCGCACAGAACCAGCAGGCCCACCTGCTCAAGACGCTATCGGCGGCTACCTTCGCATCTGGCGGC
>Ga0102947_1000213_pt1 | contig 21073 bp, 13 predicted proteins | sample SalPon2A_A_D2_MG_FD_78210 | JGI IMG/M metagenome (GOLD analysis project Ga0102947, IMG submission 78210) | Soil microbial communities from South San Francisco under conditions of wetland restoration - Salt Pond MetaG R2A_A_D2_MG | ecosystem: Environmental > Terrestrial > Soil > Wetlands | place... | reverse complement strand
GTGGGCCAGCCAGCCCGGCGCCATCGCCGCCCCCACCGCCGGCCTCCACTTCGACGACGCCCTGGTGGCGCGCCTGGGGGAGGCCGGGGTCGAGATCGCCCCGGTGACCCTCCACGTCGGCATTGGCACCTTCAAACCGGTCACCGCCCCCCTGGTCCACGAGCACGACATGGAGCGCGAGCGCTACGCGGTGCCGGAGGCGACGGCGCAGGCGATCCGCCGGGCCAAGGCGGAGGGCCGCCGGGTGGTGGCGGTGGGAACTACGGTGGTGCGCACCCTGGAGGGCGCCGCCGCGGCGGCGGAGGAGGGCGGTGGCGAGGCGCACGAGGCGCAGGAGCCACCCGTGCCCCCCGGCCCCGGCTCGACCCGCCTCTTCATCTACCCCGGCTTCCGTTTCCGCGTCGTCGATGCCCTGCTCACCAACTTCCACCTCCCCCGCTCCACCCTGCTCATGCTGGTCTCCGCCTTCGCCGGCCAGGACAGGGTGCTGGAGGCCTACGAGGAGGCGGTCAGGGAGGGCTACCGCTTCTACTCCTACGGCGACGCCATGCTGTTGGAGCGGCGGTAGACGCACCTGTCTCTTGTGTCGGAGGTCCTGTGGCTCGCGGCATCGTGCCCCCGCATCGGAGCCGTTGGGATACCATTTGGTGAAAGGCACAGTTCTGGAACCAGCAACACTCCCGTTTCGACGGTGATGGAGGTTGGATGCCGACCGCGATCTCGATGCAAGCACCGACCGGCGGGGCGCAGTGATGGGAGCCCGCCGCGTTCGCCGTTCAGAAGCCCCTCGAGAGAAGCGCAATGCCGAGCAGGTTACGAGGGCACCTGTCCAGCAGGAACCGTCCGCTCGGTTGCCAGTCACGGAAGCCGGCTCCTGGGCGGAGCGTCTTCAGCGGGCGTCACGCCTGGGGCACAACGTCTCCCATCTTCGACCGCATGCCGGGGAGCGGCAAGGGAGGGCGGCGGGGACCGGTCTCGGCACGGCTCACGTCAGGCCGGGCACCGTGCAACGGGCCATCCTCCTCCTCGAAGCGAGGGGGGAGGACGCGGCGGACGACTACGCGTTGCAAAAGGTCCTGTCGGGCTTCGACCTGGCGAACATGGAGCACCTCGACAATCCCTGGAACGCACAGAACCAGGACGGGGTACTGCCGCGCACCGAGTACATGGTTTTGTACTCAGACCTCTCTACTGTCAAAAAGCATGCGGAAAAGGCAAAGGAGGTCAAAGACTACGAAGAGTTGATGGTCGCTGACGACGAGGACTTCTACGTCGTCGGGCACGGAGGGCCGGGGCTCCTGTGGACGGAACCCGGCCACGAGGGGGCGTTGACCGACTTTTCTAAGATCGTCACCGCGATCCGGGACATGGTGCCTGACGCCTGGAGCGGCACGATAAAGCTCCTGACCTGCAACTCGGACGTGAAGGCGAGGAAGAAGTCCAAGAGCGTGGCGAAGCAGATCGAAGAGGGCTGGGGACAGAGCCCTCCTCCCGTCGAGGCTATGGCGGGCTTCGCCTACGGCATCGGCGCCGAGGCGGTCGGAAGTGGCGACAAGATGTCGGTTCTCAAGCCCGAATTCGACGCCCTCTACAACGCAGACAGTGAAGATTCCGCGGTGTCGGCCCACCTCCTCAAGGTGGCCAAAAAGAACCCCGCTAAGAGCATCGAGCTCATCAACTTCAATCCCAAGCGAAAGATGACGCAGAGCGCTCTCAAGACGGACGTCTGGATGGCCTTCGTCGCCAAGATGAAGCAGATCGAGAACCGCATGAAGGCGATGGTCACCGACGCCGATGACGCTCTGGGCATCCGGGACGAAACCGATCCCCTCGCGAAGGCCTCCGCTCTCGTCGGGGAGGACGAATGGAACGAACTGGCCGCCCAGCAACGGGCCCTGTTCGCCCACTTCGAGCTCTGGGCATGACCTGAGGGGGGGGAGAGGCCGGATGGGACACCAGCGAGCCCGGCGATCCAACACCACCCGGAGCCCGGTCGAAACCCCCGGGCGTCCAATGGAACCGGTGCCCGCCAGCACGGTCCGGGCCGGGTCGAACGGTCTGGCCACGCCGCGAGCGGAGGAGGGCGTTTCCTGGAAGCAAGGGTTGCTCCGGGCGGCGCGGCTCGGTCATCACATCCAGAGGATTCCCCTCTCCGCTCCGGGCCAGCCTGTCCAGCCCGCTGTCCTGCCCGCGGTCCAGCGCTGGCCGCGCATCCAGGACGCTGGGAAGACGACGGCGGAGCCGTCCCGGCACGAGATCGAGGGTTTTCTCTCGAGACACGGAGCCGAGGTCAGCATTCTGTTCGAATCCGTCCTCACCGGAATCGAAGGCACTTTCGAGGGCGAAGAGGGTGCGCGGCAACTCGCCGAAGCCGTCCACCAAGGTCAAGCGGGGCTGATCGGCAAGATCGACCTCCGCCAGAAGGCGATCATGAACAAGCTGGGCGCCATCGCTCAACTGGTGGTCAGGGCCCGCGGCGGCTTGGAAAAGGAAAAGCAGGAAGCCATCGATCTGTGTTCTCACCTAGATAATGACCAGGGTCTCTGCTTCGGCTTCACCGAGATCTTCAAGCGGCACGCGCGGTGGGAAGCCGCGCTGTGGAAGGCTCTCGCCCGCTGGGTTCCCGAGCCGGGAACGCCCGAGAAGATGCTGGCCGCCCTCAACAGACACCTCGAAACGACGATCCGGTGGGCTTGGGGGGAAGAGGAGGATCGGGCCGGCGAGGCCTTGCTGCTGCTCAAAGAAGCCTGGGGGTTCATGCGGCAGGAGAACGAGGCGGGATACCCGGACCTGCCGGGCTGGCTGAAGGGGGTCGAGGGCACCCCATCCAAGACGAAGCTGGTCAAGATCGGCCAGGTGACCCACCTCGTCCACGTCCCGGAGGTCGAACAGGAGCACGCGCTGAAACGCAGGGCTCAGGAAGTGGTGGATGGCAAGGATGAAGAGCGCCGGTCGGCCCTCTTGCCAAAGTTGGAGCCGGCGATCGAGGACGCCTCCGCGTGGCTCGACGACCTGGGGGGTCTCTTCGAACTGGAGAGCGAGGTGGCCAAGCAGAAGATCTTGAAGGAGGCCCCGGAACAGTTCGCGAAGCTTGCCGTCACGCTGTACACGGTCGGAGCGAAGAGATCCCAAGAGCCGGCGGTCAAGCTAAAGGCGCTACGCACCCAACTCCGACGCAGGATCGCAAGCCAGGTAACCAACCGCGCATTCGAAACCTGCTACGGGGCGAGGAAAAGCGAGGAAGTCGAGAAGTTGACCGCCGAGATGGCAGCTCGACAGGCCTACTTGCGCAATCAGGCGTTCCGAGCCTTCGGCGCCTGGCTCATCGGTGCGGGCAGTTTGATCGACCAAGCCCTGGCCGCCAGCTCGAGGGGCGAGGTCATGGTCGAGATCAGCACCGCGGGTCATTCCATGGCGGCAAGACGCACGCCCCGGCGCGTCGAGCTCCTGGAGCCCGAGAACCTGGGCGTCGGGACCTACGGATCCTGGTCCGAACTCGTGCCCGCATTGTGGGAGGGACTCCAGGTGGGGGCCGGCTCGGCGGAGGAGATGGAACGGGGAATCGCCCTCGACATGGAGGTGTCGGACGTCCAGGCGGTGGGAGGCGAGGTGCTGGCCTCGGGGCAAGCGGTGAACATCATGAGCTCCCTCGAGACCGACAGCGTCAGCGCCTTTTCGAAGCTGGCCAGCACCGACGGACCGGCGGAGTTTCTGAAAGAGGTCAACCCGGAGCTCTTCGGCAAAGTCACGTTCCGGGAATAGCGAACCAGATCTTCAGCAAGATCCTTCAAGCACCCCCGCCGCCACCTTGCCGAACAACCCCACCGCCTGGTCCAGCTCCGCGAACCTCGGGTCCTGCGTCTTGCCGGCCACGTACCTGGCGTAGATCTGCTGGATGATGACGGCGATCTTGAACAGGCCGAAGCCGTAGTAGAAGGGGAGGTGGGTGAGGTCGGCGCCGGTGGCCTCGGCGTAGCGCGCCGCCAGCTCGCGGCGGCTGAGGCTGCCTGCCACCGCCGTCGGGCCCATGGCGAACAGATGCATGGGGGCCGGGTCGCCCGGGTCCACCCAGTAGCCCAGGGTGGTGCCCAGGTCCATCATGGGGTCGCCGACGGTCGCCATCTCCCAGTCGAGGACGGCGCGCAGCTGTGTTGCGTCACTGCTGGCCGCCTCTCCTGGATCACCGCGTGGGCCGGTCAGAGCCTCCGGCGACCACACCACGTTGTCGTACTTGTAGTCGTTGTGAACCAGCGCCGGGCCGACGCCGGAGGAGCCCTCGGTTGGCACGTTGCCCGCCAACCACGCCGCCACCGCCTCCAGCTCTTGGTGCTCGTCGGTCTTGGCCCGGAAGTAGCGCTTCGACCAGCCTTCCACCTGCCGGCGGGCGTAGCCTTCAGGCCGCCCAAGATCGCCGAGGCCGGCGGCGGCGTAGTCGATGCCGTGGAGGTCCGCCATGCCGTCGATGAGGGCCGCGGACAGCCCCCGGGCGCGCTCCGGCGGCAGCTCCAGCCCGGCGGGCAGCTCGCGGCGCAGGATGACGCCCCGGACCCGCTCCATGACGTAGAACTCGGCGCCGATGACCGATTCGTCGCTGCACAGCAGGTAGGGCTGGGGCGCCGGGCCCCACACCGGCGCCAGGGCGGAGAGGACGCGGTGCTCCCGGGCCATGTCGTGGGCGCTCTTCACCACGTTGCCGAAGGGCGGGCGGCGCAGCACCAGCTCGTGGCGGCCGAGGCGCAGCAGGTAGGTGAGGTTGGACCAGCCGGAGGGGAACTGCTCCACCGTCAACTCCGCGTCGTCGGCCACCTCCAGGCCGGCGGCGGGGAGGTGGCGGCGCAGGTAGGGCGCCAGGGCGTCGAGGTCCAGCTCCTCGCCGCCGCGGACCTGGCTGGCACCGTCGTTGAGGCTGAAGCTGTCGGCGAGACCGCGGCTCACGCCCGTCCTTCCTTCTCCGCCTCCGCCTCCTCACGGTACGGCTTCAACACCCGCCGCGCCACCACCGCCTTGTGCACCTCGTCCGGCCCGTCGTAGATGCGGGCGGCGCGCTCCTGGGTGTAGAACCAGGACAGCACCGTGTCGTCGCTGACGCCGAGGGCGCCGTGGGCCTGGATCGCCCGGTCCACCACCCGCTGCTGGATGCCGGCGACCTGGAACTTGATGGCGGAGATGGCCACCCGGGCCGCCTTGGCCCCGTCCCGGTCGATGAGCCAGGCGGCGTGGAGGACGGCCAGGCGGGCGGCGTCGATCTCGGCCCGGGACTCGGCGATCCACTCCTGCACCGGGCCGCGGTTGGCCAGCGGGTCGCCCGGCGCCAGCTCCCGGGAGACGGCGTAGCGGCACATCAGCTCCAGCGACCGCTCCGCCACCCCCAGCCAGCGCATGCAGTGGTGGATGCGGCCGGGGCCGAGGCGCTCCTGGGCCAGGGTGAACCCCTCCCCCTCGCCGCCCAGCAGCGCGTCCGCCGGCACCCGGCAGTCCGCGAAGACGATCTCGCCGTGGCTCGCCCAGCCGTCGCCGGGGTGGCCCATCACCGGGACGTTGCGCACCAGGTCCAGGCCCGGGGTGTCCATGGGCACCAGCAGCATGCTGGCGCGGCGGTGGCGGTGGGCGTCGGGGTCGGTCACCGCCATGACGACGGCGAAGGCGGCGCCGTCGGCGCCGGAGGCGAACCACTTGCGGCCGTCGATCACCCACCCGTCGCCGCCCTCTCCGCCCTCGCGCCGCGCCCGGGTGCCCATCCACACCGGGTTGGAGCCGGGGTACTCCGGCTCCGTCATGGCGAAGCAACTGCGGATCTCCCCAGCGGCCAGCGGCGCCGCGAAGCGCGCCTTCTGCTCCTCGCTGCCGTGGTCCAGGAGGATCTCCAGGTTGCCGGCGTCGGGGGCCTGGCAGCCGAAGACGTAGTGGCCCAGGGGCGTGCGCCCCAGGACCTCCGACAGCAGACCGTGCTCCACCACCGACAGCCCCAGGCCGCCGTGCTCCTCGGCGATCTGGGGCAGCCACCAGCCGCGCTCGCGGACCTGACGGCGCTTTGCTTCGAGGACGTCTTCGGAGTCGGAGAAGGGGCCGCCCAGGACTTCCCGCTCCAGCGGGTAGATCTCGGTTTCCAGGAAGGAACGGACCTCCGGCAGGAGGGAGGCGACGCGGGGTGGGAGTGAGAAATCCATGGCGGGTCCTCAGGCGCTTTCGGCCCGGGCTGCGGCGGGCAGGGTGCCGCTGGCCTCCAGCAGTTCGTCGACGCGGCAGATCTTGGCCCGGGGGCGGCCGCTCTCGGCGCCACGCTCGGTTTCCAGCTTCTCGATGGCCTGCCAGCCCGCGTAATCGACCCAGGGGACGCCGCGCTGGCGCAGCAACTCCTCGATGGCGGCACGGCCTTCCTCGTCCCGGGCCACCTCGCCGTCTCCGGCCCCCTCGTCATGGACCCACTCCCCGGCGTCCTCCAGCAGGCGCTCCACGGTGTCGTTGGAGTCCGCCTTGTTGGTGCCGATCAAGCCGCTGGGGCCGCGCTTGGCCCAGCCCACCACGTACTCCCGGGGTTGGACCGGCGCTTCTTCCTCGCGGGTGCCGTCGCGCCAGGTGGTGACCCGGCCGTCGCGGTTCGGGATGATGCCCCAGGCTTCGTCGAAGGGGACGTCGGGCAGCGGCACGGAGCGGTAGCCGATGGCGCGGATGACGGCGCTCACCGGCAGCTCCCGCCGCCGGCCGGTGCCCTCGGGGCGCAGCCGCCCATCGCGCTCCACCAGCTCGTTGTCCTCCACCACCAGGCCCTCCACCCGGCCGTCGCCGTCGTCCAGGACCTCCACCGGGGAGGCAAGGAAGTGGAAGTGGATGCGCCGCCGCGCCTCGCCGTCCGCATCGCCCTCACCACCCTCGGCGAACTCCCGGAACAGATCCAGGTTCTTCTTCGTCTGGCGGTCCGCCTCGCCGGCCATCTCCGGGTCATCCAGCGCCGCCGGATCGACGATGACGTCCACCCCGTCGAGCTCCCCCAGCTCCTTGAGCTCCGACGGCGTGCAGGCCGCCTGGGCCGGGCCCCGGCGGGCGAGGATGTGGACGTCTTCGACCCGGCTGTCCCGGAAGACCTCCAGGGCGGTGTCGGAGATGTCGGTGCTGGCCAGGTCCTCCGCCGGCCGGGCCAGCAAGCGGGCGCAGTCCATGGCGACGTTGCCGATGCCCACCACCGCCACCTGGCGGTGGGACAGCGGGTACTCGGCGGCGGCGAAGTCGGGGTGGCCGTTGTACCAGGCGACGAACTCGGTGGACGACCAACTGCCGTCCAGGTCCTCGCCGGGGATGCCCAGCCGGCGGTCGCTCTGGGCGCCGACGGCGTAGATCACCGCGTCGTAGAGGTCCAGCAGCTCGCGGCGGGAGACGTCCCGGCCGAGGGCGACGTTGCCGTAGTAGCGCACCCGGGGGTCCCGGGCGGTCTTGTCGAACACCCGATCGACCCGCTTGATCTTCTCGTGGTCGGGGGCGACGCCGTAGCGCACCAGCCCGAAGGGGGCCGGCAGGCGGTCGAAGACGTCGATGGAGACGTGGAGGTCGGGGGCGTCGAGGAGGGCGGCCACGGCGTAGAAGCCGGACGGGCCCGCCCCGACCACCGCGACCCGTAGAGGGCGATGCTGGTCCGAACCGATCTGGGATGGGGTCATTGCGGTCAGGAGCTTAGCGCATCCCGGGAGCGGGCGAGCCTGGCCGCGCTGCGCCGCCCGACGGTTGATTATTTAAAAATTCAACAAGTCAAGTATTATCGCGGAACTCTATGTCCGGATCACTCCTACCGTCGTTCCCGGCCCGGCCGAGATCCTCCGCCCTGGCCCTGGCGCTCCTCTATCTCGTCGCCGGGTTGGTCTGGGTGGCGGGTGGGGAGTGGTTGCTGGTCGGCGTCCTCGGCCAGGGCGACATGGTGACCTTGGCGCAGATGACCAAGGGCTTCAGCTTCGTGGGGGTCAGTGCCATGGCCCTCTACTTCACCCTGCGCTGGTGGAGCCGCCACCTGGACGCGGTCCGGGCCCGTCTCAACCTGGTGTTACGTCAGATCCCCGGTCTGCTGTGGACCACCGACCGCAGACTGGGCCTCCAGTCGATGGCCGGTGCCGCCGCCTACGGGCTGGGGGACCTGCGCCGTGCCGGCACCGGCCTTTCGGTCCTCGAACTGGTGGAGGGGGACGAGCGCCGGGCGGTGGTGGAGGCGGCCCATCGCAAGGCGCTGGCGGGAGAGCCCAGCGACTACGAGATGGACCTGCGGGGTGGCTACTTCGTCGTCCGGGTGGAGCCGCTGCGGGCCGACGGCCGCATCACCGGCTGCGCCGCCTTCGCCCTGGACGTCACCGGCCTGCGCCTGCCGGCGACCTCCAGCGGCGTGCGCGAGGCGCTGGAGCGCAGCCAGGTGCTGGCCACCGTCGGCTCCGTCGTCCTGGAGGTGGGCCACCAGCTCATGAACCCGCTGTTCGCCATGTCCTCCGCCCTCGACGCCTTGGAGGCGCGGGTGGGCGACGACCCGCGGACCCGCCGCCACCGGGCCCTGCTGCGCGACCAGGTGACCCGGGTGACGACCCTGGTCAGCAGCCTGCAGGAGTATGGGCGCCTCGGCGACCTGGAGCTTGAGCCCTGCGACGCCGGCGAGCTGCTGCGGGACCTGGAGCGCGACTGGCGGCGGCTGGCGGACGAGATCGGGGCCGAGCTGGTGGTGGTGGCTCCAGCCGTGGGGGAGCTGGAGATCTCCCTGGACCCGGCGCTCATGGGCCGGGCCCTGGGCCAATTGGTGGACAACGCCTTCGACCACACTCCGCCGGGGGGGCAGGTGCGGGTGCGGGCCCGGCGGGCCCGCAGCGAGTCCTCGGACCTTCTGATCACCATCGAGGATGAGGGGCGCGGCTTCCTGGCGGAGAACCTGGAGCAGGCCAAGACGCCGCTGACCAGCCGCCGCCCCACCGGCACCGGCCTCGGCCTGGCCATCGCCGAGCGCGTCATTCAACTCCACGGCGGCCGGCTTCACCTGGGCAACAGCGCGGCGGGAGGTGCCCTGGTCAGCGTGACGTTGCACCTGGCGGGGGCGGGGCGGCAGGCCGGCTGAGGCTGGGCCCGGGAGGGCGACGGGGCGACGCCGGCGGCCTGAGCCGGCCTGTCCAGATGCCCGGCGGGGGCCGTCCAGATTCCAGACGCCGGACCGCGGGATGTAGAAGGATGCCTGGTTTTAAAGGGGTTTCTTCCTGGTACCGGCCTTGCGATCCATAAGGGGCATATCGTCAATTCCCTTGTGGAGGTCAGAGAGTGAATTCCCAACCCGCCATGTTTGCGCCGCTGAGCACCCCGCTCCCCCGGGGCGAGGAAATCCTCGGTCCCCCCGCGCCCCAAGCGCCCCCCGCCGCTGCCGCTGATGCCGCCGCCACTGACCAGTTGCCCGCGGGCCCCGCCGCCGGCCCCGCTGCGGCTGAGACCGGCCAGCGCCGGGAGGAACGGGTCCCCCTGGACCTGGTGATCTTCACCTACCCGCTGGACGAGACGGAGAGGGCCCCGACCCGCTCCGAGAGCCGCAACGTCAGCCCCACCGGCATGTTCATCGCCACCGAGCGGCCGGAGAGCAAGGGCCGCGTCCTCTTTCTGGAGGCCTTCCCCAACGGCAGCGACGAGCCGCCGGTGCGCAGCCGGGCCGTGGTGCGCTGGCGCCGGCGCTGGCTCGAGCCCCGGGGCATGGGGGTGGAGCTGATGGACGTCGGCGACGAGGACCGGGACCGGTTGCGCCGCTGGATGGGCCAGGGCCGATGAGCACCGACCTCCACGCCACGGCCTCCATCCTCGCCGCGCCGCCCCCGCCCGATCTCGTGGCGCCCATGCCGTCGCCTGCCGCATCTCCGGACCGGACGTTGTTGCTGGTGGTGCAGGAGGGCAAGATCGTCGAGAGCAGCGCCGCCTGCAGCACGTTGTTCGCGGTCATGGTGCCGGGAGGTGTCCTCGGCAAGCGGTTCTCCACCCTCTTCGACGGCGCGGACCTGGAGGCCGGCGTTGGTTGGCAGGGCACTTTGAGCACCCAGGAGATCCTTGCCGATGGCCAGTGCGGGCTGCGCCTGGCGGCGCAGGTGAGGGCGGCGTCCTGGGACGGCCGCCCGGCCCTGGGGGTGGAGTTCGATCCACCGGACGTCCTGGACGCCGTCCTCCACGGCATAGCGCGGCGCGAGACCCAGCTCGACCTGGCCATGCGCAGTTCCCAGGGCGGCCTGTGGAGCCTGTGGCTCGACCCCACCGACCCGACGGCGCCGCCGGATCGTTGTGAGCTCTCCGACAGCCTCCAGTCCCTCTTCGGCTATGAGCCGGGAGAGATGCAGAGCACCGTCGCCGCCTTCCGCAGCCACATCGTCCTCGAAGACCGCCCCCTCATGGACCAGGCCATGGGCGCGTACCTGAGCGGCCAGCGGGAGCGCCACGAGTTGGAGTACCGGGTGCGGCGCACCGATGGGGAGGTGCGCTGGTTCCGGTCCTGTGGCCAGATCCTCACCGACGAGCAGGATCGCCCCGTGCGGTGGGTGGGGGTGGAGTGGGACATCACCGAGCGCCGCCAGCGGGAGCAGGAGGTGCGGCGGGCGAAGCGCAAGTTCGCGGCGCTGTTCCGCCTCAGCCCCGCCCCCATCGCGCTGCTGACCAAGGCCGGCCGCTTCGTCGAGGTCAACGCCAGCTTCCTGCGCCACCTCGGGCGGGAGCGGGAAGAGGTTCTGGGGCGCCGGGACCGGGAACTGGCGGTCTGGAAATCGAACCGGGAGCGCCGCTCCTTCATCCTCCAGGTGGCCCGGGAGGGCCGGGTGGAGGGGATGCGGGCGAAAATGATCAACGCCGATGGCGAGGAGCGGGTGATGGAGCTCTCTGCCGAGCGCCTGGTGCTGGATCAGACCAGCCATGTGCTGCTGGCCGGCCGCGACGTGACCGCCGAGATCGAGGCCGAGGACCGCCTGCGCAGCTTGGCCCATTACGATCCCCTCACCGGCCTGCCCAACCGCACCCTGTTCATGCAGCGGCTGGAAGCCGCCCTCGACGGTGGTGCCGAAGACGGCGTGCGCACGGCGATCCTGTTCATCGACCTGGATCGCCTGAAGACGGTCAACGACACCTACGGCCACGCCGCCGGCGACGAGTTGATCGAGGCCGCGGCCCGTCGGCTGCGTGGGGCCGTGCGCCCCGACGACCTCCTCGCCCGCCTGGGCGGCGACGAGATGGTGGTGGTGGCGCCCGTCCGCTCCTCCCGGGATGCGGTGACCGTCGCCCGCCAGCTCGGCGGCCGGCTGCAAGCCGCCGTCGCCCAACCGTTGGAGCTGTCCTCCGGGGCCACCGTGGTGCCCGACGCCAGCATCGGCATCAGCCTGACGGTGGAAGGCGAGCGGGGCTGCGGCGAAGAGCTGATCCGCCGCGCCGACATGGCGATGTACCGGGTCAAGGACCAGGGCGGCGGCGGCGTGGCGGTGTACGACCCCCGGCACGACGTCGAGACACCCGCCGAACCCCACACCCGTCTGGACCTCTACCAGGCGCTGCAGGAGGAGCAGTTCGAAGTCTGCTACCAACCGCTGGTCCACCTCGACGGCCTGGGCCTGTGGGGGGCGGAGGCGCTGCTGCGCTGGAACCACCCGACGGCCGGGCGCATTGGCCCCGCCGAGTTCATCCCGTTGGCGGAGAAGACCCGCCTCATCGTCCCCATGGGCGCCTGGGTGATCGCGGAGAGCTGCCGGCAGCTCTCCAAGTGGCGCCGCGACGGGGTGGTCGATGACGATTTCGTGTTGAGCGTCAACGTCTCGGCCCACCAACTCGACGACCCCGGTTTCATCGACGAGGTGGATCAGATCCTGTGCCGCAACGGCGTGCCGGCCCGCTGCCTGCAACTGGAGCTCACCGAGCGGGTGGCCCTGGAGGCCACCGACGTGGCCGAAGGGCTGCGCAAGCTCGGTCTGCGCCTGGCCATCGACGACTTCGGCCAGGGCTACGCCTCCCTCTCCTACCTGCGAGACCTGCCGGTGGACCTGCTGAAGATCGACCGCAGCTTCACCCGGGACCTCACCAGCGACCCGGTGGCCGGCCACCTGGTGCGGTCCATCCTCTTCCTGGCCGACCGCCTGAACCAGGAGGTCATCGTCGAAGGGGTGGAGACCGCCGAGCAACTGCGCATACTGCGGGACATGGGCTGCACCCTGGGGCAGGGCTTCCTTTTCGCCGAGGTCCTGAACAGCCGGCAGCTCGCGGAAGTCGCCCGGGGCCGCCGCCAGGCACTGGCCTTCGATCCCGCTCCCGCCTGGCGCTTGCCCGGCTGGACCGGCAGTGCGCCGGGTCAGGCGTCGGGGGAGGCCGGCGGCGGTTCCGGCAACTCCGGCGGCGGGGCGTCCAGGATCTCCCGCACCGTGCCCCGCAGCTCCTCGGCGGAGAACGGCTTGGCCAGGAACGGCAGCTCCACGCCGAGGATGCCGCGGGCGGTCAGCGCCTCGTCGAGGTAGCCGGAGACGATGAGGATCTTGAGCGCCGGGTCGCGCCGGCGCAGCTCCCGCACCAGCTCCGGCCCCGGCATGTCGGGAAGGCTGACGTCGGAGACCACCAGCTCGATGTCCCCATCCTCGACGAAGGCGGCCAGCGCGCCCTCCGCCGTCGAGGCTTCGATCACCCGGTGGTGGTCCATCTCCAGCATCTCGCTGATGACGAAGCGGACGGCGTCGTCGTCGTCTACCAGGAGCAGGCCGGAGCCGGTCGCCGCCGGCCCCTCCGCCTCCTCGCGCCCCTCGGCGGGGGCGGGCGCATTGGGCGTGGAGAAGCGCCGGGACAGGCCGGAGATCTCCTCCAGGAGCCGCTGCATCCGCTCCAGCTCCGGGGAAGGGGTGGTGTCGCCCCGTTGGCGCAGGCCCTCCACCTCCCGCTCCAGCCGTTGCGCCAGCTCGCCGAGGGAGGTGGTCATCTCCAGCCCCAGGTCGCGGATGGCCACCGTCTGCTGGGCGTGGGCCAGCTTCTCCTCCAGGCGCAGGTTCTCCTCCATGCTGCGCACCATCACCAGGTAGGCCGGCCGGTGGCCGTACTCGAAGCTCACCGCCTGTAACTCCCCGGTGACGACGCGGCCGTCGCGGTGTCGTTGGCGAACCCGCACCGGCCCGACCTCCCGCCGGTCCCGCAGCAGGTTGCGGGCGATGTCCGCCTGCCCGGCGTGGGCCCAGAGGGCGTCCGGCCCCAGCCGCAGCAGCGCCTCCCGGGGGTGCCCGAGGGCGGTTTCGGCGGCGGGGTTGGCGTCCAGGACCCGCAGGGAGTCGGCGTCCAGGACGTAGGTGGGAACAGGGCTGCTCTCGAAGAGGGTGCGGTAGTGGCGGCGGCTGACGGCGAGCTCGTGGCGGGTGTGGATCTCGCGGGTGGCGTCCACCAGTTGGAAAACGCAGAACGGCTCGCCGATGGCCGGCTCGTCAATCAGGTTGGCGCTCAGGTCCAGCCACACGGTGCGGCCCCGGGAGGTGAGGAACCGCTGGCGCACCACGTAATGGTGCCGCTCGCCGCGGCCCAGCTCGGCAAACAGCGCCAGAGTGTCGTGGTCCTCGGCGTGGGTCAGTTCCTTCAGGTGGCTGCCGGCCAGGTCGTGGTCCCGGTACTCCAGGATCTCGTGCATCGCCCGGTTGGCGCGCTCCACGCCGCCGTCGATGGAAACCAGCATGACCCCGAAGTCCAGATCCTGGAGGAGGGAGCCGAAGGCCGCGTGGCCCCGGCGAAGCTCGCAGCGGATGAGGTTCGCCTCGATGGCCAGCAGGGTGTGGGTGCCGAGGGCGAAGGGGGCCGGATCCTCCGGCAGGAAGGTGGTGGCGCCGGCGGCGGTGGCCTCCAGGGGGAACGCCACGTCCTCCGGGCCGCCCAGGAGCAGCACCGGGGCCAGGGTCTGCTGGCTCACCCGGCTGATCCTCTGGACCGCGTCCCGGGTGCTGCCGATCCCCGCCAGGTCCAGCAGGACGGCGGTGGTCTCGCCGCGGTGGGTGGAGGAGACCTCCTCGCTGTCGCGCAGATGAAGAACCCGGAACCTGCGGGCCGTGGAACGGGTCGGGAAGCGCATCTTCAGCGGCTCTCGGTGCTCCGAGACCCAGAGCACCTGCAGCGTCCGTGGTTCCATTCCGCGCCCTCCCGTAGTGACCCATAGCAAAAGACCAAAGAACTGTGGCAGCGACCTTTAGTGTAGCATTGATTGCGATCCTGCAATGCGCATGTACGCTACCCGGCGGGCCCAGCGGCGAGCCGACGTCGAGAGAGGTTGGAGATCAGAGTGAAGAGCAGAATCCTTTTGGTGGATGACGATCCGGCGATCCGTTTTTCCGTCGGAGACTTCCTGGAGACCCGGGGCTACGAGGTGGACCAGGCGGGGAGCCTGGAGGAGGCCCGGGTACAACTCGTCCAGGGCCGGCCCGACGCCATGCTGCTGGACCACCAGCTCCCCGACGGCGGGGCCGTCGAGGCCATCGAGGACCTGCTCCAGCTCGACCCGGCGGTGGTCATCGTCATGCTCACCGCCCACGGCACCATCGACCTGGCGGTGGAGGCGATCAAGCGGGGCGCCCAGCAGTTCCTCACCAAGCCCATCGAGTTGGGCGCCCTGGAGGAGGTGCTGTCGCGCTGCCTCGACAACCGGCGCCTGCGCCGCAAGCAGGTGGCGGCGGAGGATCGGAAGTCGCGGCGCGACATCGACCCCTTCCTCGGCGACAGCGCCGCGATTCGCCAGCTCCGGGAGGAAGCGATGCGCGCCCTGGCCACTGAGAGCCCGGTCCTGATCCAGGGGGAGACGGGGAGCGGCAAGGGGGTCCTGGCCCGCTGGCTCCACGCCCACGGCCAGCGCCAGGACGAGCCCTTCGTCGACGTCAACTGCGCCGGCCTCAGCCGGGAGCTTCTGGACAGCGAGCTGTTCGGCCACGCCCGGGGCGCCTTCACCGGCGCGGTGAGCGAGAAGGAGGGGCTGCTGGAGCACGCCCACCAGGGGGTGCTCTTCCTCGACGAGATCGGCGACATGGCGATGCCGATCCAGGGCAAGGTGCTCAAGGTGCTGGAGGAGAAGCGCTTCCGCCGCCTCGGAGAGGTGCGGGAGCGGCGGGTCGATCTGCAATTGATCGCCGCCACCTTGCGCGACCTGGCCGGCCATCCCGGGGACGGGAAGTTCCGCCCCGACCTCTACTACCGGATCAGCACCATCCCGTTGCGGGTGCCGCCGTTGCGCCAGCGCCGGGGCGACCTCGAGCTCCTCGCCAACGACCTCCTGGAGCGCCTCAGCGGTGAGCTCAAGCGGTCGTGCTCGGGGCTCTCCCCCGCCGCCCTGGAGCGCCTGCAGCGGCACTCCTGGCCGGGCAACATCCGGGAGCTGCGCAACGTCCTGGAGCGCGCCCTGTTGCGCTGTGAGGAGGAGGCCCTGGGGGCTGATGACCTGCGCTTCGACCCGGTCCCGGCGGCCGCCGAGGAGACGCTGGCCGGCGGCGCCCCCGGCGGCACCCTGGAGGAGATGGAGGAGCGCCAGATCCGCCAGGCCCTGGACGACCTTCAGGGCCACGTCGCCCACGCCGCCGAGCGGCTCGGGATCCCGCGCAGCACCATGTACGTCAAGCTGAAGGAGTACGACATCGACCCGGGCCGCTACCGCTGACCCGGTTCCCCGGCACGGAGCCGGGTACAGAGCCTGGACAGGGCCGTGCGGGTTCCAGAATCGAGCCTCGGTCCAGAATCCGGAAATCCACGTAAGGTATTGAAAATAATAGACTTGCACTTGCAGTAAAAGATGGAACAGGGGTTGCCCCTAGAGGTTGTTGAGACGCACCCACGACAACCTGACCTGGAGGTTCCCCGATGCCCCGTCTGCCCCGCAACGCCCGCCTGGCCCACCGCCCGTCCAGCCGCCTCTCCCGTCGCCTGGGTCTCTGCCTGGCCCTCGCCCTGCTCCTGCCGCTCCTCGCCGCGTGCAGTTCCAGCTCCAGCGGCCCGACGGCTCCCGCCGCCGCCGCGCCGGTGACCACCGGGCTGACGGTGTCGACCTCAGTGGGCAGCCTGCCGGTGGTGGACCACGGCTGCGGCGCCGCCCTCGACCTGGCCCGCATCGGCCGCGAGATCGACACCACCGCCCTCATCGCCGAGCGCCAGAGCGAGGGTCTGTGCCATCCAGGCCTGCTGGCCGGCTACGAGGTCCACGCCCGCCCGGCGGACCAGGCCCGGGACCGTTGCAACGGCAGCCCCGCCTGCTTCGAGCCGGTGGGCCAGGGCGGTCGGCTGCACGTGATCTGCGACGGCGGCGGTGTTGAGCACGAGAGCGCCCACGCCGTGGCCTGGGCCGGGGATCTGTCCTGCTGGCAGTCGGTGTACCACTCCCGCAACTTCCGCTGCGAGGCCACCGACGATCTCTACGGCTCGTGAAGGCGGCGGCCTTTCACCCCGCCGGGCCGAGGGTCACCGCCAGGCTGACTTCGTCGCCATCGCGCTGCAGGGTCAGCTCCACCGCCTCGCCCACCTCGCGGCGCTCCAGGGCCAGGTAGAGGTCCGCCACCTCGAGGATCGGCGTGCCATCGACGGCGACGATGACGTCGCCCAGGACGATGCGGCCCCGGCGGTCCCGGACGGTGGCCCGGACCCCCGCCTCCTCGGCCCCGCTGTCGCGGTAGACGCCGAGGACGAGGACACCCCCGGTGATCCCGGCGCGCCGCGCCACGTTGTCGTTGGCCGGTTCGATGCCGAGGGTGGGACGGCGCAGCTCGCCGTTGGCGATCAGCTCCGGCACCACCCAGGCGACGGTGTCCACCGGGATGGCGAAGCCGATGCCGGCGTCGGCGCCGGAGGGGCTGTAGATGGCGGTGTTGACGCCGATGAGGCGCCCGGCGCTGTCGAGCAGCGGGCCGCCGGAGTTGCCCGGGTTGATGGCGGCGTCGGTCTGCACCACGTCGCGGATGGGGAGGCCGGCGCGGGACTGGATCTCCCGCCCCAGGGCGCTGACGACGCCGGTGGTCAGGGTCTGGTCGAGGCCGAACGGGTTGCCGATGGCGTAGGCGTTCTGGCCCACCGCCAGCTCCAGGGAGCGCCCCAGGGGGAGGGTGCGGAGGCGGTCCCGGGGGGCGTCGATGCGCAGCACCGCCAGGTCCTTGCCCGGCGCCACCCCCACCAGCCGGGCGTCGTAGTCGGATTGGTCGGCCAGGGTCACCTGCACCCGGGACGGCGGCCGCCGCCCGTCGCCGGCGACGACGTGGTAATTGGTCACCACATGGCCGTCCCGGTCCCAGATGAAGCCGGTGCCGCTGCCCCGGGGCCGCTCGAAGACGTTGAGGCTGAAGCGGTCCCGGCGCTGCTCCAGGGTGGTGATGAAGACCACCGATGGCGAGGCGTTGCGGAACAGCTCTATGGTCGAGCGCTCATCGGCGGCGAGGTCGGGCCGGGGGGCCGGGGCGGTGTCGGCGGCCGCGGAGCCGCCGCCACCCCGCCCGGAGCCGGGGAGATCGCCGCAGCCGGCGGTGGCGGCGAGGAGGAGGGCCGGGAGGAGGAGGGCGGGGAGGAGGCGCCGTTTCGGCATCGGGTGGTTCGGAATCGGGTGGCTCGGAATCGGGTGGCTCATCGTGGATGAGAATCCGCCAACACCCCGTCCACATTCCCGAACCCGCCTGCGAACCCCGGTTTTCCCTGTTGTGACAGGCAAAAACCGAACGCCGGCCACCGTCTGGCCGCATCTCCATTGTCGAAAGAACAAAATTCGTCGCTATCAGTTGTCCTGAAAAGAGCCGTTTGTGCACTTTAGATAGGTGGAAGCGGTGATCATGTCGCCGCTCGTCGCCCGGTGCGCCCACCCACCAGTCGCTTGGCGCGTCACCGGGCCGATTTCGATTTCACACGAGGAGAGATGATGACGACGCCGCATGTCAGCCACGAACTGCTGGCGATGGTGCTGCGGGGTGATCTGCCGCCCCGAGTTCTGGTCCACCTGGTGCGCGAGCACCTGAGTGAGGTCTGTCCCGACTGTGCCCGCGCCCTGGAGTCCTTGCGCGGCACGATGGACGAGGACGGATTTCGCGAGTACGCCACCGAGGCCCGAGCCCTGGCCCCTGGCGACGCTGATCACCACGCCGCCCACGCCCACGCCCACCTCGCCCCGGACCGCGACGCCGCTTCCGACCGCGACGCTGCCCAGGGTCACCGGCACTCGTCGGACGGTTACGGTGGTGCCTTCCACCGCGCCGCGGGCCGCGCCCTGCGCCAGGCCGGCGAGGTGCACCAGGAGAAGCAGACCGCCCTGCGCGACCTGCGGGAGCTGCGCGGCCTCGACGTCGATCTGGCCGAGGCGCGGGTGGACCGGGTGGGCCGCCGCTTCCGCTCGCCCCATCTCGCCTCCCTGCTGCTGGCCGAGTCGCGCCGCCGCCTGGAGGCCGAGCCCGGGGAGGCGGAGCGCTTCGCCCGCCTCGCCCTGCGCGTCCTCGACCGGGTGCCGCCGGAGCGCCGGGACTTCTGGGCCGACTCCATCGCGGTGCGCTCCCGGGCCGCCATCGGCAACGCGCTGCGCGCCGCCGGCGACCTGGCCGGTGCCAACGACGTCTTCCGCGCCCTTCGCGCCCGGCTGGCCAGCCATCCCTCCGACGACCCGGAGGTCCACGCCGAGGTCTCCTGCCTGGAGGCGGAGCTACGCCGCGACCAGCGCCGCTTCGCCGAGGCCCGGGGGCTGCTGTCCCGGGCCGTCCTCTGCTACCGCCAGGCGGGCCGCCGGGACGGGGTCGCCCAGGCGCTGATCCAGGAGGGCGTGGTCGAGCGCCTGGTGGAAGACCCGGCGGCGGCCCTGGGGTGCTTCACCGAGGCGATGGAGACGGTGTCCGAGGAGGAGTCCCCGGATCTCTACCTGTGCGCCGTGACCTACCGCGCCGTCAGCCTGTGCGACCTCGACGACTACGGCCGGGCGGAGGAGCTGGTGGCCGCGCACCGGCGCCACTATGCCCGCTCCGTAGGCCCGTGGTCGGTGTCCCGACTGCGTTGGTTGGAGGGCCGCGTCCACCACGGCCTCGGGCGGCCGGAACGGGCCGAGGAGTGCCTGGAGGAGGCCCGCGGGGCCTTCCTGGCGGCGGGGGACGACCTCTACGCCGCCCTGGTCAGCCTTGACCTGGCGGTCCTCTACCTGGAGCAGCGGCGCTGGTCCGAGCTGCGGGCGGTGGCCGGCGCCGTCGGCCAGAGCGTCTGCCCCGAGCGGGTGCGCCAGCACGAGATGGCGGCGATCATCCTGTTCCAGAAGGCGGTGGCCGCCGAGCGGGTCACCGCCGCCGCGGTGCGCCGCCTCCAGGGCAGCCTGGAGCACCTGCGCCAGGACCTGCGCTTCATCGTGCCGGCGGGCTGACCCGCCGCGAGGTTGCAGCGCCGGGTTGCTGCGCCGGGTCGCTGCGCCCGGTAGCAGCCCTGCTCAGGAGCGGTCGTAGTCGTCCTCGTAGCGCACGATGTCGTCCTCGCCGAAGTAGTCGCCCAACTGGACCTCCACGAAGACCACCGTCTCCTCCCCCGGGTTGCGGATGCGGTGGCGGGCGCCCAGCGGGATGTGGATGTGGTCGCCGGGGGCGAGGGCGTGGACCTCGTCATCCAGCACCACCTCCGGGTGGCCCTCGACGATCACCCAGTGCTCGGCGCGGTGGCGGTGGGACTGGTAGGAGAGCCGTTGCCCGGGGCGCACCCGGATGATCTTGGACTTGAAGCGGTCGGTGTCCCGCAGCACCTCGAACTCGCCCCAGGGGCGGACCTCGAAGGGGTGCTCGGTGGCCTGGGGGCGGTCGGCCTCGGCGAGGCGGGCGACCACCGCCTTCAGGTCGGCGCTGTGGCCCCCGCGGGTGACCAGCAGGGCGTCGTCGGTATCCACCACCAGCAGGTCGTCCACCCCCACCAGGGCGTACACCTTGTCGCGCAGCGGGTGGACGAAGTTGCCCGCGCCGGCCTCCTCGAAGACGTTGTCCCCGGCGTCGTGGAGCTCGTCCTGGAGCCGCGCCACCTCGTCCCACGAGCCGACGTCACTCCACCCGATGTCGCAGGGGATCGAGACCTGCTCGTCGAGCTTCTCCATGATGCCGTGGTCGAAGGAGCGGGAGGCGAGGGGCTCGTAGACCTCGGCCAGGTTCTCGTAGCCGCCGTCGCCGTCGGGGCGGATGCGCTGGATCGCCTCCCAGGTCTCCGGCATGAGGCGGGCGAAGTGGCCGGCCATGACGTCCACCCGGAAGATGAACATGCCGGCGTTCCACAGGTAGTTGCCGGCCGCGACGAAGCGGCGGGCGGTCTCGGCGTCGGGCTTCTCGCGGAAACCGCGCACCCGGTAGGCGGCGAGGGCGCCCTCGTCCGGGGCGTCGTCCTCGCGGGCGAAGACGTCGTCGCTGATCTCGATGTAGCCGTAGCCGGTGGCGGGCTCGGTGGGCTGGATGCCGATGGTGGCCACCTGGCCCCGGCGGGCGCAGTCGGCTCCCAGGCGGACGGCGCGCAGGAAGGTCTCCTCGTCGCGGATCAGGTGATCGGAGTGGAAGCTGCCGGCCACCTCGTCGCCGTGGCCCTCGAGCTGGAGCAGGTGGCAGGCCAGGGCGAGGGCGGGGCCGGTGTTGCGGCCCACCGGCTCGAAGACGGCGCGCTCCGGGGGCAGGCCCAGATCCTCCAGCACGCGGCGGGTGGGCACCTCGCCGCCGCTGCCGGCGACGATCCGGGGCGGCCCCAGGGCGGAGACCCGGCGGACCGTGCGGGAGAGCAGGGATTCGCCCAGCAGGTCGTTGAACTGTTTCGGGAACGAGGCGCGGGAGACGGGCCAGAGACGGGTGCCGCTGCCGCCGGAAAGTACGATCGGGATCATCACGAAGGGGATTGTAACTGCCGCGGTCGGCGCAAGGCCAACCGGCTGTGGGCAGGGAGGTGACGCGGTGCGGGATATGCGTGCCGCGGTACCGGGGCCGGTAAGATCTACCTTATGCGCCCAGAGCTTCCGCCCGCCCCCGCCCGCCCCCGTCCCCGCCGCCCGCTCCGCCCAGTCTCCTTCGGACTGCTCGCCCTCCTTTTCGTCGTCATGGCCGGTGCCGGCGTGGGGGGGTGCGCCGGCGGGCCCTCCGGCGCGGGCCCGGGG
>Ga0102947_1000212_pt1 | contig 21207 bp, 18 predicted proteins | sample SalPon2A_A_D2_MG_FD_78210 | JGI IMG/M metagenome (GOLD analysis project Ga0102947, IMG submission 78210) | Soil microbial communities from South San Francisco under conditions of wetland restoration - Salt Pond MetaG R2A_A_D2_MG | ecosystem: Environmental > Terrestrial > Soil > Wetlands | place... | reverse complement strand
TGGGCGGCGGTGGTGCCCCGGGTCAAGCCGAGGACCGCGCCCCGGGCGTAGGGGTCCCAGTGGGGAGCGCCGAGGCCGGCCAGGGCCGGCACCAGCACCACGCCGCCACTGTCATCGACGCTGGCGGCCAGCTCCTCCACCTCGGCGGAGGAGTCGATGATCCCCAACCCGTCGCGCAGCCACTGGACGATGGCGCCGCCGACGAACACCGAGCCTTCGAGGGCGTAGGTGGTCTCACTTTTCCGTTGCCAGGCGATGGTGGTGAGGAGCTTGTTGTCCGAGGCGCACGGCTCGGGGCCGGTGTTCAAGACCAGGAAGCAGCCGGTGCCGTAGGTGCACTTGGCGAGGCCGGGGCGGGTGCAGACCTGGCCCAGGGTCGCCGCCTGCTGGTCCCCCAGGATGCCCGCCAGGGGAACGCCCTTGAGAGCCGCCGGCGCCGCCACCTCGCCGTAGACCTCGCTGCTGCTCCTGACCTCCGGCAGCAGCTCCCGGGGCACCCGCAGCAGCTCCAGCAACTCGTCGTCCCAGCGGCCCTGGTGGATGTCGAAGAGCAGGGTGCGGGAGGCGTTGCTCGGCTCGGTGACGTGGAGGCGGCCGGCGGAGAGGCGGTAGGCGAGCCAGGAGTCCATGGTGCCGAAGGCCAGCTCGCCGCGCTCCGCCCGCCGCCGGGCGCCGGCGACGTTGTCCAGGAGCCAGGCCACCTTGGTGCCGGAGAAGTAGGGGTCCACCACCAGTCCGGTCTTGGCGCGGATGGTCTCGGCGTGGCCGTCGGCGCGCAACCGGTCGCAGACGTCCGCCGTGCGCCGGTCCTGCCAGACGATGGCGTTGTGGATCGGTTGACCGGTGGCGCGGTCCCAGAGGATGGTGGTCTCGCGCTGGTTGGTGATGCCCACCGCTTCGAGGTCGCCGGCGGTCAGCTTGGCGCGCTCCAGCACTTCCGCCGCGGTGGACGCCTGGGTGACCCAGATCTCCTCCGGGTCGTGCTCCACCCAGCCGGGCCGGGGGTAGTGCTGGGCCAGCTCCTGTTGCGCCATGGCCACCACCTGCCCCTCCCGGTTGAAGACGATGGAGCGGGAGCTCGTGGTCCCCTGGTCGAGGGCGAGGACGTACCCGGCGCCGGTTTGGTTCACCTCACCTACCCAAGTTGTCGGGCAGGGCCATCATCATACGCGCAGAGCCTATTCGGACGGCTGGGCGCCCAAACACCCATTCCGTTTGCCCTACCTTTGGAAGCCAGGACATCCCCGGCGGTGTACCAATAAATCTCTATGCTCCTCTCGCTGATAGATTCGCCCCTTGGGCTTAATCAATTTTCGATTCTTAAAGTCTCCCATAAGCAATTTATCTCGCGTAAACAAAACCCTTACTCCTGAAGCCCTTGCCAACCCAAGTATATGAATATCATTCGACTTACATTCGCCAACTGCTTCGACCTCAGCGATCTGTGCCTCGATTTCCTCAGCCGGCACTCTGATCGCCCCTCCCGATCTGAGCCATTCTAGGATCAGTCGCCGTGCAGCAGTTGAGTGAACGAGTTCTTTCGCTAGCTTGCCACCAATAACAACATTTCCGTCGCTCGATGAAATCCATTGAAGAACAGGAAGGCTAGCACTCGATGGAGGGGCAGAGAACATCTCTCCCGCCAAATTTGCATCCAGTATAATACACATAGCCTACTCAGTCAAAAAAGCCAGCTCTTCGTCAAGAAAAAACTGCCGATAACCGTCCGGGGGCTTAACCAAATTGCCCTCCCCATCAAGCTTGATGGGGTACATGCTGGTCTGCCCCTCTGAATTATCAAAGTATAACAGCTTTACTCTTGCCGGTCGCAGCTCGCCACGCCTAACCAACATCCTCACTCTATCGATTAGGTAATCGCTGTGGGTTTCGACCAAGAAACGCTTCTTCTGAGTAGCCATTCTTGCCAAGAAGGTTCCAAGTTGCGCCTGCGCCCTTGGATGAAGGTGTACCTCAGGCTGCTGCATCAAGAATTGAGTTCCCGGCCGCGCTACTAAGGAGTCAACTAGAATTGGAAGGACTTGACTTACGCCATATCCGACGTCTACTAAATTCTCTTCCCTCCTCTGATTGGCCATCTTCACTTTGATCTGAAAAGGCGATGACTCGTCCCCCTTGTGCCATCTCTTAACCTGGACCAGATCAAATAATCCAGAATACCTACCAAAGCTCGATAACTCTTCCGCTAAATTTCGCCACGTCTCCGGCTCGGCTGCACTCAATCTTGCTAACAACATAGGTACATGGTCTCCCTCGGCAGATCGTATTTCCTTAAGCGGGTCGTACGTTCGACGGGGACGGGTCCGCACCGGTGCGGTAGCAATCGGCCGGGCCATAGGAGAGGGACGCCGTAATACAGCAATCAGATCCCCCAGGTTCTTAGCTTCCTCGCGAGTTAAATTCAGGTGAATCGGATTATCAGTAAAGCCCATCAGTACTGGGACTCGACCTTCGACAACCTCCGCGTACAAGAGATCTTGAAACATAAACAGAAGCCTTCTACCATTCATGAACTCAAAAGATGGATCTCGCTCCACCGATATCTCTTGCTGTTTGCCCGGAGCGCAAATCACAAATCGCATTTTGCTCCCATCTTTTGACGCAGATATACTCATACCCCCACCACTAATTTTGATCTTAGCCAACGCCGGCTGACCCGCAGCCGATTCAAAACTCCCTACCAGGTCTGCCGAACTAATTTTGCGGCCTCGCTGCCTTTTCGTCAGACCCACTGAGAATGAGGTTGCCCTCTTTCCTCGACCACCGTGATAGTGAGCAATATCATTATAAGAACCCAGCATGAAGGGATCCTCATTAAACTCAGGAATAGAATGGCTGAATGCAACATCCCAGGCAACCCTTGCCAGCGCGAGGAGTGTGCTCTTGCCCGAGCTATTCTCACCGACCAAAAACGTCAATGGAGCTAAACTTGCCTCATGACTGCCTCGAAACGAACGAACGTTCTCAAGGATGATACTTTCCATTCCTACGCCTCCTTAGCTACTGTATTGACTACAAGCTTCGCTAGCTTGGTCGGCAGTACAGCGGCGGTCATGGCCCTTCCTCGCTTCGTATCTCCGCCGCCGCGTTAGGCTTGTGTTCCTCAGCCAAGAACAGTACTTCTAGGTCTGTCGCCCCCCTCTTCAAGATAACCTCCTGGTTCCTGAAGGACAATGGTTGGCACCACGGAATCGGAAGGGTTCAACGATAAACCCCGCACTTTGCATGGGGCTGCCGGATGGCTTGACATCGGGAACCCTCAAGTCGGAGAAATACGGCGGGGAGTCTAAGTCTTCCATTAGTGAGCTAGTCTATACCTTGAGCGAAGGGTCAGCGTTCTTCCCAAGCCCCGCGTGGCGCCGAGTTTAGATAATCGGAAGGCGAATCGATGTCCCGCACCGCCCCGGGGTCATCCACCGGCACCTCCACCACTTCGTCGGGATGGCGTTCCAGAAGCTGGCGCAGGCCGCGGTCGAGGTCGAGGGTGGCGATCTCCGGCAACAGCCCCGGTGCTATGCCCAGTGGATGGCCGCGGTGGCCGCCGTGGCGGGGGGCGGCTAGCCCGGCACCGTCCCGCAGAGTGGCGGCGACGGCGGCGACGGTTTCGGGACGTAGGGCGGGCAAGTCGCCGGGGGTGACCAGGAGAGCGGTGCTCGCGGCGGCCAAGCCGGCGGCCCCCCCCAGGGCGTCCACGCCGGCCAAGATCGAAGAGAGCATGCCGCGCTCAGGGGTAGGGTTTTCCGCCAGAGTGAGGGCCGCGGCCAGCCTGCCACCGGTGAGGGGCCGACCCTCCGCCCAGGCCCGGAGACCGGCGGCCCCCCGGCCGCGGGAAGTGCCGTCGGGCGGCGCCAGGACTAGGGCGATGCGCCGGACGCCACCACCGCCTAGGGCCGCCAGTAGGGAACCCACCACCGTCTCCCCCTCGCCCCAGGGCAGCAATAGCTTGGGGCGGCCCATCCGGGCGGAGGCACCGGCGGCCGGCACCACGGCGGCGACCTGCAACCCCGGGCCGGCCAGGGTCAGCCTCCGTCCTCGCCGCGGCCCTGGGGTGGCGAAACCCCCAGCGCCTTCTCCACCAGTGCGGGCTCGTCCCCAGACGGCCGCCGTCTCGCCTGCGCCCCGACGCCGCCGCTCTCCGACCCGCGGTCCGCCTCCTCCGTCCCTTCCTCCGCCGCCTCCTCCGACTCCTCCTCATCTTCGGCCTCCGGAGCGTCGCCGCGCTCCCGGTCCCACTTCTCCGGGTCCTGGTGTTGCTCCAGGGTCGCCGCCACCTCGCCGCCGAAGAGGATGGCCAGGGCGGTCAGGTAGAGCCAGAGGAGCAGCACCATGATGGCGCCGACGAAGCCGTAGCTCTCGCTGTAGCTGCCGAAGTTGGCGACGTAGAGGCGGAAGAGGCCGGTGACGGCCACCCACAGCACGGTGCCGACGGCGGCGCCGATGGCCACCTGCCGCCCCGTGCCGCTCTGGTCGCGGTTGGGCAGCAGGTAGTAGACCAGCCACATCATTGCCCACAGCATGGCGAAGGCCAGCGGCCAGCGGATGACCTGGAAGATCGCCTCCGGCACGCCCACCAGTTGCACGACGTCGGGGCCGGCGAGGAGGACGACGGAGCCGACGGACAGGCACACCATGCCGACGGTCAGGGAGGCCATGGCGTACAGCCGCTTCTGCCACCAGGGGCGGCCCTCCTCCAGGTCGTACATCCGGTTCAGGCCCTCGGTGAGGATGGCGAAGACGTTGGACGACGACCAGAGGGTGGCGATGATGCCGAAGGAGAGCATGCCGGGCCGGCTGTCGCCGGTGATCTCGCGCACGAAGTCCTGGAGGAAGTCCGCCGCCGAGCCGGGCAGGGCGCCGCGCAGTTGGCCCATGATCCAGCGAAACGTCTCGTCGCCGCCGAGGATGCCGGTGAAGGCGAACAGCGCCAGGATGGCCGGGAAGAAGGAGAGGAAGAAGTAGTAGGCGGCCTTGGCGGCCTCGCCCGTGATGCCGTCCTCCATCGCTTCCTGGAAGATGCGGACGACCAGTTTTTTCTCGGTGCTCACGGGGGATTATCGTTGCGAAAACCGCGCCGGGCGTCGGGGATCGCCGCCTCAGTCCTCCGGCGGGGGCGTGTTGCCGACGTTGCGGGTGAAGGTGTAGAGGGTGTCGGAGATGTCGCCCCGCTCCAGCGGCAGCTCGATGAGGCAGGCGCGGTCCGTGGCCAGCGCTTCGGCCAGCGCCCGGCGCAGCTCGCCGGCGGTCTCGGCGTACCAGGCGGCGGCGCCCCACAGCCGGGCGGTCTCGGCGTACTGCCAGTCGGGCAGCCGGTTGTAGTCGGTGGGGAGGAAGGACTGGAGCATCTCCCAGGAGGCGTTGTTCATCACCAGGACGATGGGCTTGACGCCCCAGCGCAGGGCGTGGATCAGCTCCGCGCCGGTCATCTGGAAGCCGCCGTCGCCGACCAGCACCAGGGGGCGGCGGCCGGAGGCGACCTCGAAGCCCAGGGCCGCCGGGACGCCGAAGCCCATGGTGGCGTAGTAGGCCGAGGCCACCACCATCTGGGTGTCGATCTCGTGGCTGGCGAACAGGCAGTCGCCGGTGTCGGTGACCACCGGCATCTCGCCGTGCTCGGCGAAGAAGCGGTTGATCTCGGCGATCATGCAGGCCACCCGCAGCGGCCCGGGGGAGGGCTCGTCGTCGGCGCGCATGAAGGGGCGGCGGCCGAAGGGGGCGGCGTCGCCGCCGGGGGTCTCCCAGGCGGCGGTGTCCGGGGCCGGCTGGGCGAGGAGCGCTTCCACCAGGTCCGGCAGCGGGACTTCGGCGTAGCGGTGGTAGCCGATGTCGACGCGGCGGGAGTTGGCGAGCACCATGTTGCGGGGGTCGATCTTGGTCAGGTGGACCCCCATGTTGGTGTCGGCCAGGAGAGCGCCGAGGAAGAGCAGGCCGTCCGACTCCTCCACCATCTCCCGCACCCCGGGGGTGGAGGCGGGGCCGAGGTAGACGCCGGCGTACTGGGGGTGGTCGTCGGCGAAGGTGCCCCGGCCCATGAAGGTGGAGACCACCGGCAGGCCTAAGTGCTCGGCCAGGGCGGCGGCGCGGCTGGCCAGCCCGGAGCGGTGGACCTCGACGCCGACCACCATCACCGGCCGCTGGGCGGCGGCGATCTTGGCCACCGCCTCCGCCGCCGCCTCCTCCACCGCGCCCTGGCGCAGCGGCACCGCCAGGTGCTCCGCCGGGGTCAGGGCGATCTTCCGGTCCACCATGTCCCGGGGCACCTCCAGGTAGACGGGCAGGGAGTGGAGGCGGCAGACGTCGATGGCGTGGCGCACCTGCTCGGCGGCGGTGGCCGGGTCGTCGAGGACGGCCTGGTAGGCGGTGACCTCCTTGAACACCTTGCACTGGGACTCGAAGCTCTTCACCTGGTGGTGGACCAGGATGCCCCGGGAGCGCTCCTCCTGGCTCGGCCCGCCGGTCAGGACCAGCACCGGTGTCTTCTCGGCGTAGGCGGCGGCGATGGGGTTGACCATATTGAGCGCCCCGGCGCCGTAGGTGACGCAGGCCACCCCGATGGCGTCGCCGCCGCGGGCCGCGCCGCTGGCGGCGAAGCCGACGCCGGGCTCGTGGGAGAGGGTGCGGAAAGCGAGGCGGGGATCCTCGTCCAGCACCTGGCAGAGGCGCAGGATGAAGTCCCCGGGGATGCCGAAGACGTCCTCCACCCCGGCCTCGACGAGCTGGTCGATCAAGAAGCGGCCGAGGGTCGGCTCGCCCTCGGGGCGCTCCACCGGCTGCTTGGCGAGGGGGGCCTGGGAGGGGGTGGCGGCGGCTTGTTCGTGGGCGCTACGGCTCATGGGGTCAGTATACGTGGCTCCGTAGCGATCAAAAAAGTTGCCCGCGCGAAGAATCTTGTCCGGGCTCGGGCGGCGGCGGCTGCCTGGCGCATGACACACCTCTAACGAGTGAAAAGGATAGAAATGTCTTCGCGAATCCCGAGCCACGGCGTGCTTCTGGCCGTCGGACTGACTCTCCTCACCACCCTACCTTCGGCCGGGAGCACCACCGATACTGCCTGTGAGCCCAACCAAGCGACCGCCGCTCCCTGCGTCATCGACCTGACGGAGCTCGGCTCCCAAGCCTTGGTGCAAACGCTCCCCTTCGACGTTCCGGTCTTCCTACAGGGGACCGCCCCGCCGGAACTCGACGGCATCACGGTCCACGTCTTCCATGGCGACAATCCGTTTCGGGTCCGCAAGCACTGCGATGACAGCCTGGACGCCGAAACCTGCACCTACCACTGCTTTCGGCAGGGTGAGTCGATGGCCAGCCAGAAGGACCAAGCGGCCTGGGCCCGGCGGCAGTTCCAGGTCGGCGCCAAGCAACCGCAGGAGTGCAACCTGATCCCCTGGGCCTCGGAATGGCGCGGCCAGACTCCACCCATCGGAAGCAGCGATGGCGGCGATGGTGACGGCGGTGGCGGCGCCGGGGCAGAGCGGACCTTCCGATTGCGAATCCCACCCTTGAGCCCCAATACCCACTTCGTGTTCCTCCTGGAAGAGCAGCGACGAGTGGATCTGAGCACCCGAAGTGATCTCCGCGCTCGCGTCGACCGAGAGCTCACAAGGACGCTCATCCGGGATGATCGCAACAAGGATTTAGAAGCCTTGCTGGTGGATATCCGCGAGGATGGCTGCCAGCGACTTCGCCAGGTCGCACGGGCCGAAGGCCTCATGCTGTCCGCACGGGACGGCGCCTTGTTCGACTGCGGTGGAGGCGACATCGACCTCGACAACGTCAATCCGGGGCTGCGAAAGGACTTGCGCCTCCTGACCGACTTCTACTCGGCCGAGACCGAGGTTCGGAGCAACATCGAGGGGTGTTTCGAGAACTGGACGGTCCTGAAGGACAGGCTGGAGGCGCTTCGGGTTGAATTCTCTAGCGTCCCGAAATCCGATCTCTCGGAGGAGGTGCTGAGGCGGCTCTCTGACCCCGACGCCGATTCCCCGGCCAACCACCTCGCCCGGGGTCGGTGGGAGATGGCATCGCCGGCTCCGGGTGGTGACGCTTCGAATCCCTGTGTCGGCGCTGACCTGCCCCGCTTGGCCGACGGATACGCGGAGCTCACTGAGTCATTGAAAGCCGCCGAGGATCGCCTGACAGTGGCCGGCAAGACGCAGCAAGCCGCCCTCGTGAACAAAGCACTGGCCGCCGCCGAAACTCTGCGGGGAGTCGCCGGCAGACTGGCGGCTCCCCAAGTGAAGCTGGAGATCGCCGACGACCTGACCGCCATGATCGTCCGGGACAACTGGCTGGTGGGCGACAACATCGGTACCTTCCTCACCCGTCAGAAGGGGTATATCGCTGCTGATTTTGGCTTCGCCTTCGCCCCTGAGCTGGAGAGGGCGCTTCCCTACATCGGGACCAACATCTACCTGCGCCCGGTCAACAAGAACGCTCCCCTGCCCGGCCTCCTCCCATGGAATCGGCCGATGCAACGCTTTTCCTTAAGCATCGGGTTGGTCATCAAGAAAATCGACGACACCCAAGCCGAGTCCCTGTTCGGCGACTTCAGCTTGCTCACCGGCGCCGGCTTTCGCATCACCGAATCCGCGCGGCTGAGCGGCGGCGTCCTGTGGGCTCGGGAGAAAAGCAACTCACCACTCAACGAAGACAGCAGCCTCGTCTGGTCCCCTTATCTAGCCGTCTCGTTGGACTATGACGTCAAAACCCTCACCAAGTGGTTCGACAAAGCCTTCTAGGGGACCCGAAATGACCATCCATTACGTCGCGAACTCCCTCCGTCCCACGGAGGAACTGAATCAGGTCAACGAACGCACCTACCTGAAGCTCGAGCTGTGGGCCGACGGCCCGCCCCTGGAGCGGGTGAGCATCCGCTACAAATTCTCGAACACCTACGACGGCCCGTACTCCATCACCCAGGGCGAACGCCGCGAGGTGACCGTCACCGGTACGCAGGCCAATCCGGAAACGACGGAAACCTGGTTGGTGATCTCCGGTCCCGAGCCGCCACCGGCCAAGCTGGACATCTTCGCCGTCATCGAGCAAGGCGGAGTCCAGCGCCGGGGCGGTGTCACTTTGCTGATGAGGGGAAAAGGGGGTCAAGCATGAGAGGCTTCGGCAACCGGTCTCCGCTCCATTTCCTGCTCCTGGCTCTCCTGTTCGTTGCCCTGACGGCCATCGTCGCCTGCGATCAGTTCGAGCGCAGAGCCCTTCCCACCGAACCGGGCGGCGAAACCGTATCTCTGACGGTAATGGATGGCGATCCCACCCTGCCGGCGGACGGGCTCTCCACGCTACGCTTGCTGGCCTCGGTCCCATCGGGCCTCAGCGAGGAAGGCAGGTCGATCCGTTTCTCCACCACGGGCGGCACGTTGCTCGGCACCCTGAGCAACGGCATGCTCATCCAGCCTTTGGACGCACAGGGACGCGCCACCGCCAAGCTTCGCTCTTCCCGAGTTCCCGGACCGGTCACCGTCTCGGCCCAGCTTCTAGATGGACAGGACCCGGTGTCTGTAGCGACCCGGCTGGAGGTGACCTTCGTGCCCGGGGACGAGACCCGACTCCTGTCCTTCACGGAGGCTCCCGGGACCGCCCCCGCTGATGGTGCCACCGCCAGCGAGTTCGCCGTTCGGGTCGGGGAACAGTTTGCGGGAGACCTGCGCAAGGTACTGTTCACCACCACCGGCGGCTCTTTCTCCCTAGACGCATCTTCCCAGTCGAAGGAAGTGGAGGCCGGCACCGATCGTACAGCCCGGATCTTCCTCTACAGCCCGACCAAAGCCGGCCCCGCTCTGGTCACCGCTTCGCTGTCCGGGTTTCAGACCGACACCCGCATCGACTTCCGGTCCGCTCCCGCCGACGAGATCCTGGTCACCCTGGAAAGCCTCACCATCGCCCAGGACGGCACGCTGGAGGTCACCGCCACCCTGCTCCGCCGCATCGGCACGCCCACCGAGGGGACCTTGGTCGAGTTCGACGCCCTGGACTCCAGCGGAGCAAGCTTCGGAATCTTCCGTAACATCCAACGTAGCCGGGCCGACGGCACCGCCAGCGCGGTGTTCGACCCTGATGGCGAAGGCACCCCGGGCTCGGCCGTCATCATCGTCACCGCCGACGGCAGCAGTGCCGAAGGGCGCGCCAACTTCGAGCTGACCGAGCCGCCACCGGCCAGTTGACGCCTCCCGGGCCGGACCGCCAAGACGGAGCCAGCGATCCGCCCCGTCCTGCCGTAGACTGGTCGCCATGGCGAAACAGGAGACGGAGCGGCAAGCGGGCGCGAGCACGGAGGGCGGAGACGGCGTGACGCAACGGGGCTGCCTCCGCCGTGGCTGCGGCGGCCTCCTCGGGCGCGGCCTCCTCATCGCCCTCGCCCTGCTCCTCCTCTTCGCCGGCTGGGAGTGGCTGACCTGGCCCGACGTGGCGGGGCTGGCCGAGGCGCGGCCGGAGTCCACCGCTTTCATCGATGACGCGCGGGACGAGGCCGACGACGGCCAGGTGGCCTGGACCTGGGTCTCCTACGGCGCCATCTCCCCCCACCTGAAGCGCGCCGTGCTGGTCTCCGAAGACATCGGGTTCTTCGACCACGACGGCTTCGAGGACGCCGAGATCGAGACCGCCCTGCGCGAGGCTTGGGAGAAGAAGCGCCTGCCCCGGGGTGCTTCCACCCTGACCCAGCAGATGGCCAAAAACCTTTATCTATCGCCGTCCATCAACCCGTGGCGCAAGGTCAAGGAGGCGATGCTCACCCGGGAGCTGGAGGAGCACCTGTCGAAGCGCCGGATCTTCGAGATCTACCTGAACGTCGCCCAGTTCGGCCCCGACGTCTTCGGCGCCGAGGCGGCGGCGCGGCGCTATTTCGGCAAGTCCGCCGCCGCCTTGAGCGAAGCCGAAGCCGCCCAACTCGCCGCCTCCCTCCCCCGCCCCCGCACCTGGCACCCCGGGGTCACGGATGGCCGCTACCGCTGGAAGATCAACCTGATCCGCCAACGGATGAACGACGCCGGCTGGCTGTGGAAGGTGATCTGAGACGGTGCAGAAATGGGTGGGTGCAGCACGTCTTCGCCAGGCTCTACGGCACCCGCTCGATGCGCACCTCGACCCCGGTGTCAGTGGTCAACTCCATGGCGTCGTCGCCGAACATCAGCCCGCCGTAGGCGCGGAAAGCGGTGGGGTTGAAGGGATCCAGTGAGACGAAGCTGATGATGCCGTCCTCGAACTCTCCGAAGAATGAGTAGGTCACGCCGCCCCGCACCTCCTCGCCGTCGAACTCCGCAGTCGCGGCCGGGCAGGTGGGACAGACGAAGGCGAAGGTGTGGCTGGGATCGCCCACCGCCGCCCAGGTCCCTCCGATGTTCGAGCCGGAAGGGGTTTCGGGCTCGGTAGGGCTGTCGTCGCCGCTGCCACAGCCCACGACCAGGGCACCGGTCAGGAAGACGATGGCCAGCAAGGCGATGGCCAGGGCTCGCTGAGACTGCCTTCGCAGAAGGTCACTCATAGTCTGCCGCTCCAGAGTTTTACCGAATCATAGCAAGCTCGGGCTCACCCTCCGTGCCGCGGCGCCTCGAGACGGTCCGTGTAATTCGGGGACAGGTTATTTTTTTAAAACGTAACCTGTCCCCGAAATTCGGAGCTCTCCGGAAGGCAGGGGGATCAGTCCTCGACGATGGTCATTCCGAAGCGGGCGCAGGCCTCGACCGCCGGGGCGATGACGTCGTCGGCCACCGAGCGCTCCCGGGCGTCGGGGAGCGAAGCCTCGACGCCGACCGCCGCGAACCAGTCCTGGAAGCCCACCGGGTTCCAGCCGGTCAGCCAGCGGACGTCCCCGTCGGTCGGATTGCGGAAGGTGTGGACCCCGCCCCGCGGGACGGTCGTGGTCTGGCCGGCTTCCAGGCGGCTCCAGCCCGTGCCGTCGAAGACCTCCAGCGCCCCCTCGAAGACGTGGAACATCTCGTCGCTGTCGTCGTGGAAGTGGGGCGGCGGCCCCGGAACCCCGGGCGGGGAGGTGATCTCCAGGGCGAACCAGACCTCGCCGCACGGGATCAACGTCACGCGATGACCCAGGACCCATACCGTCTTCGTCGCCAACAACTCCGTCGCTTGCATCGTTCGAACCCCTCGAAATGTAGGTGGAGGTGAATCCCTCTATGAGACTCGATTCTCATGATGATACAATGATCTCATTCATGGCGTCCAGAACCCGACAGAAACTCCGCACCCGACGCGCCCTCCTCGAAGCGGCGCGGCAGATGATTCGCGAGGGCCTCTCGCCGTCCGTTCCCGAAGTGGCCGAGCGCGCCCTCGTCTCCCGCGCCACCGCCTACCGGTACTTCCCCAGTCGCGACGCGATCCTGGAGGAGGCGGAGCTGGACCTGCAGAGCCCGAGCGAGGAGTCCGTCTTCGCAGGCGACGTCCCCGACTCGGCCGAGGAGCGGGTCAGCCGGGTGCGGGCGGCCTTCCACGACTTCTCTGTCCGCCACGAGGCCGCGTATCGCGTCTTCCTGCGCAACTGGCACGATCGGTGGCTGCGCCACGACGCCACGAAACCCCGGGAGACGCGGGGAGCACGCCGGGCCGTGGTGCTGGAGAAAGCGCTCGAGCCGCTGGCCGGGGAGATCGAGCCCCGGGCGCTGGAGCGCCTGCAGGTCGCGCTGTCGGTCCTGATCGGCATGGAGTCCGTCCTCGTCCTGGAGGACATCCTCGGCATCGACCGGCAGGAGGGCGAAGAGGCGATGGACTGGGCGGTCCGGACGTTGATCGAGGCGTGCCGGCATTCGGACCGCGGAGGCTGACGCGGGAGGCGCGGGGAACCTACTTCAGCAGTTCCAGGCGCACCTTGCCGTGGCCGCGCCGCAGCAGGCCGATGCGGCTGGCGGCCGTGCGGGACAGGTCGATAACCCGGTTGGCGGCAAAGGGGCCGCGATCGTTGACGCGCACCACCACGGAACTGCCGTTGGCGAGGTTCGTCACCCGGACCCGGGAGCCGAAGGGCAGGGAGCGGTGGGCGGCGGTCAGCTCGGTGGCCCGGTAGGGCTCGCCGCTGGCGGTGGGCCGCCCCTCCAGGGCGTCGTGGTAGTAGCTCGCCGAACCGCCGTCCAGGGGCCGGGCCGACGGCGCCGCAGCGGCCGCCTCTTCGGGAAGGGGCGCCGGCGGCTCAAGCCCCTCGGGCAGCTCCACCGCCTCCCCGCGGGGGGTCGCGTCCGGGTCGTAGGGCTCCTGCACTCCCGCCACGCCGCGGCCGAGGTAGGAGGCCGCCCCATCGTCATCGCCGGCCCCGTCGTCGATACCGGCTAGCGCCAGGTACGCCGCAAGGCCAAACCCGGCCAGGGCGAGCAGCGCCAAGGCGGTCAGCCGGCGACGGTAGCTGCGGGCGTCCCGCCGCAGGCGGACGATGCGGTGTGCGATCCGGTCGCGCCGCGAACGTCGGCCCTCGGTGCGCTGGTCAATCTCGGTCATCTCACGCGTACCGGGTGCAATGGTCAAGCCATCGGGGCACCGGTTCTGGCTCACCTTTTCCTGAGCCGCAGCTCATGCCGCAAATCCGCAGCTCATGCCGCGAATCCGCAGCTCATGCCGAGGATCCGCATCTCATGACCCTGGCAAGCTCGGCCTCACTCCCCGTGGCGCCGGCGCCAGAAGGGGGAGTCGGGCCAGCGGTCCTCGTCGCGGTAGGCGCGGCGCAGGTGGCGGAGGTAGGCGGTGCGGATCTTCTCCAGCCGGGGCGGGTAGGCGCGCCGCGGGGAGTCGTCGCCGGCGAGGGCGGCGTCCACCGCCAGGCCGGCGAGGCGGCCGGTGTAGAGGGCGTCGAGGATGCCCTGGGAGGAGAGGGGGTCGAAGGAGAGGGCGGCGTCGCCGACCGCCATCCAGCCGTCGCCGGCGAACCGCTCCAGCCGGCCTCCGGCGGCGGCGTCACCGCGCAGGCCCTCCAGCAGCCACCCCTCGGGGTCGCCGCCGGCCCCGCCGCACAGCCCACCCACCCATCGGGTCTCGCCCAGCCGCCTCGCCCAGGCGCCGGGGTCGTGGACCAGCCCCGACGCCCGGTCCGCATCGACGTGGAGCACCACCACCCGCTCCTCGCCGGGAAGCCGGGCGGTGTACCACCAGCCATCGGGCACCGCTTCGATGAAGGTGCGGTGATCCCGGTCGGCGGAGCGCACCCAGGCGACCACCGCCACCAGGTCGCCGTCGCGGTGGCGGGGCACCCCCAGGCGGCGGGCGACGGACGCCGGCCGGCCGCTGGCGTCGAGCACCCAGCGGGCCTCCACCGGGCCACGGTCTGAACCGGAGCCGGAGCCATCGTCGGAGCCGGAGCGGTCCAGGCGCCAGCGGACCCGGTCCGCGGCGTCGTGCCTGGTGCCGTTCCCGCCGGCGCCGCTCAGCGACTCGCCCCGCGCCTGGACCTGCTGCACCCGGGCGGCGTCCACCGTCGCCCCCGCCTCCACCGCCGCCGCCAGGAGGTCGCGGTTGAAGGCCGCCCGGTCGAGGTGCCAGCCCGGCCCGTGGGGCGAGGACACGGCGTCGCTGGCGGTCACCGGTCGGGGGTCGCCCCACACCGAGCGGACCCCCTGGCTGCGCAGGTGGGGGCCGGCGGCCAGCCGGTCCTCGACCCCCAGTTCCCGAAGCAGCGGCCGGATGGCGCCGGGCAGCGATTCGCCGACCCGGCGCCGGCCCGGCCGGGGGGCGTCGCACACCAGGACTCGGCGCCCCGCCCGGGCCAGGACCAGGGCCGCCGCCGCGCCCGCCGGCCCGCCGCCGACGATCACCGCGTCCCAGGCCGTCGCCGTCTCCCCGGACACCACCCGCCGCCCCGCCCTCAGTCGCGGATGCGGATGCGGATGTCGCGGAACGAGGCGAGTTGCTCTTCGTCGGCCCAACCGGCCCGGGAGAGCTTCTGCTCCCGCTCGCCGGCGTCCGGCGCCGCCGCCATGCGGGACGCCGCCTGGAGGGCTTCCCGAACCGCCTCCACCGGAAGCGACTCCACCCACAGGGTGTCGGGGAAATCGCCGTCCCCCGGGCCGGGCCGGGCCTCCAGGATGCCGAGACTGCCGAACTGCTGGACCATGCGCTCCATCACCTTCGGCGCCGGCGCCCCGTCGGCGATCAGCGAGCGCAGCCAGAGCTTGCGGTCGTGGAAGGCGGCGCGCCGCTTCTCCAGCGGCGCATCCTGGTCCATCACCACCTCGTAGTCCTGCCGGCTGAGGACGTTGTTGGGCACCCGGGCGGGCCAGAAGGTGGGGACGTAGGGGTCGTAGGACAGCTCGTAGCCGGAGCGGCAGAAGGCGGTGTCGGCCTGCCAGGGCAACGCCATCCAGCGGCTGACGTCGCCCGGCCCCTGGGCGTACAGGGGGCCGTCGACGCGCAGCGCTTTCTCCTGGGTCAGGGTCGAGCCGTAGTCCGGCTCCGGCTCCCCCGCCGGGCGGTGGCGGATGCGGTAGGGAGCGCTGTACATGGAGGCGTGGCGCATCGGCCAGGTCATCTCGCAGCCAGGGTGGAAGGCGTCGGCCAGGCAGTAGTCCAGGGCGGCGCGGTCGAGGGTGGCGGGTTGCTCGGCCAGCGGCACCTGATCCAGGCTGCGGGGAGGCTTCGCCTCCGGATCCCAGTCATCGACGAAATTACCCTTCACCCAGTGGGTGAGGATCCGGGTGCGCAGCTTGGACAGGGGCAGGTTGTCCTGGGGCTGACCGTCAAAGGTGCCGAAGGCGTCGCCGTAGATCCAGGGCCAGGGCCGGGGGTCGTCGTTATCGGTGTCGTGGGGGCGGAAGGAGTTGGCCAGGGTGCGGCGCAGCTCGGCGTAGGGGTCGTCGTCCGGCCCCGCCGGGCGGTGGGCCAGCTTGGCGATGAGGGCCGGGTCGTCGAAGTCCAGCGCGCCGTCGGCGCCGAAAAACGCCGCGAACCCGGCGTTGACCCACTGCAGGCCGGTCAGGCGGCGCAGGATCGGCAGGACGTGCTCGCTGAACGACACCTGCTCCGGCACCGGCAGGATGCCGTTTTCGACGTAGACGTCGGTCAGCAGGTCGTAGAGGGTGCGCCAGGAGACGAAGTCCGGCCCGTAGTCCGGCGGCGCCACCACCACCCAGCTCGGGGCGACGGGGACCTCCGCACCGTCCACCGTGACCTTGGCGGTCACCGGGCCGTCGGAGATGTCGTCGTGCCAGCCGTCGGCGTTGTTGAAGGTCTGGGGGTCGGCCGGGTTGAAGATCGGCTGGTCGCTGGGCGACGAGGAGAAACCGTGGCCGCCGAGGACCAACAGGCGCCCGGCGTCGTCGGTGCGGACCTCGCCCAGCGGCACCTCCACGCCCTCGAACTCACCGCCGTCGAAGTGGTACTCGGGGCCGCTGGTGCCGCTGCCGGAGATCGACCGCGGCCCCGGGTCGATGGTCAGCGCCTGGCGGTTCTCGCCGTGCACCGAGGCGTTGCGCCGCGGCATCTTCAGCGACGTCGCCTGGGGCAGGTCGAGGGCGGCTTCGAAGCGATACCAGCTCGCCTTCTTGTTGGCCAGGTGGACGGTCCACTCGATCTCCGCGTCCGCCGGGGTCAGCTCCCGCACCACCCGCCCCTGGGCGTCCAACCCGTAGACCCGGAAGCGGGCGGCCTGGCGCTTGATCGCCCCGGTGCCGTCGCGCATCTCATCGACGGTGGCGTGGGGCGGGTGGGGCACCTCGGGGCCGACGTAGAAGCCGTCCTCCTCCCGGCTGTCGCCGATGCGGGCGATGCCGATCCCCGGGTGGATGGCGGCGCTGACGATCTCCGGCTGACTCATTTCTGACTCCCTTCGCCGGCACGGCACCGATGGAGGGGAGCCGCGCCGATCATTGCTGAAACTGATCGCTGAAATTTCGCTAATTCTAACACTCCCGCCACGCCGGCTGGACGCTCTCCAGCGGCCAGGAGTGCTCGTTCAACCGGGAGTGGTAGAAATACCGCAGAGGATTTCCCCATGGACGAAACCGAAACAGCCACGGGGGCGGCGAGCCCCGAAGCGGCGCCGCGGGAGCTGACCGCGAACGTGTCGCTGGAGGTGTCACTGGAAGTGCCGCTGGAAGTGCCCCCGGACTTGCAGCTCAAAGGCGCCGGGAAGGTGTCGGCGTTGCTGACCCGCCCGGCGGCGGCGCGCTGGCTGCTGGTCCTGGCCCACGGCGCCGGGGCGGGGATGGAGCACCCGTTCCTGGAGGCGCTGACGGGCCGGCTGGCCCAGCGCGGGGTGGCGACGTTGCGCTACCAGTTCCCCTACATGGATTCGGGCAAGGGGTGGCCACCGGACCGGCCGCCGCTGCTGGTGGCGACGGTGCGCGCCGCGGTGGCCCGGGGGCGGGAGGTGGCGGATGGCCTGCCGCTGTTTGCCGGCGGCAAGTCGCTGGGCGGGCGGATGACCTCCACCGCGGCGGCGGAGGAGGACCTGGACGGGGTGCGCGGGCTGGTCTTCGTCGGCTTCCCCCTCCACACCGCGAAAAACCCGGGCACCAAGCGCGCCGATCACCTGCCCAGCGTGGCGCCGCCGATGCTCTTCCTCCAGGGCACCCGGGACAAGCTGGCGGACCTCGACCTGCTGCGCCCGGTGGTCGAGGACCTCGGCGACCGGGCCACCCTGCACGTCGTCGAGGGCGCCGACCACGGCTTCTCCATTCTCAAGCGCTCGGGGCGCAGCGACGCGGAGGTCCTGGACGAGTTGGCCGCCGCCACCGCCGGATGGATGGAGCGGATCTGCCCCGATTCCGGGGGTTGAGGTCACCTCAGTGGGTGAAACCCCTTCCAGTTCCCCCAGGAGAAAGGACCGCCCCATGCGCCTCCACCCCGCTCGCTTTGCGAGATTCCACCTCTTCGCGCTGCTCGTGCTGCTCCTCCTCGCCGCCGCCCCCGGCGCCCTCGCCCTGACCTACACCGGCGGCGCCAACCAGTTCGCCGGCGGCTTCTCGCCCTCCGACGCCCCCTACGGCGGCTTCGGAGGCGGCTCCTGCACCGCGTCGCGGACGCCGGTGGTCTTCCTCCACGGCAACGGCGACGAGGCGAAGAACTGGGATTACCCCAGCTCCACCGGCGTCGCCTCGGTCTACGACGCCTTCGTCGCCGACGGCTACAACGACTGCGAGCTTTTCGGCGTCAACTGGCTCTCCGCCAGTCAGCGCTCCAATCCCGAGTACAACTACCACCGCTCCTCCACCGCCGACCGGGTGGCCGACTTCATCGACGACGTGCTGGCCTACACCGGCGCCTCCAAGGTCGACGTGGTGGCCCACTCCATGGGGGTGACGGTGGGCCTCCAGGCGTTGGACGAGGCCGGCCTGTGGGGCGACGTGCGCCGCTTCATCTCCATCGGCGGCGCCCTGCGCGGCCTGGCGTCGTGCTACTGGGTGGGCTACTCCAACGCCTACGTGCCGACCTGCGGTTCCCAGAACTACTGGTACAGCGGCACCTTCGGCTTCTACCCCCATTCCTGGTACGCCTCCAACCCGAGGCTGGGCAACGGCGGCTTCCGGGACCGGCCGTCGGGCAAGGCGACCCGCTTCTACAGCCTGCGGGCCGGCTACCACGACCAGGTCCACTGCACCACCGCCTCCTACTACTCGGGCTGCTACCTGACGGCGAAGTTCGACGGCTACGGCAACGTCTACGCCCAGCTCGACGTCGGCGACGGCTCGACGGCGGCCCAGGCCGACTACGACTTCTCCGACTGGAGCATCTACAACCTCTCCGGCGGCGACCTGGACGGCGTCGGGCACTTCCGGTCGAAGAACAACACCGGGGTGATCCAGCTCAACATGCTGACCACCTCGTGCTCCGGCACCTCGTGCTGCTCCGGCTACGGCGGCAGTTGCGGTAACTGAAGCCGGCGGGCAGGCCCAGCCGGCCGGGCCGCGGTGGCGGCGGGAACCCGCCGCGCCGCCGCGGGGTCTAAGCCCGGGTGATTCATGAACGCCCGTAGCGAGAGCGGCCAGAGTGCGTCACCGCTTTTAGACTCAACACAGTGGGCGACCCGGAGCGAAGAACGACCGAGGCGTGGTTGCACCACGTTGAGGGAGTGATGAGTGAGGACCGCCCGTGATGGCGTGCTATGGGCGCTCGCAGTAGGGTGGCTCATGAATCATTCGGGCTAAGATGAGGCACGGGGGCGCCAGCTAGGGCGCCGTCCGGGAAGGAACCGATGGCAGCCACCGCGACCGCCCAGGAAGGACCCGCCGACCACCAGAGGGATCTCGACCTGGTGCAGCGGCACCGCTATGGCGACCGCGAGGCGTTTGCCGAGATCTACACCGACTACGAGCGCACGGTCTACAACCTGGCGCTGCGCATGTCCGGCGACCCCTTCGACGCCGCCGACCTGACCCAGGAGGTGTTCCTCCGGGTCCACCGTCACCTGGGGAAGTTCAAGGGGCGCTCGTCGCTGAAGACCTGGGTCTTCCGGGTCGCCCTCAACCACTGCCGTAGCCGGCTGGGGCGCCGCCGGGAACCGGACCAGCCGCTGGTGGACGACGAGGGCAAGCCGTTGCGCGAGCCGCAGGACGGCCGCCGTGACCCGGAGGAACGGGCCCTGGCCGGCGACGCGGCGCGGCGGGTCGAGCGCGCCCTGGCCCGCCTGCCCCTGAGCTTCCGCGAGGCGGTGGTGCTGCGCGACCTGGAGGAGATGACCTACCAGGAGATCGCCGAGGTTCTGAAGGTGAGGATCGGCACCGTCCGCTCGCGCATCGCCCGCGGCCGGGAGCGGCTGCGGGAGGCGCTGGAGGAAGACCTGCGCGCCGAAGCCCGCCTGTTGCAAGGCCGCGAAGAGACACCGATGGAGAGGACACCGTGAGCACCTACGCCGCCCATCTCAGCGAAGAGCTGCTGTCCGCCTACCTCGACGGCGAGTTGAAGGAGACCAAGGCCGAGCGGGTGGAACAGCACCTGGAGGCCTGCTCCGGCTGCCGCGCCCGGATGGACGGGTTGCGCCGCGTCGTCCACTCCCTGGCCCGCCTGGAGCGCGCCGCGCCGCCGCCGATCCTGGCGCAGCGGGTGGAGCGCCGCATCGCCCTGGAGGGCCGCGACGCCTCCCTGGTGGAACGGCTGGAAAACCGCCTCCAGGGCCTGCGCCTGGACTCGCCCCTGGTGGCGACTTTCGCCGTCGTCCTCGCCTTGGGCGTCATCATCTACGCCTTCTCCCACCAGGTCGCCCACCACCGCGGCGACGTCTCCCTGCAGGTGGCGCCGCCGGAGGCGGTGGAGGGGCTGATGGCGGAGTTCGAGGCGGTGGAGATCGACGGTCGGCACCTGGCGCGCCGGGGCGAAGCGTGGGTGGAGACGGGGCTGGGGGAGGCCGAAGCGGGGCAGGCCGGAGCGGAGACGACCGACGACGCCGCGGCTACCGCTACGGAGCCCGAGATCATCGCCTACGACTCGCCCCGCGGCGTGGCCCTGCGCACCGAGCACCCCTGGGTTGAAGAGTTGCTGACCCTGACCGGCGCGGGTGCGGTGGAGTTCCGGGACGCCGGAGGCGCCGCCGTTCGGGTGGAGCGCTGGCCGACGACGGACGGCGCCGGAGGTGCGGACGGCGCGGAGGCGGGCGGGGCGCCGGCGGAGGGCAAGACCGCCCCGGCACCGGCCCCGACCCCGGCCCCGGCCGACGACGAACCTTAGCGTCCTCCCCACGCCCTCTCGAAGGCCAGCGCCAGGCCGAGCATGGCGGCCTCGCCGAAGGGGCGGCCGGTGACCTGGAGGGAGAGGGGCAGGCCGCCCTCGTCCCCGCTCCCTGCGGCCACTCCACACAGCTGTGCCACCGCCGGCAGGCCGGCGAGGCTGGCCGGGACGGTGAAGACGTCGGCCTCGTAGACCGCCAGCGGGTCGTCGCGGTAGGCGCCGAGGCGGAAGGCGCCGCCCGGGGTGGTCGGCCCGACCAGCAGGTCCACCGTCTCCAGGGCGGCGGTCATCTCGCCCCGCAGCCGCTCCATCAGGCGGCGGGCCCGCAGGTAGTAGGCGTCGCGGTAGCCGGCGGACAGGGCGAAGGTGCCGAGGAGGACGCGGCGCCGCACCTCCGGGCCGAAACCCTCGCCCCGGCTGCGGCGGTAGAGGGCCCCCAGCCGGTCGCCGTCGTCGGCGTCGCCGAGGCGGGCGCGGCGGCCGTGGCGCATGCCGTCCAGCCGCGCCAGGTTGGGGCTCGCCTCACCGGCGGCCACCAGGTGGTAGACCTCCGCCGCCCCCTCCAGGGCCGGCACCGCGACCTCCACC
>Ga0102947_1000211_pt1 | contig 21223 bp, 17 predicted proteins | sample SalPon2A_A_D2_MG_FD_78210 | JGI IMG/M metagenome (GOLD analysis project Ga0102947, IMG submission 78210) | Soil microbial communities from South San Francisco under conditions of wetland restoration - Salt Pond MetaG R2A_A_D2_MG | ecosystem: Environmental > Terrestrial > Soil > Wetlands | place... | reverse complement strand
CTTTGACGACCAGCCCGGCGGCGATGTGGCCGGCGAGGCCGGCGACGGCGTCGGCGCAGAGGAAGGCGTCGCCGAGCACCAGGCGGCGGTTGGCGGAATCGTCCAGGCTCCGCTCCAACCAGTTGACGGCGGTGGTCAGCGGGCCGTTGAGGCTGTCCGTGATCAGCCGCCGGGCCAAGGCGCACATCCGCTCGGCGCGGATGGGGTTGCGCTTGTAGGCCATGGCGGAGGAGCCCACCTGGTCCTTGCCGAAGGGCTCCGAAAGCTCGCCCACCCCTTGCAGCAGGCGCAGGTCGGTGCCCATCTTGTGGCAGCTCTCGGCGATGCCGGCCAGCGCCGCCAGCACCTGGCTGTCCTGCTTGCGCGGGTAGGTCTGGCCGGTGACCGGGGCGGAGGCGTCGAAGCCCAGCTTGGCGGCCACCTTGCGGTCCAGCTCCCGCACCTTCCCACCGTCGCCGTCGAACAGCGTCAGGTAGCTGGCCTGGGTGCCGGTGGTGCCCTTGGCGCCACGGCAGACCAGGGTCTCCAGCCGGTGTTCCACCTCCGCCAGGTCCATAGCCAGGTCCTGGATCCACAGCCCGGCCCGCTTGCCGACGGTGGTGAGCTGGGCGGGCTGGAAGTGGGTGTAGGCGAGGCAGGGGAGGTTCTTGTGGCGGCGGGCGAACTCCGCCAGGGCTTGGAGCGCCGTGGCGAGGCGGCCGGCCAGCAGGCCCAGGGCGTCGCGGGTGATGAGGACGTCGGTGTTGTCGGTGACGAAGGCGGAGGTGGCACCCAGGTGGAGGATGCCGCCGGCGCCCTTGGCCAGCGGCTCCGCCTGCTCGGCGTAGTGGCGCAGGTGGGCCACCACGTCGTGGCGGGTCTGGCGCTCCAGCTCCGCCACCCGGTCCAGGTCAGCGTCGCCCTGGACCGACTTCAGCGCCGCGATCTGGGCCTCGCTGATCTCCAGCCCCAACTCGCGCTGCGCCTCGGCCAGGGCGATCCAGATGCGCCGCCAGGTGCGGAAGCGGTGCTCGGCGGTAAAAAGCGCCGCCATCTCGCGGGAGGCGTAGCGCTCGTGGAGAGGGTTCTGGGGCGAGGGGGGCGGGGCGGGGCGGGCGGCGTCGGCGTCGGGCGTCGTCATGGCCTGAAGGTTAGCCGATGCGGCGCGCCAGGTGTACCGCCGGGTAGTTTGCCGCCTACTGCTGCGTGCCACCACCCGCGATCACCCGTCACCACCCGCCACCACCTGCCACCACCTGCTGCCACAGGCTGCTAGACTCGCCTCCACCGGCCGCGCCTCGGTCAGACCACCCAGCGGTCCGACCCGCGGCCCCGCGTCACCACCCCAGTCACCCATCTAGGATCGGTCCGCCCCATGCCCCTGCAAGTCTTCTCAGAGATCGCCCCGCTGCGCCGCGTCCTGGTCCACACACCGGGCCGGGAGATCGACCGCATGAGCCCGTCGATGATGGAGCGGCTGCTGTTTGACGACATCCTGTTCGGCGACCAGGCCCGTGACGAGCACCAGCTCTTCCGCCGCGTCCTGGAAGCCGGCGGCGCCGAGGTGCTGGACGCCGAGGACCTGGCCGCCGAGGCGCTGGCCTCGGCCGACGTCCGCCAGGAGACCCTGCGCGACCTGGAGCGCCACTGGGGGGTCCCCTCCCGGGTCGTCGCCCGCCTGGGTGACCTGGGGGCGGAGGAGCTGGCCGCCGCACTGATCGCCGGCATCCGTCCCGACCAGGGCCCGCGCACCACCTTCGACATGGACCCGATCCCCAACTACTTCTTCCAGCGCGACCCCCAGGCGGTCCTCGGCGACCGGGTGATGATCTCGTCCATGGCCACCGTCGCCCGGGAGCGGGAGACACTGCTCTCCAGCCTGATCTTCAGCCACCACCCGGAGCTGGGCTCCGCCGCCGCCGACCGCTTCGAGATCGACGCCCCTCCCGAGGCCGCCGCCAACCCCGACCGCGCCTACCCCTACCCCCACCTGGAAGGGGGCGACGTCCTGGTGGCCAGCCCTGAGACCCTGCTGGTGGGGATCTCGGAGCGCACCAACCGGGGCGGCGTCGAGGCGCTGGCCAAGTACCTGCGGGAAGAGGAGACCTCCTTCCGCCACCTCATCGTGGTGGAGCTGCCCCGGCGGCGCTCCTACATGCACCTGGACACCGTCTTCACCTTCATCGACGAGGGGCTGTGCCTGGCCTACGAGCCGGTCATCGACCCCCGGGGCGGCGCCCCGGCGTTGCAGTGGGCCTACGTCCACCACGTCGATCTCTACGCCTCCGAGGTGTCGTACCAGGTGCGGCGCTCGCTGCGCCACGCCCTGGAGGCGGTGGGGATGGAGGTGGACATCGTGCCCTGCGGCGGCGCCGACCTGCTGGACCAGGAGCGGGAGCAGTGGACCGACGGCGCCAACGCCTTTGCCATCGCCCCCGGCGTCATCCTCCTCTACCGCCGTAACCACCGCACCCTGGAGGAGCTGGACCGGCGGGGCTGGCGCATCGTCGGTGAGGAGGCGGTGGCCGCCGGCGAGGTGGAGCTGCTGGGCCAGGGCCCGACGGTGGTCACCCTGCAGGGCAACGAGCTGTCCCGGGCCCGCGGCGGCCCCCGCTGCATGACCATGCCGCTGGAGCGCGACCTCCTCTGACACCAGCGCCTCTGACGCCGCCGCCTCTGACGCCGCCGCCTCTGACACCGCCGGGACACCGCCGTACCCCCCAACGTAGCCAGCCACCCATCACACCCCGAGCTTCCCACTACCAACGCACACCCCCTTCCCGGGCCGAGGTCTTTCTCCCATGACGCCGCCTTCCATCAGCAGAGCCGCCTCCGACGACGCCGACTCCACGCCCCGGGCCCGGCTCCACACCCGGCGCCAGCGCCCCCTGGCGGTCCTCGCCTTCGGCGGCAACGCCCTCCTCCAGGCCGACGACATGGGCACCGTCGAGGAACAGAAGCGGCGCGCCGAGCAGGCGGCGGAGTGGTTGGTGGACTTCGTCCTGGAGGGCCACGACCTGGTGATCTGCCACGGCAACGGCCCCCAGGTCGGCCAGGTGCTGATCCAGATGGAGGAGGCGGCCACCAAGGTGCCTCCGGGGACCCTCGACGTGGCGGTGGCCCAGACCCAGTCCGGCATCGGCTTCCTGCTGGAACTGGCGTTGCGCAACCGCTTCCAGGAGATGGGCCAGCCCCGGGAGGTCTCCACCATCCTCTCCATGGTGCGGGTCGACAAGGACGATCCCGGCTTCGACGACCCCACCAAGCCCATCGGCCCCTTTTTCTCCCGCTGGCGCGCCGAGGCGCTGCAGCGCGACCACGACTGGGCCATGGTGGAGGACTCGGGCCGCGGCTGGCGCAAGGTGGTGGCCAGCCCGAAGCCGCTGGAGATCCTGGGAGTGGAGGGCCTGGACACCCTGCTCCGGGGTGGCCGGGTGCTGGTCGCCGGCGGTGGCGGCGGCATCCCGGTGGTCGCCGATGAGAACGGCCGGCTTCACGGTGTCGAGGCGGTCATCGACAAGGACTTCACCTCGGCGCTGCTCGCCCGCCAGCTCGAGGCCGACCTCTTCATCATCCTCACCAGCGTCCCCCGGGTCTACCGCGACTTCGGCACCGACGACGAGACGGCGCTGGCCAAGATCACCGTGCCCGAAGCCCCAGAACTTCTCGCCGCCAAGCAGTTCCCGGCCGGTAGCATGGGCCCCAAGATCCGCGCCGCGGTGGAGTTCGCCGAGGCCACCGGCAAGCCGGTGCTGATCACCGACGTCGATCACCTGGCCGAGGCCATCAACGGCGACGACGGCACCGTCATCGTGCCGCCGGAGGCCGACCCCGAGCACGATCCGTCCTCCGATTCCCGTCCCACCCCGGCGGCGGCCTCCGGCCCCGAAGGCTGATCCCGCCCAACCTTTTTCCAGGAGAGCTACCCCGATGCCCGAGTACGACACCTCCCGCAACTTCGTCTCCGTCCACGACCTGACCCGCGACCAGGTCTATCGCCTGTTCGACCTCGCCGCCCGGGTCAAGGCCGCGCCGGGCGACTTCCGCAGCGCCCTCGATGGCAAGACCCTGGGGATGATCTTCCAGAAGAGCTCCACCCGCACCCGGGTGAGCTTCGAGGTCGGCATGGTGCAGCTCGGCGGCCACGCCCTGTTCCTCTCCTCCCGGGACATCCAGCTCGGTCGCGGCGAGCCGATCTCCGACACCGCCAAGGTGCTGTCGCGTTACCTCGACGGGGTGATGGCCCGCACCTTCGCCCACCAGGACGTGGTGGACCTGGCCCGCCACGGCTCCATCCCGGTGATCAACGGCCTGACCGACGAGCTCCACCCCTGCCAGGTGATGGCCGACTTCCTCACCCTGCGCGAGGCGCTGGGCGACCTCGACGGCCGCAAGCTGGCCTACGTCGGCGACGGCAACAACATGGCCCACTCGCTGATGCTGGCCGGCCCCAAGGTGGGCATGGACGTCGTCATCGCCGCCCCCGAGGGCTACCAGCCGGACCCGGCCTACGTCGCCAAGGCCCAGGCCGACGCCGAGGCCGCCGGCACCCGCGTCGAGGTCACCGACGACCCCCGGGCCGCCGCCGAGGGCGCCGCCTGCGTCTACACCGACGTCTGGGCGTCGATGGGGCAGGAGGAGGAGCAGGCGGAGCGCGAGCGGGCGTTCGCCGGCTGGACCGTCGATGCCGGCATGATGGCGCTGGCCGCCGACGACGCCGTCTTCCTCCACTGCCTGCCCGCCCACCGCGGCGAGGAAGTGGCGGCGGAGGTCATCGACGGCCCCCAGAGCCGGGTTTTCGACGAGGCGGAGAACCGCCTGCACGCCCAGAAGGCGATCATGCTGTGGCTGATGGACCCCGAAACCGAGCTCTGATGGCGCCGACGCCCGGGACAGAGACCGTGTCCGATCTCGACAAGAGCGGCCGCACCATCCGCGACATGTTCGCCGCGGTGGCGCCGCGCTACGACCTGTTGAACCGGCTGCTCTCCGGCTGGCTGGACACCTGGTGGCGGCGCATCTCGGCCCGCGCCCTCAGCCTCGGCCGCGGCACCCGGGTCCTCGATCTGTGCGCCGGCACCGGCGACCAGGCGGTGGCGGTGGGCAAGCGCGGGCCCCAGGTGGCGGCGGCGGACTTCTGCGTCCCCATGCTGGCGCTGTCGCGGCGCAAGTTCGACGCCCTGCGGGCCCGCGGCGGCGGCAGCGCCCGGCCGCTGGCCGCCGACGCCCTGGAGCTGCCCTTCCCGGACGACAGCTTCGACGGCGCCACCGTCTCCTTCGGCCTGCGCAACGTCGCCGACCTGGACACCGCCCTGGCCGAGATCCACCGCGTCCTGGTCCCCGGCGGCCGCCTGGCGGTGCTGGAGTTCGCGGTGCCCCGGCTGCCGGTGATCCGCCACCTCTACCTCTTCTACTTCCGGGCCATCTTGCCGTGGATCGGTAAGCTGGTGTCGGCCCGCGGCTCGGCCTACGGCTATCTCTCGGCCTCGGTGCTGGAGTTCGCCCAGCGCGGCGAGTTCGTCGCCGCCATGGGGCGCGCCGGACTGGCCCGGGGGTCGTGGCAGGACCTGACCCTCGGCATCGTCTGCCTCTACCAGGCCGTCAAGCCAACCCACCCCTCCGACGACCACCCATCGAAAACGCATCACCAGGAGCTCCCATGACGACCACCACCCAAGACCCCCAATCCTCCGCCCCGGCCCGTGGCCGCATCCTCGACGGCAAGGCGGTGGCGGCTGAAATTCGCGACGAGGTGCGGCGCGACGTGGCGGAGCTGGTGGCCGGCGGCGGCCGCGCCCCGGGCCTCACCGCCGTCCTGGTGGGCGGCGACCCGGCGTCCAAGGTCTACGTCGGCAGCAAGAAAAAGGCGTGCGAGGAGGTCGGCATGGTGGGGGAGGTGGTCTATCTCCCCGGCGACGTCTCCCGCGAGGAGCTGGAAGCCACCGTCGATCGCCTGAACGCCGACGAGACGGTGGACGGCATCCTGGTGCAACTGCCGCTGCCCGACCACCTGAGCGAGCGCGACGTCCTGGAGCGCATCGACCCCGGCAAGGACGTCGATGGCTTCCATCCGGAAAACGTCGGCCGCCTGTGGCTCGGCCTCCCCGCCTTCGTCCCCGCCACCCCCTCCGGCATCATCGAGCTGCTGCGCCGCAGCGGCGTCGAGCTGGAGGGCAAGCGCGCCGTGGTGGTCGGGCGCAGCGCCATCGTCGGCAAGCCGATGGCGGCGCTGCTGCTGGCGGAAAACGCCACGGTCACCGTCTGCCACTCCCGTACCCGCGACCTGGGCGCCGTCTGCCGCCAGGCCGACGTGGTGGTGGCGGCGGTGGGCCGGGTGGGCACCATCGGCCCGGATGACGTCAAGGAGGGGGCGGTGGTGGTGGACGTCGGCATGAACCGCCTCACCGAGCGCGACCAGGTGGAGCACTACTTCCCCGGCGACGAAAAGCGGATGGACGTCTTCGAGCGCCGCGGCTCGACCCTGGTGGGGGACGTCGACTTCACCCGGGTGCGGGAGAAGGCGGCGGCGATCACGCCGGTGCCCGGCGGCGTCGGCCCGCTGACCATCGCCCTCCTCCTGGTCAACACCCTGCGGGCGGCGCGGGTGCGCCAGGGCCTGGACGAGGGATGACCTTCCGCATCGGGCTCACCGGCGGCATGGCCAGCGGCAAGAGCACCGTGGCGCGGCTGCTGGCCGAGGGCGGCGCCACCGTGATCGACGCCGACCGCGTGGTGGCCGGCCTCTACGGCGCCGACGACCCGGGCACCGAGCTGGTGCGGGACCTGTTTGGCGACGAGTACATCGCCGAGGACGGCTCGGTGGACCGCCCCGCCCTCGGCCGCCGGGTGTTCCAGGACGACCTCGCCCGGCGCCGCCTGGAGCGGGGCATCTGGCCGCTGGTGCGCCGGCGCTTCGAGGAACGGGCGACGGCGGCGGCGGAGGCCGGCGCCGAGCTTGTGGTGCTCGAAGCCACCCTGCTGGTGGAGGCCGGGTTCGCCGGCTCCTTCGACCTGGTGGTCAGCGTCGAAGCGCCGGAGGAGGTGCGCCTGGCCCGGGCGGTGGAGCGCGGGCTGAGTGAGGAGGAGGCCCGGGCGCGGCTCAAGGCCCAGGGCAACGGCGAGGCGCGCCGCGCCGGCGCCGACCTGGTGCTCGACAACGCCGGCAGCCTGGAGCAGTTGGAAGAGGAGGTCGCTGGCCTGCTGGACGAGTTGCGGGCGGGGAAGTTCGGCGGCGGCCGCCGGCCGGGCGGCGCCAGCGCCGCCGCCGCCCCGGACAGCGACGCCCTGCCGAGCTTCATCTTCGTCACCGGCAACCCCCACAAGGTGGAGGAGGCGGAGCGCGCCCTGGGCCGCACGGTGGAGGCCGCGCCGCTGGACCTGCCGGAGATCCAGTCCCTCAACCTGGTCTCGGTGCTGCGCGCCAAGGCGGCGGAGGCGTGGCAGCGCCTCGGCGCGCCGGTGGTGGTGGAGGACACCTCCCTGGAGCTGGACGCCCTCAACGGCTTCCCCGGCCCGCTGGTCAAGTGGCTGCTCGAAGCGGTGGGGCCGGAGGGGGTGGCGCGCCAGGCCCACGCCCTGGACGACGCCCGGGTGGTCACCCACTGCGCCATCCTCTACAAGGCGGGGCCGCGGCCGGAGGACGAGGTGGTGGCCCACGGCCGGGTCGCCGGCCGCCTGGTCCTGCCGCCCCGGGGCGAAGGCGGCTTCGGCTGGGACCCGGTGGTGGTGCCGGAAGGCGCCGGCGGCCGCACCCTGGCCGAGCTGGCGGCCTCCGACGAGGGCAAGGAGGCGTACTCCTGCCGCGCCCACGCCTGGCTGGAACTGGCCCGCATGCTGGCCACCTTGCCGGGTCGGCCATGATGCGCTATGCTGCCGCTTCCCGCGCCGGGTCCGGTTCCCGACCCGGCTGTTGCGCTTGACATGCGCTCAGGTTCCCCCTAGAGTTAAAAGTCCTTTGCGTCGCATGGGCGGCATCCGTCCGCCCAGGGCGTACCCACTTCGCCGTGGATCCGACACCGGTCCCCCGGCATGCCCACTGCGGGGCAGTACAGTATTCTCCCTGCGGCCCCGGCGGCCGAGGCACATTCAGGACGGCGTTGTTCAGCACCGCGGTTCGCGTACAAGAAGCGTCAGGAGAGTTTTTCGATGAAGACATATACCCCCAAGGCGGCCGACGTCGATCGCCATTGGTTCGTGGTCGATGCCGCCGGGGTGCCCCTCGGCCGCATGGCCTCGCAGGTCGCCCACCTGCTCCAGGGCAAGCACAAGCCGACCTACGCCGCCCACATCGACATGGGCGACTTCGTGGTCGTGGTCAACGCCGAGCAGACCGTGCTGACCGGTAACAAGGAGACCCAGAAGGTCTACCACCGGCACACCGGCCGCCCCGGCAGCCTCAAGTCCGAGACCGCCGGCGAGCGCCGGCAGCGCCGGCCCCAGCTCCTCGTCGAGGACGCCGTGCGCCGCATGCTTCCCAAGAATCGCCTCGGCCGGGCCATGTACAAGAAGTTGAAGGTCTACGCCGGTCAGGATCACCCGCACCAGGCTCAGCAGCCCGAGCCGTACGACGTCGCCTCCGCGACCTGAACCAGGAGAACGTTTTGAGCGCTCAGACTCAGTATTACGGCACCGGACGGCGCAAGACGGCTGCGGCCCGCGTCTTCCTGCGCCCCGGCTCGGGGGATTTCGAGGTCAACGGCCGTGACCTCGAGACCTATTTCCCCAACGACATTCACAAGATGATCATCAAGACCCCGCTGCAACTCACCGAGACGGTGGAGAAGTTCGATCTCTTCATCACCGTCAGCGGCGGAGGCCCCTCGGGCCAGGCCGGAGCGATCCGGCATGGCATCTCCCGTGCCCTCCTCGAGTACAACGTCGAGCTCCGCGAGCGGCTGAAAGCCGCTGGCCTGCTCACCCGTGACCCCCGCAAGAAAGAGCGCAAGAAGTACGGTCAAAAAGGCGCTCGTGCACGGTTCCAGTTCAGCAAGCGGTAAGGGAGGAAAGCGTGCCAGTACAAGTCTCCATGAAAGAGTTGCTCGAAGCGGGCGTCCACTTCGGGCACCAGACGCGGCGCTGGAACCCGAAGATGAAGCGCTACATCTTCGGCAAGCGCAACGGCATCTACATCATCGACCTGCAGAAGACCGTTCGGCTGTTCGCCGAGGCTTCGGAGTTCGTCACCCAGCTCGCCGAGGCCGGCAAGCGCATCCTGTTCGTCGGCACCAAGCGCCAGGCGCAGGAGGTGATCGCCGAAGAAGCGGAGCGTTGCGGCGAGTTCTACGTCACCAACCGTTGGCTCGGCGGGACGCTGACCAACTTCTCCACCCTGCGCGGCTCCATCAAGCGCATGAAGGAGATCGAAGAGCGGTTGGCCGACGAGGACAACATGCTGACCAAGAAGGAGATCCTGCGTCTCGAGCGCCAGCTCAGCCGGATGCAGGAGAACCTGGGCGGCATCCGCGACCTGGACAGCCTGCCGGACGCGCTGTTCATCGTCGATCCGAAGAAGGAGTCCATCGCCGTCGCCGAGGCCAACAAGCTCGGCATCCCGGTGATCGCCATCGTCGATACCAACTGTGACCCGGAGCAGATCAACTACGTGATCCCGGGCAACGACGACGCCATCCGCTCCATCCGCCTCTTCTCCTCGAAGGTCGCCGACGCCTACCGGTCCGGCTCCAAGCAGCTCGAAGAGGAGATGATGATCGAGAGCGAGGGCGCCGACGTGGCCGTCGAAGCGACCGCCGCGCCGGCCGCCGCCAGCGCCGCCCCCGCCGCCGAGGCCAAGAAGGAAGCCAAGGCCGAGGCCAAGCCGGAGACCGCTGCCGAGCCGGAGGCGAAGGCAGAGGTGAAGGCGAAGGACGAGCCGGCCGCGACCGAGGCCAAGGCTGAGGACAAGCCGGCCGAGGAGAGCGTCACCGAGAAGGTGAGCGAGGCCGGTGAGGCCGTGGCCGAGGTCGCCAAGGCGGTCGCCGCCAAGGCCACCGAGGCCGTCGGCGATGCTGCCGAGACCGCCACCGACGCGGCGAAGACCGCCGCCGAGGCCGCCAAGGCGACGGCCGAGAAGGTCGCCGAGACCGTGTCCGGTGACGAGGGTGACGAGGCGGAGGAGAAGAAGGCCGCCGCCAAGTAGCCCCCGGGGCCAGCCACCCAGGCCGGCCCGACAGAACCGCAACACCCACCGCCGGTCCGGCTTCCCCGGGCCGGCGGTGTCGTCTGCATAGAGCGTCGCCTGGCATACAGGCACCGACGCAACACAGGCACCCACGCATTCAGCACACGCATTCAGCACAACCGACCTGCCCGGTCCGAATCGGGGCAGGGTGAGGAGAGGAAAGATGACGGTTACCGCCCAGATGGTCAAAGAGCTCCGCGAGAAGACCAGCGCGGGGATGATGGATTGCAAGAACGCCCTGGTGGAAACCGGTGGCGACATGGACAAGGCGGTAGAGCTGCTGCGCACCAAGGGCCTGGCCAGCGCCGCCAAGAAGGCCAGCCGCGCCGCCACCGAGGGCGTCGTCAGCTCCTACATCCACGGCAACGGCTCCATCGGCGTCCTGGTGGAGGTCAACTGCGAGACCGACTTCGTCGCCCGCACCGACGAGTTCCAGGACCTGGTCCGGGACATCGCCATGCACATCGCCGCCTCGGACCCGAAGTTCCTGGTCCGCGACGAGGTGACCAGCGACGACCTGGATGCGGAGAAGCGGATCTACCGCCAGCAGGCCATCGACGAGGGCAAGCCGGAGAAGATCGTCGATCGCATCGTCGAGGGCAAGATGGACAAGTACTACAGCCAGACCGTCCTCCTGGAGCAGCCCTTCGTCAAGGACCCGGACAAGACGGTGGAGCAGATGATCGTCGAGAAGGTCGCCAAGATCGGCGAGAACATCCAGGTGCGCCGCTTCACCCGCTACGTGCTGGGCGAGGGCCTGGAGAAGAAGGAAGAGGACTTCGCCGAAGAGGTGCGCAAGGCGCAGCAGGTCTGAACCGGTTGGAAGGCCATGGCGGCCGTCGCCGGCCAGTTGGGCCGCGCAACCTAGCATGACCCAGCATCCGGTGTAGCATAGGGCGGTGGCTTCCGGGCCACCGCCCTTGCTGTATCCGAACCACCCGTCGCACAGATCCCAACCCGCACAGCTCCAGCCCAGCCCAGCAGCCCAGTCACCCAACCGGCGAAAGGTCCTAGCCCCACCATGCCCGCGAACCCCCAGCCCGAAGACACCGAGCAGGACCAGGCCACCCAGACCCCCCATCTCGACCTGGGCAGCCTGGAAGGCGCGCCCATGGCCGGCACCAACCCCGACCTGGCCTACAGCCGGGTGCTGCTGAAGCTCTCCGGCGAGGCGCTGATGGGGGAGCAGAGCTTCGGCATCGACGAGAAGGTGGTGGCGAAGATCGCCGACGAGTTGCAGGAGGTCCACAGCCTCGGCGTGGAGTTGGCCATCGTCATCGGTGGCGGCAACATCATCCGCGGCCTCGCCGCCAGTCACCGCGGCATCGACCGGGTCACCGGCGACTACATGGGGATGCTGGGCACCCTGATCAACGCCCTGGCGTTGCAGGACGCCCTGGAGAAGCGCGGCGTCAGCACCCGGGTGCAGACCGCCATCGAGATGCGCGAGGTGGCCGAGCCGTTCATCCGCCGCCGGGCCATGCGCCATCTCGAGAAGCAGCGGGTGGTGATCTTCGGCGCCGGCACCGGCAACCCGTTCTTCACCACCGACAGCGCCGCCGCCCTGCGCGCCAACGAGATCCACGCCGAGGTGTTGTTGAAGGCCACCAAGGTGGAGGGGATCTTCGACTCCGACCCGGAGAAGAACCCTGACGCCGACCTGCTGACCGACCTGACCTACCAGCAGGTCCTGGAGAAAGACCTCAGGGTGATGGACGCCGCAGCCATCTCCCTGTGCCGCGACAACGGCATCCCGATCCAGGTCTTCGACCTGCACCAGGCGGGCAACATCCGCCGCGTCGTCACCGGCGAGCAGGTGGGCTCGGTGGTGCGCGAGCCGGCGGCCTGATTTCCTGAGCTCACACCAAATCGTACGAAGGAGGAGGGGAGATGAAAGAGGTATTTCAATCGGTCGAGCTGGCGATGAAGAAGGCGGTGGACCATTTCCACGAGGAGCTAAAGCACCTGCGCACCGGGCGCGCTTCGCTGACCATGCTGGACGGCGTGACGGTGGACTACTACGGCACCGCCACCCCCTTGAACCAGCTTGCCAACCTGTCGGTGCCGGAGGCCAGCATGATCGTGGCCCAGCCCTACGACCCGTCCCAGATCGCCACCATTGAGAAGGCGATCCGCTCGGCGGACCTGGGGCTCAACCCGGGCAACGACGGCAAGCTGATCCGCATCCCGGTGCCGCCGCTGACCGAGGAGCGGCGCAAGGAGTTCGTGAAGAAGGCCCACGACATGGCCGAGTCGGCCAGGAACGGCGTCCGCGCCGCCCGCCGGGACGGCAACGAGGCGCTGAAGAAGATGGAGAAGGACAAGGAGATCTCCCAGGACGACGAGCACCGCGGCCACGAGGAGATCCAGAGGCTCCACGACCACTACATCGCCGACGTCAACAAGAGCCTGGCCAACAAAGAAGAGCAGATCATGGCCGTGTGACCCACGGCCCCACCCCCGCCGGGCCGGCCTTCCCGGGCCGCCCGCGCGACCCCCCGCTGTAACCCTTCGGGCGGGTAGAACCCTATGTAGGAGATGGTCATGCCCACCGATGGATCCGATTCCTCCCAGGGTGGCGCCGGCACCGCCGTCGCCGACCCGGAGCGGGACACCTCGCCCGATTCCGACACCGACACCTCCGCCGGCGCCGAGGCGCTGGAGAAGAAGCTGGAGATGATCGGCAAGGCCGCCCTCGTCACCGTCACCATGGCGGTGAAAGCCTCCCTGGCCCGGGGCGGCGAGGGGCTGTCCGACGCGCAGCGCGGCGAACTGGCCGAGGTGCGCGAGAAGTTGGTCACCTCGCTGGAAGCGCTGGACGCCCAGTCCCGCGTCGGCGGGCTGGCCGGAGTCGACCTGGGGGGCTTGCGCGACAAGATCGTCCGCTCCATCGAGGAGTTGGACGAGCACCTCCTGCCGGACCACCCGGGCCAACACTCCGGCGCCCACGAGACCCCACCTTCATGAGCAGTCCGGGCTAGATCGGTGCTGGCCTCCCTCCCGGCGGATCTCGCGAGCTGGCTGGAGATGGAGGTTTATGGCGGCAGCCCGGCGCGTTGGGCGCTGGCGGCCGCCGTGGCGGTGGCGGTGTTCGCCGGCCTGCGGGTGATCCGCCACGTCATCCTGACTCGCCTCAAGGGGGTCATCGAGCGCACCACCAACGTCGTCGATGACCTGGCCCTGGACCTGGTGCGCGGCACCGGCTGGCCCTTCGTCCTGGTGCTGTCGGTCTTCGTCGGCTCGTTCTTCCTCGCCCCGCCGCCGGGCCACGCGCTGGTTCTGCGCCGCCTGTTCACGATCTTCCTCTTCTTCCAGGTCGGGGCGTGGGCCAACCGGGTCATCTCCTTCGCCGTCGGCACCTATCTCAAGGACAAGAGCCCCGGCGAGCTGGGCTCCCGGATGGCGGTGGTGGCGCTGTTCAACTTCTTCGCCCGCCTGGTGGTGTGGTCGGTGGTGGTGCTGCTGATCCTCGACAACCTGGGGATCGACGTCACCACCCTGATCGCCGGCCTGGGGGTGGGGGGCATCGCCATCGGGCTGGCGCTGCAGAGCGTCCTGCGCGACACCTTCGCCTCCCTGTCCATCATCCTCGACAAGCCGTTCGAGGTGGGGGACTTCGTCATCATCGACGAGTACGCCGGCTCCATCGAGGAGATCGGCCTGAAGACCACCCGCATCCGCAGCGTCACCGGCGAGCAACTGGTGTTCGGCAACGACGACCTGCTCTCCTGCCGCATCCGCAACCTCAAGCGGATGGAGGAGCGGCGGGTGCTGTTCAGCTTCACCGTCGGCTTCGAGACCGGCAACGACGCCCTGGCCGGCGTCGGCGCCATGATGCGGGAGATCGTCGAGTCGGTGGAGCACACCCGCTTCGACCGCGCCCACCTGAAGGAACTGGTCGCCGACGGGGTGGCCTTCGAAGTCGCCTACTACGTCACCATCCCCGACTACAACCTGATGCGCGACGTCCACGAGCGGATCTGCCTGGAGCTCCACCGCCGCTTCCACCAGGCCGGCATCCGCTTCGCCCACCCGACCCGCCGGCTGCTGATGGAGGAGGAACCGGAGGCTGCGGGCACGGCACGGCGGGCGGTGAAACGGATCGGCCCGTCCGGACGCCGATAGGTGAGACCCCCGGCACATCGCCGGTCAACCCGAGGTGATCCCATGCGTCGAGCCCCAACGTCCGTCTCCCATCCGCCCCCGCACCCCCTCTATCGCCTGCTGAGCGCCGCCCTGGCCCTGCTGCTGGCCGTCGGCGTCCCGGCCTCGGCCACCGCTGACCCGGGCCGCCGGGACAGGGCCGACAAGCGCGCATCCAAGCAGGTGCGCAGCGCCGATGACCTGATGATCGTCAACTGCCTCCTGCCCCCCAAGGTCCGCCGCCTGGGGCGCAACAAGACCTACCTGGCCCCCCGGCGGCCGGTGCGCACGACGGCGGTGGAGTGCCGGGTGCGGGGCGGCGAGTACACCGAGCCGGACCAGGCGAATCTCGGTTCGGCGCTCAAGGTGTGGCTGCCCCAGGCCCAGGCCGGCGACGCCGAGGCCCAGTACTACCTGGGGCAGATGTTCGAGCGCGGCCTGGGCGTGCCGCCGGACTACGAGGCGGCGGCGCAGTGGTACCGCAAGGCGGCGGAGCAGGGCGACAGCGCGGCCCAGATCAGCCTGGGGTCGCTCTATGAGGCGGGCCGGGGCGTGCCCCGGGACGGTGAGGAGGCGATCCGCTGGTACCGCCGCGCCGCCGGCATGTCCGAGGACCTGGTGGTGCTGGAAGGCGAGGAGTACCAGGAATTGCGCGACAAGGAGGCGCGGCTGGAGGAGGTGGAGCGGGAGCTGGCCCAGGCCCGGAGCGAGATCGACCGCCTGCGGGGCGAGCTGGACGACCTCGACGCCGCCCGGGAGAAGGACCGGGAGGTCTCTTCCGAGCGCCGCGCCGCCCTCGAAAGCCAACTCGCCGCGGCCCTGGAGCGCTCCCAGGGGCTGGAGGAGCGGCTGCGCCGGGACCGCACGGCGCCCACCCCCACGCCCCGCCCCGACGCCGGCGAGCGTGAAGGCGACCGCGTGGCGGATGGCGGCACTGCTGATGGCAACTCCGGGTCGAGGGTCGAGACCTCCGGCGCCTTCGACCTCGACCAGCTCGCCTTCGGCAAGTACCACGCCCTGGTCATCGGCAACGCCGCCTACCAGCACCTGCCGGCCCTGGCCACCGCCGAGCGCGACGCCCGGGCGGTGGCCGACGTCCTGCGCTCGCGCTACGGCTTCGAGGTCGATCTGATCCTCAACGCCACCCGCTTCGACATCATGCGCGCCCTGAACGGGCTGCGCCAGAACCTGACCTCGGACGACAACCTTCTCGTCTACTACGCCGGCCACGCCCACCGCGCCGCCGCCGACCGCACCGCCTACTGGCAGCCGGTGGACGCCGAGCCGTCGAGCCCCGCCAACTGGATCGCCAGCGAGATGGTCTCCGAGCACCTCGACCTGGTGCCGGCGCGCCACGTCCTGCTGGTCGCCGACGCCCTTTTCTCCGGCCTGCGCAGCCGCTCCGCCGTGGCCCGGCTGCCCGCGGGCATGACCGCCGAGGAGCGCTACCACCACGTCCGCCTGCTGCGCGACAAGCGGTGCCGCCTGGTGCTGGCCTCGGGCCAGCCGGCCCCCCGGCCGTCGGCGGCCGACGCCGGCAGCTCCGGCTTCGCCTCCGCCTTCGTCCGGGTGCTGAAGGAAAACGACGGCCTGCTGGAGGCGTCCCGGGTCTACCGTTCCCTGAGCGGCGAGCTGTCCGGTAACGGACCGGCCGCCCAACCGCCAGAGTTTGCAGCAATGCAGTGGGCACGAAATGACGTTTCCGACTTCTTCTTCGTGCCTCGGACCTGACTTCATGTTGCGATAGCGCCCCCGGCGGGCCCTGCCAGCGCTCCTCGGGGGCAGGAGGTTGATGACAAGTGACACGACCTACGCCGCGGTTCCCGATCTCTTCTGCCGCGCAGGCTCCTGGCCCGCGCCGCCCCCACCGGTCCGAGCTCAGCGTGCTCCGGGCTCTCGTTCTCTGTGCCCTGCTCGTCCTGCCCACGGTCTCGGCCCTGGGCCAGTGCGACTCCGAGGTGGACGTCGAGGTGTTCGACGCGCCGGCGATGCGCGAAGGCGACACCGGCCGCCGCGACGCCACGTTCCAGGTGCGCCTGAGCCATCCCGGCGGCAGCATCAGCCCGTCGGTGCCCCCCTGTCCCGTCGATCTGACCTTTGGGACGCCTCGGGGGTTGGGCTCCGCCACCGCCGGTGCCGATTACACGCCGCAGGGCGGCACCCTGACCCTCACCGCCGAACAGCCGGAGGCCGTGGTGCGGGTGCCGGTCCTGGGGGACGTGGTGGACGAGCCGGACGAGGACTTCTTCCTGCGCATCCGCCTCGCCTCCGACTTCGCCGGGCCGCGGATCCTCCGCGACCTGGCCCGGGGCGTCATCCTCGACGACGACCAGGCCGCCGCCGATGAGATCGAGGTGGTGGGGGAGGCCGCCCGCAGCGCCGTGGTGGGCGAGGTGGTGCCGTTGGCGGTGCGCGTCCTGCGGGGCGGCGAGCCGGTGGCCGGCAGCCTGGTGGAGTGGCGGCTGGTGGAAGGCGATGGCGCCTTCGAGCCGGCGGGGCAGGGCCCGAGGCTGGCGACCAGCGTCAGCGACGGTGCCGGCGTCGCCCGGCACCAGGTGCGCACCGCCGGGCGCCCCGGCGTGGCGCGGGTGGCGGCCTCGCTCCTCGGCGGCTCCGGCAGCGTGGTGATGACCATCACCACCGAGGGCGACCTGGGCGACCTGTTCCCGGAGCGCCCCTCCGGCGCCGCCTCCGTCGCCGATGCCCTGGACCAGATCTGCGGCGGTGTCGACCTGCCCCTGGGGGGACTCTGTGACTACCTCTTCGGGCTCCCGGACGGCGAGCAGCGGGCGGCGGTGCTGGCCGCCACGCCGCGCCAGGCGCCGGCGGCGGCCAGCCTGGTCGTCCACGCCGGCCACAACCAGCTCGACGGCCTGCGGGACAGGCTGCGCAGCCGCCGGGCGGAAGCCACCTCCGAAGGCGGCGGGGCGGCGGCGGGGCAGCAGTCCGGGCAGCAGTCCGGGATGCTGTCCGGGATGGGGACCGACAGCGGGCGGTTCGACCTCCGCCTGGCCGGCTTCGGTCGGGCCGAGGCCGAGGCTGGGGCTGGAACCCAGGCTGGGCCGGTGCCGGGGTATCCGGGCCTCGCCGCGCTGCGCGTGCCCCTCGGCCCCTCCACCGCCCGCTCCACCGCCCGCTACGCCGACGAGGAAGCCTATCTGGCGGAGCGGGTTCAGGTTGCCGTCAAGTCGGCCGAAGCCCGCGTGCAGGGTGGAGACGGGGCGGCGGTAGCGGCGGCGGCAGGGGCGGGCGAAGAGCCGGGCTACGACCTCGACCCGCCGTCCCGCCTCGGCTTCTTCGCCTCCGGCCGCTACTCCAGCGGCGAGCGCCCGTCGACCTTCGACGAGGCGGGCTTCGACGCCGACGTCCTGGGCCTCACCACCGGCCTCGACTTCCTGGCCCGCCCCCGGGCCCTGGTCGGCCTGGCCGCCAGCTATGTCGACACCGACGCCGGTTTCTACGACGGCCTGGGCGACCTGGTGGGGGAGAGCTACTCCCTCTCGGCCTACGGCACCGTCTTCCGCGACCACGCCTACCTGGAGCTGGTGGTCACCGGCGGCCGCAACGATTTCACCCAGGACCGGGGCATCGTGCTGCCCCAGCCGTTCGCCGGCGCCGACCGCTACGTCGCCCGGGGCGAGCTGGAAGGCGATCAGTGGGGCGTCACCCTGACCGCCGGCGCCGACCGTTCCTTCGGCGCCCTGAGCGTCGAGGGCTTCGCCCGGGGCAGTTGGGTGGAGGCCTCCTTCGACGCCTACCAGGAGAGCGGTGCCGGGCCCTTCGACCTCGCCGTCTCCGAGCAGGACGTGGAGTCTTTGCTGGCCGAGGCGGGGGTCCAGCTCACCTACGCCGCCAGCTTCTCCTGGGGCGTCCTCCAGCCCCATCTGCGGGCTTCCTGGCTGCACGAGTCGGAGGGTGACGTGCGCCTGATCCGGGGTCGCTTCGTGGAGGACGTCCAGTCGCTGGAGGTGGTCCTGCCGGTGGCCGCCTGGGACCGGGACTTCGCCAACGCCGGCGCCGGCGTCACCGCCACCTTCGCCGGCGGCCGTTCCCTCTACGCCTTCTACGACCGGGACCTGGCCCGGGCGGGGCTGGAGATGGAGACTTTGAGCGTCGGACTGCGCCTGGAGCTGTGAAACGGGGAGGTTTCGTCAGGTTTTTGTAAATCGGGTCAGGTCGCCGTAGTGGCGGCGCGGAAATGGCGTTTGGCGACGTAACATCAAGATGCCAGCCCGCCGCCCGCCCCCAGCCTCCATCGACGACCCCCCGTCGATCCGACCCGAAAGGACCGTTCCCGTGGACGTAATCACCCCGGCCGCACCGGCCGCCAGCAAGCCGGCCGCCAACCCGACCATCGCCTGGAACCGCAAGCTCGCCGAGTACAAGCAGCCCAGCCTGCCGCGCTCGGTTTTCCAGCTCGCCTCGACGGCGCTGCTGACGGTGGCCATGTGGGTGCTCATGTACTGGAGCCTGGAGGTCTCGTACCTGCTGACCTTGGTCCTGGCGGTGCCCACCGCCGGCCTCCACACCCGGCTCTTCATCATCCAGCACGACTGCGGCCACGGCTCCTACTTCCGCTCCTCCCGGGTCAGTCACGTCGTCGGGTTCCTCCTCGGCATCGTCAGCCTGATGCCCTACCACTACTGGCGGCGCACCCACGCCCACCACCACGCCACCCACGGCGACCTCGACCGCCGGGACATGGGCGACGTCAACACCCTGACGGTGGCCGAGTACCGGGCGCGCTCCTTCTGGGGCCGGCTGCGCTACCGCCTGTACCGCAGCATGCCGGTGCTGCTGGTCGTCGGGCCGATCTACCAGTTCGTCCTCAAGCACCGCTTCCCCCTGGACGCCCCCGCTTCCTGGCGCAAGGAGTGGGCGAGCATCATGGGCACCAACCTGGCGCTGGCCGGCGTCCTGGCGGTGGCCCACTACACCATCGGCATCGGCGCCGTGCTGGCGGTCTACCTGCCGGTGCTGATGATCAGCGGCGGCGTCGGGATCTGGCTGTTCTACGTCCAGCACCAGTTCGAGGAGACCTACTGGGAGAAGGGCGACCGTTGGCAGTACCACCTGGCGGGGCTCGAAGGGTCGAGCTGGTTCGACATGTCTCCGGTCATGCACTGGTTCACCGGCAACATCGGCTACCACCACATCCACCACCTCTCCTCCCGCATCCCCAACTACCGCCTGAAAGAGTGCGTCGAGGCGATCCCCGAGCTGCAAGAGGCCACCCGCCTGACCTGGCGCTCCAGCCTGGGCTGCGCCCGCCTCAAGCTGTGGGACGAGGAGGAGAAGAAGCTGGTGGGGTGGAAGGCGCTGCGCCGGACGGAGCACCGCCCGGCGTCGGCGGCGGCGACGCAGCCGGCCCAGGCGGACCGCGCCGCGGCCTGAGCCGCCCAACCCGCCAGGCCGCCCCGCCAGCCCGACCCGCCGGCGCTCAACTGGCCGCGGCGACGAAGAAGAAGTTGCCCCCCTCGTGGTCGGATCTCGGGATGGGGGCCAGGTCGGGGAGCTGATGGATCCCCTGTTCGGCGGCCTCCCGCTCCACCTCCTCCCGGACCCGGGTGAACAGCGTCGGCGCGTCCAGGAGGAGGTGCCCCTTGCGCAACTCCCCGAGCAACGCGTCGGCGAACACCGAGTGCTTACCGTCAACCGTGTCGATGACCGGCTCCAGGCTGCCGGAGGTGAAGGCGATGCGGGCGCGGCGGGCGATCTGCTCCTCCAGGCGTTGGCGGGGTGATCCCGCCGGGTCGCTGGCGGTGACGACACCCCCTCCGGCCGCCCCCGGCCCCTGTTGCCCCATGGCGCCGGAGTAGCAGGAGTCGGCCATCACCAGGACGTGGCGGGCCAGGCTGTCATCGAGCAGCGCCGAGACCTCGTACTTGGTCGATACCCAGTTGGTGGTCTCGAAGGGGTCGGCATCGACCCCCTGCCAGTAGGCGGTCTCGTTCTTGCGGTCGAGGTCGCCGTGGCCGGCGTAGTAGACGAGGAGGTTGTCGCCGGGGCCGGCGCCGCCGGCCAGCTCGGCGACGGCGGTGACCAGCTCGTAGCGGTCGACGTTGGTCAGCAGGGTGACCTCGAAGCCGTAACCCTCCTCCAGCGTCCGGGCCACCTCCCGGGCGTCGCGCACCGCGGTCTGGAGCGGCGGCAGGCTGGCGTAGGAGTCGTTGCCGATGACCAGGGCGCGGAAGGTGCCGAAGTCGATGGCCGCCAGCTCGGCGGCGGAGAGGCCGTAGGCGGTTTCCGGCTCGGCCGGCCCGTCGCCCTCGGGCCCGGAGGGGCCGGCCTGCCAGAGCACGAACCAGACCGCGGCGGCGACCAGCAGAGCCGCGACCGCGGCGTAGGGCAGGACCTTGAGGCCGGGGCGGCGCGGGGCGGCTGGGGACCGGGCGTCGGGCTCGGCGCGGCGGGCCGCGGGCGGGGTGGTGGGGGCCGCCACTTGTTCCGACCACTCCCCGTCCGGCGTGCGCTGCCTCAGCTCGGTCTCCCCGGGCTCGGTCTCCCCGGGCTCGGTCTCCCCGGGCGCGGCCTCCCCGGGCGCGGCCTCTCCGGGCGCGACGGCCGATCCGGAGAGGACGGTCGGCGGGAGCCCGGCGGCCGCCCCTCCGTTGCCTGCTTCTTCAGTGCCTGCCCTTCCGGCGGTGCCTCCCCCTCCGGCGGTGCCTGCCCCTCCGACGATGCCCGGCGCCGCGCCGCTGAGCCGGGTCGGGGGCGGGCCGGCCGGGGCGCCGCCGTCCTTCACCAGGGTCGGGTCCAGCCCCGCTCCCCCGGCCTCTCCCCCGGCCTCGCCGTCGGAGCGCACCTGGGTCGGGTCGAGGGCGGCGTCGGCGGAGAGGGTGGGGGCGTCGTGGGCGCCGGGGCGAGGCGCGGGGCGCACGTCCCCGCCGCTCGGGCCGGGGCCGCCGGCGGGCCGGATGCGGG
>Ga0102947_1000210_pt1 | contig 21287 bp, 14 predicted proteins | sample SalPon2A_A_D2_MG_FD_78210 | JGI IMG/M metagenome (GOLD analysis project Ga0102947, IMG submission 78210) | Soil microbial communities from South San Francisco under conditions of wetland restoration - Salt Pond MetaG R2A_A_D2_MG | ecosystem: Environmental > Terrestrial > Soil > Wetlands | place... | reverse complement strand
TTGATTCAGTTTGGACTTGTACAAACACATTCCGTAGTCTAGTCAACTGTTTAGTCTTAATTGTTTCCAATTGGCTTTTGTACTCCTTTTAAGCCCCCATGCTTGTCATGGGGGTAGTTGACTTTAAAAGTTTTCCTTTATGGGATATAATGTTATTATATTACAGGAAAAACAAAAAACAGTCAAGGTATAATACATATGGACAATAATAAAAAAAAGAAGATTTTAATGATTTCAGATCATCCGTTAAGTATCTCGGGAGTTGGATGTCAATCTAGATTTTTAGTTAATGGACTTATAAATACTGGAAAGTACACCTTTAGATCTTTAGGGTGTGCTAAGCGTCATAAAAATTATGAAACAATTAAGGTAAATGAAGATTTTGTTATCAAACCAATTGACGGTTTTGGTAATCCAGAGTTAATACGATATCTTCTTTTTACAGAGAGACCCGATGCCATATTGATTTTTAATGATCCACGATTCTTTATGTACCTATTTGAAATGGAAGATGAGGTACATCAACAATGTCCAATTCTTTATAATAAAATTTGGGACGAATTTCCATTTCCTAAGTACAATATGCCCATATATGAAAGTGTAGATTTGCTTAATTGTATTTCGCATTTGACCTATAACATGCTAAAAGATAATTTGCCAGAGAATCAAAAACATAAGGTAAATTTTACTCCTCATTTTTTCCCACAAGATATGTATTATCCACTTGACAATGTAACAAGGCAAGAAGCTAAAGTAAAAATGATTGGAGAAGATAAAAAAGATTGGTTTGTTGGGCTGTGGACGAATAGAAACGCAAAAAGAAAAAGACCATCAGATTTAATGTGGTCATGGAAAAAATTTATTGATAAATTAGAAAAAGAAGAGGGGCATAGAAAAGCCATTCTTATTTTACATACCGACCCTCTTGATATGGAAGGTCCAAATTTATATGAAGTAGTTGATATGTTGGGAATAGCAGATAATATTTGTTTTTCTACGTCAGCGATTGAATTCGCTCAGATGAACGTTTTACATAACATTTCAGATTTTTATGTGAACATTTCTTTTAATGAAGGGTGGGGTCTTGGTACAACAATTTCGTTGCAGTGTGGAATTCCTATTGTTTCTGTTTGCACTGGTGGACAAACGGTTCAAGCGAAACAATTGTTGGAAAATAAGCCAGAAGTTCACAATGGAATTGCTTTAGATCCAGACTTTAGAACTTTAGTGGGGTCCCAGATGACTCCATACATTTATGAGGATTACGCTTCAGTTGAGTCAATTGCTGATGCATTTATGAAAATGTATAAGATGGGCCCAGAAAAAAGGTCAGAAATTGGACAAAGAGGAAGAGAATATGTATTAAAACACTTTAGTGGAGAAAAAGTTATTGGGACTTGGGACAGAACAATAGAAGACACTATTGAAAATTGGAGAAAAAGACGTCCCCCAAAGTGGAATATGAATGTATTATAAAAAATATCAAAACTTGATATAATATTCCTTATGGAATCAATTAATACTCCAAAAACATTAGACTTTCAAGGACCGTTGAGAAACAATAAAAACAATAAAAAAAATAAAAAAACAAGAGTTTTATTTAAGGCTCCTGTTTTGACTTGTTCGGGATATGGTGTTCATTCTCGACAAATTTTTAGGTGGTTATTAACACATAAAAATGATGTTGAATTATTTGTAGATAGTTTAAGGTGGGGAAATACAACCTGGACTATAGATGCAGAGGGATTTAATGGGCTTGTTAAAGACGTTTTGGATCATGCTATTGATCCTGGCAATGAAGTGGATGTATCAATTCAGGTTATGATTCCAAATGAATGGAATTCTAAGTTAGCTAAATATAATGTTGGGGTTACAGCGGTGGTTGAGTCTGACAAGTGTAATCCTGTATGGGTTGAAGCAACAAATAAAATGGATTTGGTTATAGTCCCATCTGAACACGCACGTAATGTTTTGATGAATTCGGGAGAGGTAACGACAAGAATTGTTGTAGTTCCAGAAGCCTATTTTGAAGAAATTGCAGAGGGTGATGAGGGGTTGAATTTAGAATTCCCTACCGACTTTAATTTTCTTCTTTATGGACAATTTACTGGAAATTCCAGTGAGAATGATAGAAAAAATACATTTAATGCTCTCAAATGGATTTGTGAAACCTTCAAAAATGATGAAGATGTTGGAATTATTATAAAGACAAATAGTGGAAGATATACGGCTATGGATAAAAAAGCCACTACCATGAAAGTTCAGAATACGTTAAAGACAGTTAGAGATGGAAATAATCCAAGGGTTTATTTGCTACATGGATTCATGGAAGATAGTGAGGTTGCCTCTTTATATCGTCACCCATCAATTAAGGCAACAGTAGCGATTTCAAGAGGAGAGGGATTTTGCTTGCCGTTGTTAGAATCAGTAGCTTCAGGAATTCCAGTAATAGCAACAGATTGGTCTGGTCATTTAGATTATTTAAATAAAGGAAAATTTATTAAAGTAGATTATGATCTTATTACTATTCCCCCATCAAGAATTGATAACCAAATTTGGATGGCCGGATCAAGGTGGGCCGAAGTTAAAGAAAAACATTTTAAGAAAATATTAAAGAAATTCAGAATATCAAACGATATTCCAAGTAAATGGGCAAAGGATTTACAGGAAACAATCTTAAAAGAATATTCTCAAGAAGAGATAAATAAAAAATATGATCTTGTATTATCTGAGTTGTTATAGATTATGATGTTAGTATTATCAATAATAAGCATAATAGAATTTTTACTATTATTAGGAGCTGGATATGGTTTATATCGGCTTACGAAGATATTGTTTCAGATTGAAGACAATTGTCAAAAATCAATTGATTATATTGAAAGTACTTATGAAACATTAGAAAAAATGATGAAAGAAACATATTTGGTTACAAATGATCCAATTGCACAAAAATTTGTTGATCTTATCAAATCAAGTATGAATGCTATTATTTTTTCAACTAATGTTTTGAAAAACCCCTCTGATGATATAAAAGAAGTTATAAGAATGATGGAAAAGGAGGAAAAAAAGAGGGAGCTAGAAAAAAATAAAGACAACGAAGAAGAAGACAACGAAGAAGAAGACGAATAATGCCAAGACCTAAAGGAAAAAAAAGAATAAGGAGAAAACCTTGGACAACTCCAAAAATGTATTTTACTGCTGATACACAAGACGCAATCGTTGAGTATCAAGGCTTTATGGATATTGTTAATAAATGTACAAATCTTTTATTGGCAATAGAAAGTAAAGATTTTGACGAATTTTTATATTCATCTAAAAAAATAACATTAGAACAAATTAAAAAGAAAGAAAGAAAAAAAGCCAAAAAAACTGCGGATAAAGATGGTGCAAGAAAAAGTGACGAAGAAATAAATAATATGAGGTTAGACATTAGAACTTTTAAAAAAATGTATTTGCCATCAAATTATAAAAAAATGTCCAAAAAAAAATGCAAAGAACTAATTTTGGTCAATAGGGAAAATGCTTGGGAAGTATATACTGGAAGAATTCAACCAGCTTTTGATAAATTAGTGGAAAATCTTATTTTTATTCACAACTTTAAAAGTACCCACGAATCTTATGAAGAGCTAAAAGCGGACTGTGTTTCAGCTTTATATGAAAAATTGCCAAATTTTGATGCCTCTAAAGGATCGTTAGCCTTTTCTTATTATAATATTGTAGCAAAGAATTTTCTGATTATTCAATCAAAAAAACGAGGAACTAGCATGATTAGAAATGTTAGTTTGGATAATAAAGATCTAATGACACAATCTGATAAGCAATTGTTAGATGATCATTGTAAATTGCCAAGCCCAGACGATCAGGCAATTGAAAGAGAAAATATAGACTCAATTAAAATTTTACTTTCTGAAATAAGAAAAAATTTGAATAATGACTTAGAAATTAAGTGTATGAATAGTATACAAGACCTATTTGGTCGAGCCCACCAATTGCCAATGCTTAATAAGAGAGCAGTACTTACTTATATTAGGGAAATGACAGGTGTCAACCCTAAACAATTAACCACTGCTATGTCAATAATAAAAAAAAGATATAGAGAGTTAAAAGGGAGTGATGAATTTGGGATCTTCTAATGTAGGTGAATATTTTTGGTCAGAGGAATTGAGTGGAAAATTAAAACAATTCAAGGATCTTTTAGATTCAATTAGTGAATTGGATGACAAAACAAAGATTCTGTGGACCGATATCTATCAAAACGCTTTTCAAGACAGAGGATTAGCTTTAGAGGTTTTTAATAATTTGTGGAATATTGTAAAAGAAACCCCAAGTGACCATGCTATTCATGGTGATAGGCTGTCTAAATATATTGAAAGAATGTCCAAAGCTAACGATCAATTAATAAAATTAGCTGATTTAGTAGAGAGGGCGAAAGAAAAGTCAGAAACTGTAAATGAAGACGAAATTTTTGAAGAGATTCAGAGGGGATCTGGATAAAAAATGGTTGGCGGTATAAATGATGCTGGATATCCAGCTATGCGTCAAGCATTTGTTGTTCAACAAGATATCGGTGAAGAGATTAATGAAGTTAGGTCTAATACTCCACTTCCTCAATTTCCAATAGCTGTTGTTGAAGACGTAATATTGAATCCAGCCTTTTTGTCTGAAGAAGAAAAAACTGAAATTAGAAATTCTGTAGATAATCCAGAAATGGTTGATAGAATGCCAAGAAAAAGCATTATTGCCCGTATTGTTACGAGAGAAGCAGGAAGATCTAGCAATAAATCTAGTGTTTTTATGCCTTTTAATCAATATGATCTTCAACCAATTAAACCAGGAGAACAAGCAGTAGTGTTTTATACAGATCCATATCGCTCTAATAGAATAGGGTTTTGGATGTGTAGATTGGCAGAACCGAATGATGTTGACGATTTGAATTATACTCACGGAGACAGGAGATATGATGATAATATAAAAAGACCAACATCAGAACGGTTTGATGGTCAGAATTTAACAGAAAAACCTGGGTTCCCCAATGGTGACGGAGAGAATGATGACTCTAGAACTTTGGGGGGAGAAAAAGATTTTGAAAATATTGTAAAAAAAGCTAAAGCTTCACAATATCATGTAAATGAACCGGTTCCACGGTATACTCCACGACCAGGAGATAGAATTATACAAGGATCAAATAATTCAAGAATAGTTTTAGGTACTGATAGAAATGGTCCTGCTACGACCGCACCTAAGGCATTTAGTGGAGCTATAGATTTAGTGGTTGGTGTTGGTTCCGTTCCGAAAGATAGGGAAACACCAAAAGAAAATTCACCGAGAGTTGTAAAAAATACGAGAGGACTATTAGAAACAGAAAAAGTGCCTCAAAAGAGAGGTTTCAAAGACAACCCATTAGAGGGGGATCCTAATTTTCAGAATGATAAAAGTAGAATTTATTTGTCAATGAATGGAAATGCTGATGATGATTTTGAAATTGATATTCCGACAGTAGATAGAACTTCGGGAGAATCTCCGTGTATTGTATTAAAAACTAATCAAGCTAGAATAGAGTGTAGAGAAGATTTAAAAATAAGGGTTGGAGAAGAAAATGGAGCTTCTGTTATTATTAAGGCAGATGGAAACATTATTTTTGTTCCTGGAGATAATGGAATTATTAAGCTTGGCAAAAATGCTGATAAGGCTATTTTAGTACAAAATATTGCCTTAGCTCAAGGTGGAACAGTTTTAGGTCAAGGTATATTGAGTACAATGGGCGGACAGGTTGGAATTGGAGGAAGTACTGGTACATTTTCTAAAAAAGTATTAATTGAATAAGTTTGTATTTCTTTTATTAGTTTTGGTTGGTAGACTTAATTTTAATTTTTAAAAAAATATAGTATTATATATATTAATAATGGGTATTTTGACTTCAGTTGGAGTTTTAAAAAATAATAAAATAACGCAAACTGCTAGAGAAAGATTTGTTAATGATACTAATCTACTTTTATTAAATGGTTCTGGTGCTCTTAATTTTCCCGTTCCGTCTATTTTGGTATTTGAAGGATCCCCTCAACTTTCTACACCATTCAACATTCAACCAATAGAACAACACCGAGAGACGTTTACGGTTTGGCATAAAATTTTTATTGATACATTATTTGAAAAAACAGCTCAAGCTTTAGACGTAGAAGGATCTCGTCCTCTAGCTCCGATAATGGACCCAAGCTCTATAGCTTTGGATTTAGGTATAAATCTGAAACCTGATATTGGATTTGGTGATATTTTGCCCAAAATTCTTCTTCCATTACCTCCGCCAGGTATTTTTACATTATTTGATTTAGATATTACGGACATTGATTTGTTGGCAGAATTGGCAATAAAATTACCAGATTTAGTTTCTCCAGTTTCTTTTCCAAAAATACCGGATCTTCCAGTTCCTCCCGATATTGCTATAACTTTAGAAGATATTGCAATTTCTGGAGTTCCTGTAGCGAATATTCGGGTTCCTGAACTTCCATTTGACCTAATTGGGCTTTCTCCTCCTTTACACTTGCCTGATTTAAGGGTTTACAATATATTTGATATTGTCAAGTGTTTTTTTACAAAAGTAATTTTAGTTGCCATTCCAACTTTGATAGCTAGCGGAACAGACTTAGTGCAAAACTTAGTTGAAAATGGACCATTTGGATTATTCACATTTATTTTTGGAGTAGTTGTTTCCTTGTTATTATCTTGTTTGACAGATGTTGGGTTTGCTTTAGAAAATGCTTTAAGTTTTGTTGCTGCTTTTTTGGTTTATATTAAAAATGTTGTTGCTATGTTGGCTGTTGATTTGGTGGGTATGCTTTTGGGAGATGGGTTATTGGCGAAGGGTGTGGCAGACGCTCTAAATCTTGTATAGATACTAATTAATAACAACAATGGCTGAACTAGTTACAACAATAGACTTTAAAAGCGTTGGGAGTCGACCAGCACCCAAAAAAACAGCTGATGAAATTTTAAATCGTGTTCCAATCGGAGTTAAAACTCCAATGAGATTGGGGAATAATGAAATTTGGGAGATGAATCACACCTTATCAAGTGAAATTAATCAAAATTTAAAGGATCTATTAGCTACAAATTGGGGAGAAAGATTGGGGAGATATAATTTTGGGGCTAATCTTAGACCATTATTATTTGAATTTAGTAGGGACGAATTTGATTCTGAAGTTTCTTTTAGAATCAAAGATGCTGTTTCTAAGTGGATGCCATATATTACTTTAAAATCAATGGAAAGAAAAATATCTGAAGATGACGTAGGGAATGTTGCAATAGTAACGTTAAATATACTTTATGATGTTCCCCAGGCAGCATTAAAAAACCAAGCAGTTAGAACTAACCTTTTCGTTTCTGGATAAAATTAAATGGGACTAAATACTAAACAAGAAACTATTCAAGTTAGACAGAGAAGATATCTCAATAAAGATCAAGAAGCTCTTCGTAAAGATCTGTTAAATTATGCAAAGACTTTCTATGGAGACAGAATAAAAGATTTCTCTGAGGTTTCAGTTGGGGGTCTTTTTCTTGATTTCGCTGCTCATGTTGGTGATGTTTTTTCATTCTATTCAGATCATAATCTAGGAGAGATATATCCGGAAACAGCAACAGAAAAACAAAATATTGAAGTTCAACTAAGAGATGCAGGGGTAGAAATAACAGGAAATTCACCAGCGGTTGTTGATGTTCTTTGGTTTGTTGAAATTCCTGCAACTAAGGTTGGAACAACCTATCAACCAACACAATCAGCTATTCCAAAAATAAAACAAGGATCTATTGCACAAGCCAATAATGGTACAAGGTTTGAGTTGGTTGAAGATTTAGACTTTTCCGATAAGAATGATGACGGTAGTTTTAAGGCTGATTTGGCTCTTGGTGACGTAAATACAGACGGAACTCCTGGAACACTTATAATGTCCAAAAAAGGACAGATGGTTTCTGGTTTTACAAAAACCGAATCTTTTGTTATTCCGAATACATTTGTTTCATTTAGAAGAATTACTCTTGGAGAAGAAGATATAACTCAAATAATAAGTGTAAGAGACAGTGACAATAATGAATATTATAGGGTTGGTTCGCTTAGTCAGGACACCGTTTTTAGAGCCACAGTAAACGTAAACAACGATAATGAATTGGTTCCATCGTCTCTTGAGATAAAGCCTGCGCCATATAGATTTACGTCTCAAATGGATATTGACACAAGACTAACCACACTAACATTTGGCGGTGGAAAAGCATCAAGTTTAGATAATGATATTATTCCTGACCCAAGCGAATTTGCCTTACCTTTATTTGGGAAAACAACTTTTTCAAGATTTTCTATTGATCCTAATAAGTTGTTAGAATCAAGAACTTTAGGGGTTTCTCCTCAAAATACAACAATTACTGTTCAGTATAGATATGGTGGCGGATTATCTCACAACGTTCCTGCAACATCAATTACTACTCCAACCAGACTATTAATAGACTTTCCAACTGGTGTTGAGTCAAGTATTGCTTCAACTGTTCGTGCCAGTGTTTCTACAAAAAATAATGACGATGCTCGCGGAGGAGAAAATGCACCAACAATAAACGAATTAAAGTCCCAAATACCTTCAGCAAGAAATTCGCAATCAAGAATGGTAACTAGAGAAGATATTTTGGCTCGAGTTTATACTATGCCATCAAGTTTTGGAAGAGTATTTAGGGCTGGTGTTAGAGATAATCCGGCGAACCCTCTTTCTACAATATTATATGTTATTAGCAGAGATTCAGATAGAAAGCTTATTGTCTCTCCAGACTCTTTGAAAAAAAATCTTTCTAAGTACTTAAATGAATTTAGAATTCAAGGTGATGCTTATGATATTTTAGATGCTAGAATTATAAATCTTCAAGTAGAATTTAGAATAGTTTCTGAACATAATCTAAATAAGTCTGTTCTCGTTGGTAATGTAATTTCTAGACTTAAGAAATTTTTTGAAATAACTAATTTTCAAATTGATCAACCAATAAATGTTGATGATGTAAGGAATATTATTTTCAATAATCCAGGGGTTTTATCTGTAGAGAATGTTAAATTTCGTAATTTGGTTGGTGAAATAAATGGAAATTCTTACAGTGATGTAACGTTTAACGTTGACGCTAATATGAAAAAAGGAATGATTGTTGGTCCTCCAGGATCAATTTTTGAAGTTCGTTTTCCCAATATTGACATTATAGGGAGTGCTGTCTAATGTTCTTAATTCTCAAGTCTGATAAAGATACCTATATTACTGATTCTATTTTTGACGGAAAGCGTAGAACAGACGCTAACGTAGGAAGAGCGGGAACTATCGACATTTATCATTTATTTGATGAGAAAGAGATCTCAGGAACATCTGAACCAAGAGAAGTTACAAGGGCTTTGGTTCATTTTAATCTTAATCCCTTAAGGGCTCTGACAGGTAGTTCAATTGATATTACAAGTACTTCATTTAAGGCTTTTTTAAAGCTAACGGATGTATTTGGTGGTCAAACTACTCCATCAAATTTTACTTTAGCAGTATTTCCATTGTCTAAATCTTTTGATGAGGGAATCGGAAGAGATGTTTCTTCGTTTAGGGATTTAGATTCGGCAAATTGGCTAACAGCATCGGTTTCAGGTCAAGTACCAGTTACGTGGAGTCAAGCAGGAGCTAATAAAAGTGGTAGTTTAGATTCTACAGATTTAGATATTATAGATTCAGGAAATCTTGGTAGTGGAGTGGAAAATTTATTTGTTACACAAACCTTTTCAAGTGGAGAAGAAGATTTAGAAGTAGATATAACGAAGGTAGTTTCAGGGGTTTTGACTAATCAAATTCCAGATTTTGGTTTTAGGATTTCATTTTCTGGTACGCAAGAACAGGACACTAGAACTAGATTCGTTAAGAGATTTGCATCAAGACATAGTACAAACCCAAGAATAACTCCAAGAATATTAGTAAAATATGACGATTCTTTACATGATCATCACGAAAGTTTCTTTTTTGATTTGTCTGGAACATTATTTTTAAGAAATAACCACAGAGGAGTTCTTGCGAATATATTATCTGGTTCAAATTTAACCCAGATAAGCGGAAACAACTCATTGTTATTAACGATAACTTCTGGTTCTGTGGCAAGAGGAACTTATTTCCAACAAATTATGACAGCTTCACAGCATTCTATTGGGGCTACTTTTGTTAGTGGAGTATACAGTTCAAGTTTCGCAATATCTTCTGAGGCTACTGCTTCGCTCAAGACAGAGATTTTAAATGCAGGCTCTGGAACGTTCTCTGTAATATGGGGGGCGTTAGACGGAACCGTGGGCTATCACACGGGAACATTAGTAATAAAAAGTATATCAAGATCATCTTTTGCCAATGTTAATACTAAAACAATATTGTCTGTTACGAATTTGAGACCAGAATATTCGGCTACTGAAACTGTTAGATTTCGGGTTTTTGCTCAAAGCGATAATAGAGATGATGTTATAAAAACAAAATTACCAAGAGAAGCAACAAGTTTAATATTCACTAATATGCATTATCAAATAAGGGATGAAAATAGTGATGAGGTCATAATTCCTTTTGACACTACATATAATTCGACACTAATGTCAACAGATTCAAAAGGAATGTATTTTGATGTTCCAATGAGTGGTCTTGATATAGGGGCTGTATATGTAATTGAGATACAATATAGCGAAAATGGAGTTACCCAAGAATTTGGACCTAATAAAGTTGGGGCACGATTTAGAGTAGTTAAATAATGACAAATGATAACACACTTAGATTTAATAAGCCAAGACTATTTCGCCCTAATGTGGTACGGGGTGTGATAGACGGGAATTCTCCGTCTAAAAGACTTAACTTTGAACAGTTATCAACAAGAAACATTGAGTCAACAGCATCATTTCGGTATGATCCTCCAGAAACAGGACTTAAATCAACTCAACAAATTAATTTGGATTGGAGCAAATTTGAAAATCATACTTTTTTCCAATCGGCTGAAGTTAATGTAAACATTGCATTTCATAGAATTATTAATGAATATCCATTTGACGGAACAAGAAAAGAGGTTGAAAGATTTTTAGATAGCCTTACTGGATTTGAAAAAAACTACATATATGATAATTTTAGTAAAAATATAGGTTATTTATTCTTTTCTGGAACAACTACAAGTCCTACGGATATTTCGGGAACATTTATTCAGGTAAAAGATTTTGCCGGTTCTGAATTTCCAAATTTCTCTTCAAAAATAACAGGAGAAAGCATTCTTGATCCTGGACTTGGTTCAATTTCGTTTGAAATGCAATTGTTTGTTCCGGCAGAAACGAATCACGATTCAGTTATATTACAAAAAGTTTCTGGTTCAAATAATGGCATTAGTTTACTTTTGACAGGAAGTACTTCTACTTCCTTAGGGAAGGTGTTATTTTCTGTATCTTCTGGAAGTACATTATTGGAGACTTCTGCATCTATTACGAAAGGTCAATTTAATCATGTTGTTGCAACATTTAATAGAAAATCAAGTGTAAATAAATTGCAGTTGTATGTGGGAGAATCTCTAAAAGATGAGACCACTGGTTCAATGGCATTTGGGACAATTGATTTTACAGTATCTCCATTTTTGATTGGGTCTGGAGTTGCAGTTTCATCTCAAGCACAAGGAGGAACAACGTTTACTCCGGTAGCAACACTTTCAGGGGCTTTAGATGAGTTAAGGGTTTGGCACGATATTAGGACAATAGATCAGCAAAAGTCACACGCGAAAAAGGGGATATTCCAAACACCAGAACTTAAATTATATTATAAATTTAATGAACCATCTGGAACTCTTGGGGTAAGTGCTGATGATTCTACAAATAGGGTAGTAATTGATTCGTCAGGAAATTCTTTACATTCTAAAATAAGTGAAAGTGGTTTTAGTTTTGGATTGAGAAATACCGGTTCAATAAACAATCCGATGACAGGAGAATTGCTTGAATTTAGCCCCGTTTTGTTTCCGCTTTATTCTCCAACGGTTGATTTCAACTCGGACTTATTAACTTCTGCAAGTAGGTACGACGATCTTAATCCAAACATAATAACAAAATTAATTCCTCCCCATTATTTTGAAGAAGGAAAAGACGATTCAGCTTTTTCAACAGAAGACGGATCAATTATTGATGCATATACAGGACAGAACATTCCTGGTTCAGGAAAATTGGGGGAAGGTCAAGTTTTATCTGAATTTTTGTATGTTTGGGCAAAATTTTGGGATGAATTAAAAATATATGCTGATGCCTTTTCTAAATTGTTTACTGTTGATTATAACAAAAACAATACTGTTCCAGATCAATTTTTGACTTTATTGGCGAGAGCTAGAGGGGTGGATTTACCGAATTTATTTTCAGGTGCTGATCTTGAACAGTTTATTGATGGTGATGATTTGGGAGTAGATTATGGAAGTTCACAGCAGACATTGCAACAAATACAAAATGAAGTTTGGAGAAGAATATTAATAAATCTTAATGATATTATTTCTTCAAAGGGTACAGTCCATAGTGTAAAGTCATTCCTTAGAACTATCGGCATTGATCCAGATGCAACATTTAGAATTCGCGAATTTGGAGGTCCAACAAGGAAGGGTATTGTGGATTCAAGAGAGATAAGAACTGAAGTCTCAACAATGCTTGATATGTCTGGTTCTTCTACGGTTCTTTCTAGTTCTTTTTTGTCTTCTTCAAGAGTTGAACCGGGATATCCACTGCCACAGGGACCAATTATAAAAAATGTAAATGATAATAGCTATCCTCATGGACTATCCTCAAACTCTTCAGATGGACTGTTTACCTCTGGTAGCTTTACTTATGAGGGAATTTATAGATACCCACTTACAAGCAATCTAGTTGTTTCTACACAATCACTAATGAGATTATGTACTACCGGTTCCGATGGTGGGTTTGGGGGATTTCCTTCGATTGTTGCTAACGTTATAGCAATATCTGGTTCTAGCCCACAAATAAGGGCATATCTGTCAAATGCCCATGAGTCAGGAAGCCTTTCAGGATCAAGTGATTTTCGTATATATGGAAACGATCCGCCAGGGCAAATGTTGGAAATGGTTTTGACAGGAGCAAATATTTTTGATGGAAATTTATGGAACGTTAGTTTTGGTAGGTTTAGATCAGATGATTCAGAAGATTTTTTGGCCAGTACTCCAGCAAGAATTTCTTCAAATCTTTCAAGTTCTTATTTTCTTCGAGCAGCACGATCAGATCGTGGAGAGATTGCAGAAGAATATGTTACAAATGAATTTTTCTTAGAATCAACAGGTTCCTTTAATGTATTACAGGACATTAGTTCAAATTATAATAGTAAAGGTTCTTTTTTGTTGTTTGGAAGTCAAAGCATGAATTCGGCAACTACTGGACTATATTTGAATAATACCTCAATTGCTACATCTTCAATAGTTAGAACAACAGACTTTGATGGTCTTATTGGGCACATTAGATTTTGGTCAAAAGGTTTATTGTTGTCAGAGTGGAAAGAACATGTAAGAAATTTCAAGTCTTTAGGAGTTAAAGATCCTTATGTCCATTTTAACTTTACAACTGAAGAATCGGGTTCGTTTGGCAGGTTGAGAATTGATGCCTCAACTGATCAATCAACTACCGCCAGCAATGCTTCAGGGCTGATAAATGTTTTTGATTTTTCTCAAAATGGATTGAGCTTAAGTGGAAGTGGATTTTTAGCTTCAACTAATGTTATTACTCCACAAACATTCTATTTTTCTCATATTTCTCCAAAATTTGACGAAGCTTCAACAACTAACAAAGTAAGGGTTAGATCTTATCAAGATAGTGGTCTTGTAAATAATGATATTTTTGCAGGTATAGCCCCATTATATGAGATAGAACCATCTGAAGAGCCTAAAGACGATGTTAGATTTTCTATGGATTTTTCAATAGCAGATTCTCTTGACCAAGACATAATAAATATATTTTCAACTTTAGATTCATTTAATGAGGCAATTGGGTCTCCTGAATTAATGTTTGAACAGGATTATCCAAAGTTAGAAAATTATAGAAAAATTTATTTTAATAGACTAACAGAAAAAGTTAATTTAAAGTTATTTTTTGAATTTTTTAAGTGGTTTGATAGAAATATAGGCATTTTTATAGAAGCTTTATTGCCAAATAGATCTAAATTTAATGGTGTTAATTTTGTTGTTGAAAGTCACATGCTTGAAAGACCAAGATTTAGATATTTATTTTTAGAACAATACTTAGGACAAGAAAAAAGACATTCTCAACAAGGAACAATACTTTTACAGCAAATTGTTGGGGGAATAAAAAGGTTTTAGTAATTGGAGTGTAATAAATGGTAGCACCAAAAATATTAAAAGGAACATATGCGAATTTCGTTGCGGATGGATTATTTGTCTCATCTAGCGATCATGGCACAACAACAATTTCAAAAAGTGAATTAAACACAAGACATGGAGCAATTTATAAGCATGAAATAGATGATATTATAAAAGAAATTAAGGGAATTATGGTTGGTCAAAGCGGGTTTGAGATTCAAGGGTTGGGAATCTCTGGTAGCTTAAATTTAATTTCTTCTTCATCCATTTCGCTTGGGGACGGTACTGGATTACCAACTTTTTCGATTAATAAGCTTGGAAGTAGTGTTAGCAGAATTGATTGGAAAGATGCTGGAGTGGTACGATGGAGATTCCAAAATCATACTAATGAGGACTTGATTCTTTATCGATATGATGGTTCGGGAACTGATCAAAATGAAGTTCTTACTTTGGATATTGATACTGGACTTTTGGATCTGGGAAATGACCTTTCTCTTACTTCTTCTTCTCCAACATTTACAGTTGGCGACGGAACGGGACAACCCCAGATCGATCTTGATAAAGCCGCTGGATCACAGGCAGTAATTAAGTTCTCCGATGCGGGGATTCGTAGATGGCAAATGAATCTTGACACTGGTGAGAATTTGGAATTTAATAGATATTATGATAACGGAAACTTCAACGGAAACCCAATACAGATATTGGTGGCTGATGGTTCAATTACAATGGAAGGAGATTTGTCCCTAACTTCTTCTGCTCCTACGCTTACGGTTGGAGATGGGTCTGGTGGTGCGTCGGTTATAATTGATGGGCCTGCATCTGGAGGAGCTGATGCTTCTCTTGAATTCCATACGACTGGTTCCCGGGAATGGTCCTTGGTACAAGATGCTTCAGCGGGATCTCCTTTGAGATTGTTTCGCTATAGAGACGGATCATTTCAAGGGACAACGATAGATATTTCTCTTACAGATGGTTCTATTAACTTTGAAGGTTCGATTACGATGAACAGTGCGAGCCCAACGTTTAGGTTGGGCAACGGTAGTGGATCACCAATAAATAGGCTTCAGAAATCGGATGCAGGTAATGCATCTTGGATGGATATGCTATCTAACGGAAACCGATCATGGGATTGTATTTTTGATTCAAGTGAAGATATTAGAATTGATCGATATATTGCGGGAACGATTAAAGAATCAAGTTTGTTCAAAATTCAGAATTCAGACGGGAAGCTACTTCACCAAAAAGATGTTGATTTTGGTGGAGATTTGACCTTGACCGCATCATTATCAGTCGGTTCTTTCCCGACTGCATCTTTAGGGGGAACAGCAATAGATGTTAAATTATATGCAAATAATGGTATGCCCCTTGATAGTTTTGGGTCAAATGGTGACTTTTATTTTCAAAAAGATGGGTCATCAGGGGTTTCTATATTTCAGAGAAATAGTGGAGCTTGGACAGTTGTGGGGGGTGGTACAATACCTATTTGGACCACTGATGCTCCACCTACTTCCAGTACTTCTTATGATGATGAATTTACCTCTACTACACTTAATCCAAAGTGGAGTACATTAAATAATGATACTGATTTAACGGTAATAGCAAGCAATCCTCATGGATTAACATTACGACAGGCTACCGGAGTGAGTGGTTTAGCTGGCGTATATCAATCTTCTATTCCGGCTGGAGATTTCCAAATTGTTGCTAAGATTGGTCTAACTTTTTCTGGCTCAATTACTAGTCAATTCTGGAGTGGTGGAATCTTTATTGGTGGTGATTTAGGCACTAATCCAACAACAGATCCAATTAGATTAGCTGCTTTATCTCGTGCTAGTGGCGCTAGTTCCCTAAAAGCACAAGTGTGGACGGATTACAATTCTTTTTCTTCAGAAGCAAGTGTCAGCAAAAATCTAACGGGTTGTTATCTTCGTATAATCAAAAAGGGAAGCCTATGGCAAGCACATTGGAGCGATGATGGAATTGGTTGGAGCCCGATAAATAACGAAACTTCAATTGGTTTTACGCCGTCAACTATTGGAATTCTTGTAGATAATAATAGCAGTGGAGAGAGTCAAGATGTGAATATCATTTATTTTAGAGTACAGGAAACTGCAAGCACTAATTTGTCATTGCATGGAAGTGTTGTAAACTACACCACAGGATCGTAATTTATATGATTTTTAATGTATTAAATGTAATAAATATAAAATTTATTGACAATTCATCAATAGGGGAAGCATAGTAGTATGGTTTGGGGATGTTATTGGGATCACGAATGGGGAGTAGCTACTTGCGTGGTGACCTTAACGTCTTCAGCCGGAACTTTAATTCGTTCTCGAAGAGCTTTTGATGATTTTCGACAAGGAGTATCTGTAAGAACAAACAAACAAAGATATTCAGGATTATTATTAAGAATAAATTCAGGACAGAAAGACAATAATTTGAGAAGCAGTATAACTGGAACAATTTCTCACGAAATAGAGCAAAGCGTATTTGGTCAACCTCCAACAATAGAAAGTGAAGGAACCCCTTATTCTGACTCAGACAAGTTCTCTCCCGCCCTTTATTTGCAAATATCAAAAAATGCTGGTGTTGATTTTAAGTCATCTACTCCTGAAATAGACAAATTCGGAGCTATTGAACCATTAGTTATTCGGGAGGCAATAAAATTTGAATCAATTGATTATCCATACTTTAGGAATAATATAAGAGCTTCTTTACAGGGTGGAAATGAAGATATATTCTTAAGGTCTGATAGTGTTATGCAATTTATTCCTGTTAGTTCTTCGTTAAAAAAAGATCCATTCTCCGATAATGTTGGTCATCGTGGAGATTTAATAGCTGGATCAGTAGAATTGTTTATTACTTCCTCAAAGGGGGATGATAACACAAAAATAATACATCCATTTGATGATAGTAGACCTGAAACTTTGTTTAGTGGAGCTCCTGACGCAGATAAATTAACAAGCGTTAGTGTTGTAGATAATGCGCTTAGAGATATGACGGGTAGCAAGGACAATGATTTTAGACCCAAAGGATACAAGTCATCAGCAGCAGGATATACGTATAGAAATAATACAACTATAGGGACGGATTCGTTAGCTTTTGGAGGACTTAAGAGATAAATGGTAAAAAAGACTAAAATAAAAAATCTTCCTCCAAGAGTAATATTAAGACAAAGGGACAATTTAACAGGAAGTTATCCAACAATAGCTAGAACTGGCGATAATAGAACTGGCAAGTATTCTTCTTTTTTTGATGATAGTAAAACTGTGGATTTTATTACATCTTCAAATTTTGTAAGTTACCCCACAACATTACCAACTGCTTCACAATATTTAAAAACAGAGCTAAGTAGTACAATATATACTCCCGGAAATGTAAAAAAGGGCATAGCTGATAATTTTGTTGAATTCAATAATCCAGGACAACAAAATGGACCATTTATAGAGGATGGTTTATTTGAACAAAATAAATCATCAAGATTTTATCTAACAGGAACGGATCATAATATAATCGGTACAAATTTTACATCTCCCCTTAGAAGTAAAACGTCATTTACGGTAGAGTTAAATTCTCAACAAAGTAGCAGTATTTTTTGGTCCACAGGAGAAACCGTATCTGAAGTAAACTCTGGACTTTCTTATTATAATTTTAATTTAAAAAGATGGGAAGCAATAGGAAATTTGTCTACTGGAAGTAGCGTAAATTATGTTGAGGATAGTTCAGATCCTAGGGCAACAGCACCATTAGCTGTTTTTACTACTGCTAGACCTGATATCGCTAATAATGACAATATTATTCAAAATGTTGGATATCCAATTACAGATTTTGGATTTCCTTTTGCTTCTAAATTTGATGCTACATCATCTCAATTATTTTCTTTAACTGGAACATTATCTCATCCATTTTTAGTTGAAAAAATGGTTTTTGAATTTTCTTGTTCAATGCCGAATACAGGTACGTCAGATGAATCACAACAAATTTATTCTCTATATGTATTAAATCAATTTAACAATCCACAAATTAATAAAAATATTACAATTGGAATGAAAGAAACTATAAATAATGGTGCTAGTTTAGTTACTAATGCTGTTACTCATTCGGTTGGAAAGTCAAAGGATTTTGTGGGGTACGGATTGATTTCGGTTATAAATCACACCCCATCAACTGCTAGGCCAGCATCTTTTTTTGAAAGAGATTTAACGATTTCTGGAACGAATTATTCATCATCTGGCATTACAGGTACATTTACTTTAGAATTTACTCCTCGAATTCCAAAAATAACAGACATTATGGGATGGCATAGAAAAAGAAATGATGATTCTGATTTGTATGCTGTTAAAAGTGAATTCGGTGGGGCAAATAATATATTCAATAACACTGATGTTGATCGAAATGTTTCGGGAAGGAATTATATAGCTTCAGTATCAACAATGGGATCTGAATCCCAAAAAACAACATTTTCAACGTTAAATGAAAATATAGTGGGAACTTCAGATCATTTTTCAGTATCCCCTTATATATTGAGCCCTGAAGATAAACTTCTTATTTGTTTTTGTGGACAGATATCTGATATTGAAGCGCAATCGGCAAGGCACCCTTTTATATTTAATGGTCCTGCTAGAATTAAAATTTATGGATCTTTAATTAAAGATAAGTCGGAATATCACGATACACTCAATCAACCACTAACTTCAATTTCTGTTCATGAATCTCTTTTTTCTAATCCTTCTTTGGATGAATATCTGTTTAACCCAAGAACATTATTTTCAGGATCATATATTGACGACGTAGTGACAGGAACAATCCCCAATAGGGTAGTTGCTGGTTCTTCTGTTAGTTTGTCTGGATTTGCAAATTCTTCTGCTGAATTAGCAAGAGCTACATCTGGTTCTTCTTTTTTTAGAGGGGTTCAATTATCTGAGGAAAATTCAGTTATTTATGATTGTTTATTGCCAAGATTAGATCAGGTCTTTAGAGCTGACGGAGTAGCATTGTCGTTTTCTCCTCCGGCAATCAAATATGCTTTTTCAGATGGTTCTAATACAACATTTCTTAGGGCTGCTGCATTTGAGCCTCGATATTCTGACGTTGATCGTGGAAGAAATCCAATTAAAAATGCTCAAGCTACTCCAACCGATCCCGAAGTTGATGATGCGTTTGTAGAAATGAATAATAATATAAGTTTAGTTAGTGAACCAACAAACGGGTTTATTTCAGATCTACTATTAAGAAAGTCTGTATATGGATTTTCAAGAGGATTTTATGAAAATTCATCAAAATTTCATGGACAAACAGAAATTACTGAAAGACAGGGAACGGCTTTTGGACAAGCAGCATATTATAATGTAATAACTAGAGGAGTTAAGAGGGGGTTGTTTAGTTATAGATCTGTAGCTCCTAAGGCAATTTTTCGTCACGATATTTATCGAGGAATGCCAGCAGATATGTTAGAACAGAGAAAAGATTATAAAACAATTAAGGATAATGGAACAATTGTTCCGTCTCCAGTTCAAATTAAATTTTCATTACCCGATCCATTTGATACAGATAGCCAAAATACATCCTTTGAAGCTACGAGTAGTTTGTGGTATGAGGACGGGGTTCCGCGAAATAGATCTGTAGCATCTTATCCAGATACTGATATCGTATCAGAATAAACTATCATATTTAATGAATGGATGTCAAGCAGAAGTAAAATAAAAAAGAAAGATGTTGCATTTTTGCCAAATTTGCTTATTAAAAATAAAAAAACTGGCAAAATTGAAAAACAAATATTTCCTCAGTCTGAAGTTCAAATCGGAATTGATAATTGTGTAGGAACTCTTCGGGTTAAGGGTCCATTAATTTCTGAGTGTTCTGATTCAACAACTGTAATTTCTGGAAATTTAAGTGTTTTAGGTTCTGCAACTGGACCTAGTTTTAGTGGCGAAGCTAATACGGCATCTAATTTAGGATCAGGAGAAGGTTTATTCTCTTATAAGTCTGGTGTAGACTTAAAGTTTCGTTCAATTTCGGCAGGAACTAATGTTACTGTAGCTTCTGGTTCTAATGATATAACAATAAGCGTTACTTCTTTTGCTCCAAATGATGTTCAATATGTTACTTTAGCTACAGACGGAGATTTATCGCAGGAAAGAGTTTTAACTGAAGGTACTGGACTTATTTTAACTGATAATGGTGCTGGCTCAACTGTTGTTTTGGGAATAAATGATAATATTGTTGCAACAATTTCTGGCAGCACATTCACTGGAGACGTATCCACTCAAGATTTATATGTTTTAAATAATTTATATGTTTCCAGTACAACATTTTTTAATGACGAAGTAAGACTACAGGATGGAGGAAGTGATATTTGGTCATTGAGTGATGGTTCTAAACTTGGAAATCCTGGATTTTTATTGCAAAGATATGAGAATGGTTCTGTTGAAGCAACATCACTATTCATTGACGATGACACTGGTGACATGGAGATTGAAGCAAATTTAGACTTAACAAGTTCGTCTCCTACATTGACAGTTGGGGACGATTCTGGTTTAGCGATAGTAATATCTGATGCTTTGACTGGCTCTCTTACTCACTTGAGAGACGGAACATCTTATTTGATAGCAGGAAGTGGAATTAGTATTACAACCGGATCAAATGGTTCAATAACGATTAATAGTTCAGGTTTAGATGGTGATTGGACAGTTGACAGTTCAAATGAGCTATCAACAACATCTTCAATAAGTGCACCAGATGTTTATATAACTGACAATTTACATGTTACAAGCACAGCATTTTTTAATGATGAGATAAGGCTACAGGATGGGGGAAGTGATATTTGGGCATTGAGAGATGGGAGCAAATCTGGAAATCCTGGATTTTTATTGCAAAGATATGAGAATGGTTCTGTTGAAGCAACATCACTATTCATTGATGATGACACTGGTGAC
>Ga0102947_1000209_pt1 | contig 21328 bp, 20 predicted proteins | sample SalPon2A_A_D2_MG_FD_78210 | JGI IMG/M metagenome (GOLD analysis project Ga0102947, IMG submission 78210) | Soil microbial communities from South San Francisco under conditions of wetland restoration - Salt Pond MetaG R2A_A_D2_MG | ecosystem: Environmental > Terrestrial > Soil > Wetlands | place... | reverse complement strand
TGTTCTGAGGGCAGGGGAAATAATTGTTCTACGCGCACCAGGGCTACATCCTCCCTTTTGTGCTCTTCTTTGACTGCCAGCAGGTCGTAATAAAACTTACCCGTACAGAAGACCAGACTTTTAACCTTATCTGCCTTGGCCGCCACGTCGTCGATAACTTCCTGAAATCTGCCATTGGACATCTCCTCAACACTGGACACTGCCTTCGGGTGCCGCAGCAGGCTTTTGGGTGTGAAGACAATCAATGGCTTTCTGAAATTAACCTTCATCTGCCTTCTAAGCAGGTGAAAAAGATTAGCCGGGGTAGTACAATCTGCAACATACATATTATCCCTTGCACACAACTGCAGATATCGTTCCATCCTGGCAGACGAATGTTCCGCACCCTGACCTTCGTACCCGTGGGGCAGGAACAGGACCAGGCCGTTCTGCAGTTTCCATTTATCTTCTGCTGCAGAGATATATTGATCTATCATGATCTGCGCCCCATTGCTAAAATCCCCGAACTGGGCTTCCCATATCGTAAGCGTATTTGGACTTGCCATGGCATACCCGTAATCAAAGCCAACCACCCCGTATTCGGATAGGAGGGAATTGTAGATCTGAAAGTGTCCCTGGTCATCCGATAAGTGATTCAGAAGCAAAATTTCCTCTTCACTTTCCTCCACCTTCATCACCGCATGCCGGTGTGAAAAAGTGCCCCGTTCCACATCCTGGCCAGAAATACGTACTCCGAACCCTTCTTCCAACAAGGTTCCATACGCCAAAAGTTCCCCCATAGCCCAATCGAGCTTATTGGTCTCAAAAAACATTTTTTTCCGATCGCTGACCAATTTTTCAACTTTTCGCAGAAACTTCTTATCCTTTGGGAGTTGGGTGATCGTTTCGGCAATTTTTGTAAGTTTCTCTTCGTCATAGCTGGTATCAACAGGGTCCATCATCTCCCATTCTCGTACGTTTTCGAATCCCTTCCATTCATCCGCCATGAAAGGCGTAACTACGGTCTTGTCCTCTTTTCGCGAATCCTCCAACTCTTCTTCCAGGCTCGACTTATATTCCTCCTCCAGCTTCTTTACGTAATCGTCATCAATGATCCCTTCCGCTTTTAGTTTATTGGCATAAACGTCCCTTGGATTTGGATGACTGGCGATTGCCTTATATAATTTGGGTTGAGTAAATCGGGGTTCATCCCCTTCGTTATGACCATATTTACGATAACCGAGAAGGTCTAAAAAGACATCCTGGTTGAACTGCATCCGATATTCCAGGGCAAACAGCGAGGCGTGTACGACGGCCTCGGAATCATCAGCATTGACGTGGAGGACAGGACAGAGCGTTACCTTTCCAACATCGGTACAATAGGTGGAGGACCTTCCATCCAGATAATTGGTCGTAAATCCAATTTGGTTGTTGACCACGATATGAATGGTCCCGTTTGTTCTGTACCCATCCAGGTTCGCCATTTGTACCACCTCATAGGCCAGCCCCTGTCCGGCAATGGCTGCATCCCCATGAACCACGATCGGCAAAACCTTTGAAAAATCTTCCGGGTAATGAACATCCTGTTTTGCGCGTGTAATTCCTTCCACCACGGCCCCTACCGTTTCCAGGTGTGACGGATTAGGTGCAATGTTCATACTTATTTTGTTGCCGTTTTCATCTTTACGCTCCGATGTCCACCCGAGGTGATATTTTACATCTCCGTCAAAGATCTCCTGTTCATAGTCCTTGCCGTCGAACTCACTAAAAATATCCTTGGCAGCCTTTCCGAAAATATTGGTTAGGACGTTCAGCCTCCCCCTATGGGCCATTCCCATCACAAATTGTTTAACGCCCAATTCGGCGGCCCTTTCCACAATGGCATCCAGCGCGGGGATCAAAGCTTCATTCCCTTCAAGGGAGAACCGCTTTTGACCGACATATTTTGTATGTAAAAAACCTTCAAAAGAGACTGCCTGATTTAATTTTTTCAGGATGTACTTCTTCCTGTCCGTACTGAAATCAGGATGATTGTCATTAATATTCAGCCAATCCTGTATCCACTGTACGCGCTCCGGGGTTCGGATATACATATATTCCACACCAATTGCATCGCAATAGATGCGCTGCAGGTGGCCGATTATCTGCCGCAGGGTGTTTTTACCGATACCTATGATCTCCCCAGCACTAAATTGCTGATCCATGTCGGCTGCAGACAATCCGAAATTCTCAATATCAAGGGTGGGAGTATACTGTCGCCTTTCCCTTACCGGATTTGTTTTGGTAAATAAATGGCCCCTGCTCCGATACCCATCAATCAACCGGACCACCTGAAATTCCTTTTGAAGGGATTCGGGTATGGCCACCGCTTCCCCATTGGCCAATATGCCGGAACCATTCTGTACGGCAAGACCAGCTTCCTCCAGGGCGCTTTCCGTACCAAAATCGAACCCCTGGAAAAAAGCGCGCCAACTTGGTTCCACACGATCCGGATGCCTTAGGTATTGCTCGTATAAATCTGCAAAAAATGAGGTGTGGGCTGTATTTAAAAAGGAATATTTATCCATGAATAATATCGCTGTCTTAACAAGAATAATTCATCAAAAATACAACATTTAAAGGTTATTAGGATTATCTTGGACCCTATAATTGACAAATATAAATGGCAATGATACGCATAAATTGTTCCCCTCCAAAAAAGTTTTTATTACCCGTGCTTTTTGGTTTTATGTGCCTTACCGGATTTTCTCAAAGACAAAATGTTCCAGGTGAATTTTGGAGCAAAGTAAGGTATGGGGGTGGCTTAGGTCTCGGCTTCGGGAACAATGCATTCAATCTCTCTGTTGCGCCGAGTGCCATTTATCAGGCTAATGAATATTTTGCAGCCGGTATTGGCCTCAGCGTTAACTATGCCAAGTTTGGTGGAACAAAGTTTACGGCCTATGGAGGCAGTCTTATAACGCTGTTTAATCCGATCCCGGCCATACAGCTTTCGGCAGAACTGGAACAACTCAGGGTAAACAGAACGCTGGAACTAATTCCCAGCGGAAGTTTAAAAGATAATTATTGGTCTCCTGCCTTAATGCTGGGGGCGGGTTACAGCAATCGTAATGTTACCGTTGGCATTCGTTACGATGTACTCCACGATTCGGACAAAAGTATCTATACCGATGCATGGATGCCCTTTGTAAGGGTTTATTTTTAAATGTGGTTTAAAATTCTATCCGGAGTACCGGTTTTTCAGCCAAACCTTTTGCCGTTCTCTTTTTAAAATCAGGAAAGTTACCTCATCGGCGACTTCAACCACATCTGACACCTCAAGTTCCTTAAAAGCTTTTTCAGGTACATCCACAACATACAGCAGATTGAGGTAGTCCGTAAAACGTTCCAGAAGAAGCCTGTATATTTTTTCCCTGAGCGCAGCGATCAAATCATTCGCTTTTATTTCCACCGGAATTTCCATCGGTACATTCGCCAATTCAAAATCCTTTTTGAGTTGCTTAACCAGGGCTCCGTAAAGCTCATCCTTCATCGCACCCTCCAGGAGTTCCAGGTTATCGGCGTATTTCTTTGACATATTCTTGGCGTAAATGGACGACCAACCATCGCCTGTTTCCGTGCCCACCCTCCTACCGCTTTAAAAGCAGGAAAATTGGGGGATCCATCGGCAAACATTGTTTTGCTAATTGATCATTGCTTATAAACCACTCCTTCCTTCATCACAAAAACCACATTTTCCAGCGTGGTCACTTCTTGCACCGGATCCTCTTCAACGGCAATTATATCCGCCAAAAACCCGGCTTTTAATTGCCCTAGCCGATCCTTCATCCCCAGTAAGGCGGCATTGGTCACCGTGGCACTTTTTAAAGATTCAAGCACCGGCATACCGGCTTCCAACATAAACCTGAACTCCTTGGCATTATCTCCGTGGGGGGAAACCCCCGCATCTGTACCAAAGGCAATTGGCACCCCTTTTTTATACGCCTTCCCAAAAGTAATCTGACTTATGGGACCGATCTCCCTTGCCTTTTCTGCAACAATAGGGGGAAGAAATGCGGGAATTTCCGCCATTTTGGCGGCTTCTTTGCCTGCAGAAATGGTTGGCACCAAATAGGCATTATGTGATTTCATCATTTCCATGGTGGCTTCACTCATATAGGTGCCATGCTCAATGGTTTTAATACCCCCGAGGATGGCCCTTTGCATTCCTTCGTCCCCATGAGCATGGGCAGCGGTAAGCATATCATAATCCCGGGCGGTATCGGTTATCGCTCTGATTTCTTCGATGGTAAACTGAGGGTTTTTTCCATTTTTAGCAACACTCATAACACCCCCCGTAGCGGTGATCTTTATTACATCAGAACCATCTTTATACCTCTGTCGTACCGCCTTTCTGCCATCTTCCGGGGAATTTACAACCCCTTCCTTTGGCCCCGGATCACCCTTGAAATCATCCCGAACACCGTTTGTAGGGTCTCCGTGCCCCCCCGTCGAAGCCAGGGTTTTTCCGGCCGTAAATATACGGGGGCCTTTCACCAGTCCTTTATTAATTGCGTTTCTCAACGCAATGTTGACACCGCTACCCCCCAGGTCCCTTACCGTTGTGAAGCCGGCCATCAGGGTACGTTCGGCATAGACGGTGGACTGGAAAGCGATATCTGCCGGATTTTTGGTAAAGCGTTCCAAATACCGGGAGGGGCTGGATTCACCTTCAATATGTACATGCATATCTATAAATCCGGGGAGGACCGTTTTGTTCTTCAGATCGATGGTCAGATCTCCCTCCCGACCACTGATAAAGCCGCTCTCAATTCGCTCGATGCTATTTCCCGAAACTACAATGGTTTTTTCGGTATGGGACCTTCCCGATTCCGTATCCAAAATCGTCCCGCATTGCAAATAAGTGTCCTGTGCATTTAACATGAACGTAAATACAAGGCCCATGGCCACTAATTTTCCTCTCATTATATCATTGATTTGATTATTTGTTCCTGACCTTCAGCTCCCATTTCCAGGCAGATTTCATCGCCTCATCTAAGGAAGTTCCCGCCCTCCATCCTAACACCATATTGGCTTTGGTGGTATCCGCATACGCTTTAACCACATCCCCGGGTCGTCTTCCAACGACTTTGTAGTTGAGTTTTTTACCAGCTATCTTTTCAAAACTTTCTATAACCTCCATTACGGAAGTCCCCTCACCGGTGCCAACATTAAATATTTCGTAATTTTCAGCATTCCTTTTTTCAAGCAGCCGTTTTAGCGCCACGACATGTGCCCTGGCCAGATCAACGACATAAATATAATCGCGAATACACGTACCATCCCGGGTGGGATAGTCATCTCCAAAAACAGACAGTTGTTCCCTGAGCCCTACGCCGGTCTGGGTAATATAAGGCACAAGATTTTGGGGGATTCCTATGGGAAGCTCACCAATTTCAATGCTTGGATGTGCTCCGATGGGGTTAAAATACCGAAGGGATAAGGCCCGCAGTTGTGGCGTGACCTTGCATGTATCCCGGATGATCTCCTCCCCGACCTGTTTTGTATTGCCATAGGGCGATTCAGCCTCCTTAACAGCAGCATCCTCCGTTATCGGCATTTTATCGGCCTGGCCGTATACCGTACATGAAGAACTAAAAATAAAGGAAGCGTTATCCTTCCTCGTCAATTCCCGGAGGAGGTAGACCAGGGTATTTATGTTGTTCTCGTAATATAGCAATGGTTTCTGAACACTTTCGCCTACCGCCTTGGAGGCTGCAAAATGGATGACACCTTCTATATCGTTATGCCGTTCGAAAAAATCCTCAACCAATGATTTTTCCCGGAGGTCCAATCGTTCAAAATGTGGTCGCCGGCCCGTAATATTATAAATACCCTCCAGGACGTCTTCAGAGGAATTGGAACAGTCATCTATGATGACCACTTCAAAATTTTCCTGCTGCAATTCTACCACAGTATGTGATCCGATGAATCCGAGGCCCCCTGTAACAAGTACTTTCATTTCTTACATTTTTTAGGCGCTGCACCCTGTGATTCCCATGATATCTGAAGCACTCATCCTTTAATAAAGGCAACCACGGTGTTGGTGATATAATTTATTTGTTCATCATCCAATTCGGTATGCATCGGCAGCGAAATCACTTCCTTAACCAACTGGTTCGTAACGGGGAAATCGGCCTCGTTGTACCGTTCATCCCTATATGCCTTCTGCCTGTGAAGTGGTATGGGATAATAGACTCCGCAGGGTATTTCCTTTTCATGGAGATGTTCTGCAAGCGCATCTCTTTTCCCATTGGCAATTCGCAGTGTATATTGATGAAAGACATGGCAATCACAGGCATCACATGTTCCGGAACAATTCCCTCCCATTACCGGAATTAGAATATGATCCTGTCCCTGCAGGGCACTGGAATATTTCCTGGCCGCCTCCCTCCTGCTCTCGCAATAGGTGTCGAGTTCAGGCAATTTCGCCCTGAGTACTGCAGCCTGAATAGAATCCAGCCTGGAATTAACTCCCACTACATCGTGATGGTAACGCTGGTACATTCCGTGATTTACGATTCCCCGGATGGTGTGGGCAAGTTCATCATTGTTTGTAAATAGGGCGCCTCCATCCCCGTAGCATCCGAGGTTTTTGGAAGGAAAAAAAGAGGTGGCTCCCACATGTCCCAGGGTTCCCGCTTTCCGCTTTTTGCCATCCACATGGTAGTAATTGGCACCAATTGCCTGGGCATTATCCTCTATTACAAAAAGATCATGTTTTTCTGCAATTTCCAAAATGGCGTCCATATTGGCGCACTGGCCAAAGAGATGCACAGGTACAATCGCTTTTGTTTTCGGGGTTATGGCCCTTTCAACAGCCCTGGGGTCAATGTTGAAAGTATCCGGTTCCACATCAACAAGTACGGGCGTAAGTCGGAGCAAACCGATCACTTCCACCGTGGCCGCAAAGGTGAAATCGGCCGTAATCACTTCATCCCCGGGCTGCAAATCCAATCCCATCATGGCTATTTGAAGTGCATCCGTACCATTGGCACAGGGAATCACATGCTTCACTTGCAGATAATCCTCCAATTCTTTTTGAAATGCATGTACCTCAGGGCCATTAATGAAAGTTGCAGTGTTCAGAACCTGGGAAATGGAAGCGTTTACCTGTTCCTTGATTCCCTGGTATTGACCGACGAGGTCTACCATTTGAATTTTCTTCATAAAAAACTTTTGGGTGCCGATTGAATCCCGCCAAGGATTGGGAAGGCATGAACAATAATACAAAAATAAGGAACGGCCGCAAATGAAATTGTTGAAAGAAATGTAATTTAGCAGCAAACTAATTGCCCGTGTATTTCCTATATGATCTGGCCCTCCTTATCACCCCTGTCTTTTTAAAATTCATCGCGTTGTTTCATCCCAAAATCAACCTCTTCGTTCGGGGTAGAAAGAAGGCTTTTTCCATTTTGGAAAATAACATTTCCGCAGCGGATAAGATCATATGGGTGCATGCGGCCTCATTGGGCGAATTTGAACAGGGACTACCGGTGATTGAAAATCTCAAAACATCCTATGGCGACCATAAAATACTCCTTACCTTCTTCTCCCCTTCAGGTTATGAAGTGAAAAAAGATACTACTGCTGCCGATATTGTCTGTTACCTTCCCCTGGATACCCGGGCAAATGCGCGAAGGTTTGTCGAAACCACACATCCTTCATTAGCGATCTTTGTCAAGTATGAGATATGGCCAAATTACCTGAATGCCCTGGAACAAAATCAGATTCCGGCACTGTTGATCTCTGCTATTTTTAAAAAAGACCAGGTTTACTTTAAATGGTACGGCAGATTTATGCAAAAGGTGTTGAGGAAAATGACCCATTTTTTCTTACAGGACAGGGCCTCGGAGTCTATGTTGCGGTCCATAGGAATCAGGGAGAAGATTACGGTTAGCGGGGACACCCGTTTTGACAGGGTGGCGAAAATTCTGGAAAGAGATAATACACTGGCATTTATGGAATCTTTCAGCCAGGGAAGCCGGTGCCTGGTAGCCGGAAGTAGTTGGCCGGAAGATGATAAAATCCTGGTTCCGCTGATCAACAATGCGCCCCTTTCCCTTAAATATATCCTTGCGCCTCATGCCATTAAACCTGACCATATAGGGGAGTTAAGAAAGGCCATCACTAAAAAAACCATATTGTATTCGGAAATCGAAGGAGGAGATCTCGGCGAATGCGAGGTCCTCATCGTAGACACCATTGGCTTGCTTACGAAAATTTACAGCTATGCGGATATCGCTTATGTAGGGGGTGGGTTTGCGACCGGTTTGCACAATACACTGGAACCGGCAGTTTTCGGGATACCCGTAATCATTGGCCCCAGGTATGCCGGCTTTAAGGAAGCGGAAGATCTCGTTGAACGAAAAGGTATTTTTGTGGTCAGGGATATCGGGGAACTGACTGACATCGTTTCAACCCTGTTGAGCGATCTCTCAATTTACAGGGACGCAGGGCGCACCAATTCGTTATACATTCAAAAAAATAAAGGGGCAGGCGACCAAATAATAAGCTACATACGTACGTTACTATAGTGCCTAATCGATGCGTATTATGAAATTTGCTCCAATTTCTTCAATACTACTGCTTTTGGTGGCATTGCTGTCAGGATGTAAAAATGATAGCAGACAGCTCCAAAATTCCCCGCCGCAGGAGGATGTTATTACCGAACCACCCGCGGGGAGTGAAGAAAAGGAGGTTCCTGGCCCCCGTTTAAAAACCATGCCTGAGGAGCAAAAATCGGATCGGGGAATTCAAAAGAAAAAGTCCAAAAGTAATTTGGATACACTTCGCCCCAAAACTGCCTGATCGCATCTTTTGTACACACTCCAATACTATATTTTTTTTTGCTAGTTTTACCACAACCACGAAACTAGCATTATGAATTCCAAAATCTTAAGAATATCACTTATCGCCGCCTTAGCGGGATTTCTTTTTGGTTTCGATACCGTTGTGATTTCCGGAGCAGAAAAAAAATTGCAACTCTTATGGGAGTCTTCCGATGCCTTTCATGGAACTGTGGTGATTGGGATGGCTCTTTTTGGAACAGTGATTGGAGCGATGTTGGGTGGCATTCCCACAAATAAACTTGGCCGTAAGAAAACATTAATACTGATAGGCATTCTTTATTCTGTCTCGGCAATTGGATCCGCCCTCGTAAACGATCCGGTAAGTTTTGGATTATTCAGATTTATTGGAGGTTTGGGAATAGGCGCCTCCACTGTTGCGGCTCCTGCCTATATTTCAGAAGTTGCTCCCGCCAAAGACCGTGGCAGGTTGGTTGGTTTCTACCAATTCATGCTGGTTTTTGGGATCCTAATGGCGTTTATTTCCAATTATCTATTGAGCGGTATAGGTGAAAACGACTGGCGATGGATGGTTGGGGTTGAGGCATTCCCTGCCGTGGTGTATACCCTTTTTGTATTAAGCGTACCCAAAAGCCCCAGATGGCTCATTACCAAAGGTAGAATAGAAGAGGCGAGGCATGTACTATCCCTTGTAAATCCCAGTCTTACCCTTGAAGCATTGCAGGAAGATATGGACGACGGCACTGAAGGTAGGTCGGCAAAGGAGAATATTTTTCTGAAAAAATATAGATTTCCCCTGATCTTAGCCTTCCTGATCGCCTTTTTTAATCAGTTTTCGGGAATCAATGCCTTTTTATACTATGCTCCAAGGATCTTCGAGGCAGCAGGGCTTGGAGAAAGTACGGCCCTGTTAAGTAGTATTGGAATAGGGATCACTAATTTAATATTTACACTCCTTGGGATTTTTCTGATCGACAGGCTGGGCAGGAGACTATTGATGTATTTCGGTTCTGCAGGATATATAGTATCCCTATCTCTTGTGGCAGCAGCATTTATCCTGGACTGGGAAGGAATTGCGGTGCCGATCTTTCTTTTTATTTTTATCGCTTCGCATGCTATCGGACAGGGGGCAGTTATATGGGTATTTATTTCCGAAGTCTTCCCCAATCATTTAAGGGGTTCTGGGCAAGCCTTTGGAAGTTCTGTTCACTGGGTTTTGGCCTGGCTTATTCCGTCTTCCGTTCCGCTTCTTTTCTCCTGGGTTGGCCCGGGGCCTGTATTCGGGTTCTTCGCATTCATGATGGTGCTTCAATTAATTTTTGTGAGATATTTGATGCCTGAAACAAAGGGGGTATCCCTGGAAGAACTCAGTAAAAAATTAAGTGAGGGCAGGACCACGTGATCCGCGCGTCAAAGGTCGTTTATCGATAAATCCGGCGGTATGCCCCGGGATCATAATATCTGGGGGGCTTTTAATCGAAATATGCCCGGACAGCACCAATTTATTCGCATTTATATGTAAATTGTAGTAAATTACATGAATTATGGAAGAAGAGTTAGATTTTGGCACACGGATGCTGAACGGCTTTTTAAAAATTATGGTCGTTGTGCTGGTTGCAATTTTAATTGGCGTTGTGGTTTGTCTTTTGTTGGCAGCCGTTGGGTTATTATAGCCTGATAACGCCATATCCGATCCCCAATCTTACCCGCAACTATTCCCCATGAATTATCTTATTGTGTGATGTCTGACCTTTGATCCCTATCGGGGTCAAAAGATTATTCATTTTAGCCTCTCTTTCCATTGGCCGGTACCCAGGTGTTCTCAATACCCCATGGGGGGTCAGTGGACCTCTCCCGTTCGCCCGTATAATATTATAAGGGTATTCTTATGGCATATGTTTCTTTTTCCTTCATTCCGTCCCCGGTTCCTTTGCTATGATATTAATTAATGTATAAGGGCAATAATTTTATCATTTCTAGTTGTTTATTAAACAATATTTGATTTTTTTTGCCGTTCGTAGACTAAATTGAACTTTTCGTCGTATATATACAATATTGTATATATCACCAATTGAATTGGAAATAACGATTACCCAAACGTACCTATGAACCGTAATACCCCACGTTTATTTGCTTCGCGGTCGGACTTATGTATTCTCCGGTTTTCTATTCTTTCAAAATTCAAATTTCACAGCTTTAAAAATATTATTAACCCCACAAACAATTAACGTATGAAGTTAAAGACTACCCTATTCATTTGTTTCACAGCTTTATTTTCCTACCAGATTCAGGCCCAATGTACGGGTGCCCAGTTTCAGGAGGTAAACGGTATTGCCGTTATTGAAGCTGAAAACGGAACCCGACCTTCCGCCTGGGCCAGGGAGACCAGCGTATCCGGCGCCACAGGTGGCGCCTATATGGCATACAGGGGCAGCGATTCTTTTGGAGGTCCCAGCAGCAATGTTGCAAGGTACTCCGTGCGAATTAATTCTCCGGGTACCTACCGCTTTATCTGGCGCAATAGAATTGGCATCATAGCCAGTTCCAATGCCAATACCGAGCACAATGATTCCTGGCTCCGTTTTCCAAATGCATCGAATTTTTACGGTCAGAAAGGCAGCAGCCGCATATTCCCAAGAGGTGGCGGAAGTAACGGCCCTTATCCTGAAGGAGCAAGTGCCAGTGGATATTTTAAAATATACACGAATACCCTGGGGTGGAATTGGTCTACCAATACAAGTGATAATGATGCGCACCAGATCTATGTTGTGTTCAACAACGCCGGCGTATATACAATTGAGGTTTCGGGAAGGTCCCGGGGTCATTTTATTGACAGGATGGTCCTCTATAAAGAAAGTCAGTATTCTTTGAGCAGTGCCCAAAGTACCAACAGATCGCAAACCACTTGTAGTGGAGGAAGTACTCCTCCGCCACCACCACCGCCATCCGGTGGCACCAATTCTCCAACTGTAAACATCACCAGCCCCACCGATGGGCAGAATTTCAGTGCGGGGAGCAATGTAACGGTTAATTTGACATCCAATGATGTTGATGGGGATATTACCAAACATGAAATTTTTGTTAACAATGTCAAGGTCGATACGGATGGTTCATCTTATTCTCCACATATCATCTCCAATATTTCAGCCGGCAGCTACGCTATAAGGGCCCTGGTCACTGACAGCGGGGGCAGGACCGGTTCATCCACAAGAAACATAACAGTGGGCGGGGGCTCTCCGCCACCGCCACCGCCACCAACAGGAAGTAACAATCCGCCTTCTGTGAGCATTACAAATCCGGGTAACGGGCAGAGTTTTAGCGCCGGAAGCAATGTAAGTGTTGGGGTGTCGGCCAGTGATTCTGACGGAAGCGTTGTAAAATACCAGATTTTTGTGAACGGAGCCCTCGTTGATACCGATGGTTCCGCGTATACGCCACATATAATCTCAAATATTTCCTCCGGCAGTTATGCCATCAAGGCGACGGTAACTGATGACGATGGCGCAACTGCTTCCACTACAGTGAACATATCGGTGGGCAGCGGCTCACCACCACCACCTCCACCATCAGGGGGCAACAATCCTCCCTCCGTAAACATTACAAGTCCATCCAACGGGCAGAATTTTAGCCCGGGAAGCAATGTAAGTGTTGGAGTGTCGGCCAGCGATTCCGATGGTAGCGTTGTGAAATACCAGATATTTGTCAACGGTGCCCTTGTTGATACGGACGGGTCATTTTTTACCCCCCATCCTATCAATAATATTTCTGCGGGAAGCTATGCCATCAAGGCAACGGTAACTGATGACGATGGCGCAACTGCTTCGACCACAGTAAACATTTCTGTGGGTGGCAGTACAACACCACCGCCACCACCACCACCTTCCGGAGGTGGAGGGATCATCTTCTATCTGGTAAATGCCATCACGAATGTGGATAAGGGACCAATGCCTAATGGAAATAATATCGCATTTCCCACAAATATCAACATCAGGGCCGCTTCATCATTTAGTGGTACCAAGAGTGTTTACTTCAGATTGACCGGACCTGTGAACAGGATTTGGACTGAAAATTCGGCACCATATGCACTTTATGCGGATGTAAATGGAAATTACAACTCCGTTAATTTGCCAAATGGTTCCTATACATTAACTGCAGAAGCCTGGTCCGGAAGTAACAGATCGGGTACCAAGCTTGGTAGTTCCACCATCAATTTCACGGCAGGAACCAACCTGGCCAGTAAGGTTGTGGGGCAGGTATATGTTTATCCGAACCCTATTAAAAATGGCAAGTTCTCTGTAAAATTGCCAGAGGAAGTTACAGGCGATGTTAGCTACAGACTCATCTCAACTTCAGGGGTTGAAGTTGAAGCGGGTACGTTAAGCATCGACAGGGCCAATGGCAATGCCGAATTTAATTTGAGTTCCTTTGACAATAAGAACAATGGTGTCTACTATCTCATGTTGCAGACCAATGCATCCAGATATACGTTGCCTTTGATCAAAAAATAAAATTCGTTTTTTGAATGCAACAGCCTCCTTCCGGAGGCTGTTTTTTTGGTCCCTACTTTTACCGACGTTGGGGACTAAAAAGAAAATGAGGCACTATTGGGATATGAACCCTTATTGGTATTATCACTTAAACCTGCATGTTTCCCGCCCTGGGAAAAATGGAAAGGACCGTTGTTACCGGAAAGAGATGGTAAGGCCTATCGGACAATGATCAGAGCCAAGAACATCGGAAAAAATGGTTGATGATTTAACCTTATCGATCAATGAAGGGCTGATTAAAAAATAGTCGATACGCCAGCCTGTATTTCGTTCCCGGGCCTTGAACCTATAACTCCAATAGGTATACGCCACGCGATCTGGATGCAAGAGCCTGAAGGAATCCACCAAACCCGCGTTGATAAAATTATCCATTCCGTCAATCTCGGTTTGGGTATACCCGGCTGTCTTGTTGTAATTCGACTTATCATTCTTAAGGTCAATAGGTCGATGGGCCACGTTAAAATCCCCACATGCAATGATGGGCTTGCTTTGCTCAAGGCCCTTCAGGTAATTCAGAAAATCTGCATCCCATTGTTTTCTGTAGTCCAGTCGATCCAACTTTTGCCCGGAGTTTGGGACATACACATTCACCAAAAAGAAATCTTCATATTCAGCGCATTGTATCCGTCCCTCAGCGTCGTGCATGACCACACCCATATCACGAGTCAGGCCTAAAGGTTCGGTTTTGGTCAACAATGCAGTTCCCGCGTATCCTTTTTTTACAGCGGAATTATAATGGCGGTGGTAGCCGGTCATGGGGGCCAGGGTATTCTCCACTTCTTCTTCCTGGGCCTTGGTCTCCTGCAGGCACAGTATATCCGGACTTAACTTTTCTACAGATGTGAAAAAATCCTTTTTAGCAGCGGCCCGTATGCCGTTGACGTTCCAGGAAATAATCTTCATAGCCTTTTGTATTGAACCGATTAAAGATACCATTTTGTTACCACATTCCAGCGCAGATGAAAACATGCGCTTCCCGGAAACAGGCCTTATTTATATGAATACATCATTTGCCACCACCATATATTTTTGAATAAAATAAGGAAGGCATCAGACCCATATTTGTAATAGTTTCAGTAACCCGAAGGGAGGACGACTTAAACATGAAGCACCCTGCGGGTTTATTTCCTATGAAATCCTCTGCTTCCCTGTAATTTCCGCGATATTGATGCGGTATACTATGGGAATACCCTGAGTGTTTGTCTTGCTGGAAAATTCATGAAGGAATCGAGGAGCCGTTACCCCTTTACGTCGAATGTTTATTTTCACGCCCTCTGCAAATTTGTGAAGGATATGTTTGGCATCGATCCCACTCAATTCTTCAAAGGTACCGTGAATCAATACAGACCTCCAGTTATTCAAAGAAGTGATATCATCCACCTGAAAAGCAACGGTACGATTTTTACGCATGGCCTCAATTTTCCCTCCTTCCGAGGAATACGAAAATATACTATGTTGCTCCGGGTCATAGTGATAGGTGATGGGGATGATATCGGGGTTGCCTTTTGCCATAAAGGCGATACGTCCAATGTAGTTTGTGCTAAGCAATTCGATACTCTTTTTGGCACTCAGGTTTTTCATCACTCCTATTTTTAATCTTTATTTAACTATTAAAATAGTGGGTCAGTAATTGGCAACGCCGGTAAAGGCATCTCAAAATCCATTTTATCAAATATAAAATATACCATCCGGGTAATTTATGATTTTGGTCATTTATAACATCATAGCATGGTCATGGTCCGTCTGCATTTCAAAACTGATATAAATCATAGTATCCTGCTTAAAACCATCCTATATTTGCCTATACCTCCAAGGTAGCTCATAGATACCCGGTTTAATACTTTGTTTAGTGAATGCTGTTATGAAAAAACCATGGCTTGTTTTAATCGCGCTTGCACTCACCTCCCTGTCGTTTGCTCAAAATATAAAAACTGAGGAGCTTTCCGAGGTAACCGTCCATGCCACCAACTATAAGTATTTGAACAGTATGAATACACGGGAGGTATCTTCTGTCCCTGTTGAACTACTAGTACAAAAAGTAGCATCTTTTGACTTAAAAAACTCAGAATTCTATCAGGATGATTATGACCTGTACCATATAACGTTTTATATCCCCGAGGGGAAAATTCTTGCGGCCTATGATAAGGAAGGGAAGCTACTCCGTACCGCTGAAAGGTTCAGGGATATCAACCTTCCAACATCGGTTAAAAAAACGGTATCAGACACGTATCCCGGCTGGAAGATCACGAAGGATATATACCTGGTAACCTATAACAATGAAAAAGGTGCCAATAAAAGATATAAGTTAAAATTGGAAAAGGGCAAAAAGACCCTCAGGGTAAAAATTGATGAAACGGGAAGAATTCTTTAGTCACTTCGGGGACCCGTTACCGATAAGATTTAAATCCCGTTTGTTCTGAAAGTACATGAAGCCACATTCAAAATATCTGCTTGAGGATAGGCGGAGTTTCAGGTATTTTAACAAAGCCTTGGGGACCATACAGGATATGTTACCCGTATATAATAATACGGACCTGCAGTCCGTGACAGACCACCATCTTATTACCCAGCACCCTATGCCCGGGAGATACCATCAGACATCCGGGGTCGTGACCAATTTGGTTGCTTCCATGTTGTAATTGCAGGAAGGGAGGGAGTTGAGAAGCATGCCATCATTAAGGCTACAAACCAGCTAGTCCCGACTTTGGATATCATAAACCATAGGAATGGAAATTGTATTTTCCCTCCTAACGAGGATCAATTTATCACAGAACCCATAATACCTCTTCGGTGGAACATAATTCGTTATTACGCAAGGCAGGAAGAAGACGCGCACTTCGGAGAACCGGAATGTCCGGGAGTACATTAGCACAGATGCAGGTTAACGCAGATTCCCTGGAAAATCTCTTCAAAAAAGGCCTTAAAGGCATGGCGTCTGTACTTAATAAGGACCTGGTCTGTTCGGTCGATCATTATGATTGTGTCATGAAGGTAAAAATTACGGCAGCGGACAGTGGGATGTTATTTATGAAATTTTTGAATAAGGCGGTGGAATTGACACATATTCAAAAGGCTGTTTTCTGCCATGTTTATGTGGAGGAATTTACACCAGAAAAGCTTGTTGGACAGTTATATGGCTGTTGGTATGAGCATCTGGACCTCGAAATAAAATCGGTGGCCGATTGCGCCCTTAGTGTCTGCCCTGATGACCGGTCATGGAAAGGTTCCGTCGCCTTTGAGCTTTATGGGCGAACACATAATTTATCGGTTAAACACTGATCCTACGATAGGTTTTGGCCGTCCCAAATGCTACAGCTTTAATTTTCGGGGTAGCCTATCCCCTGCATTAATTGTCCAGGTTTGGGTAGCCCGCACCGCAATGTCCTTCACTTTTACAATCATCAAATTATCTAGCCCGACTTTTATCCGGCAATGCATACGACCCATTCGTTGCACCTGAGAAAAAGGAGAAGCGACTTCTTGTTAGTGGTAATATATGTTACCTTTAGGGGGTTAAGCTTATTGAGCGGTTGAGAAGAAATTAATCGGCACCAGCGCACCTTGTTAAATTCTCCTATATCATGACTTTCCTCATATTCATAAAATGGATTTTCATGTTATTTTGACCTGTTCCCAAGCCCAATGTTATGAAACACTTTTTCTTGTTAATTTTTATCGTTCAAGTCTTTTCCTGCACTGAACAGCAAGAACGTATTCTCCCAAAAAAAACAAAACTTACGGAATCTGTATATTCCTCCGTAATTGTTCAACCCGATAGTTTGTACCAGGCCTATGCTGCCGTTGCGGGTATACTGGATCAAAATCTGGTGGAGGAAGGCGACGTGGTCAGCAAGGGGGACCCACTGCTACAGATCATAAACAATACCCCAAGGCTAAGTGCGGAAAATGCCAGGTTGTCACTACAGTTATCGAGAGACAATTATGAGGGAAGCGCCGCAGTGCTCAAAGGAATCGAGGATGAGATAGCTGCCGCCGAACTTAGCCTTAAAAATGATTCTGTCAACTTTGAGCGTCAGAAAAAACTGTGGGATCAGAAAATAGGGGCTAAGGTGGAGTTTGATAGCAGGAAATTGGCCTACCAACTGTCCCAAAATAAGCTGACCCTTTTGAAAAGCAGATACGCACGTACAAAGAATGAGCTCGGGACACAGCTGCAGCAGGCGGAGAATAATTACAGGACCTCCCAGATCGCTAACAAGGATTTTACGATCACCAGTAAAATAAATGGAAAAGTATACGCGCTCAATAAAAATCCGGGTGAAATTGTTACGACCATGGAACCCCTGGCGGCCGTCGGCAGCAGCAGTATTTTTGTCATAGAAATGCTGGTAGACGAGGAGGACATCGTAAAACTGGTTATCGGGCAAAGGGCCCTGATCACCCTCGACGCATATAAGTCTAAGGTATTTTTGGCTTCCGTAAGTAAGATCTATCCACGAAAAGATGAACGCTCCCAAACCTTCAAGGTGGAAGCTATTTTTGAGGACCCTCCTGAAATTCTTTACCCGGGCTTGTCGGGGGAAGGAAATATCATAATCGCTGAAAAGGAGAATGCTCTTACCATTCCCAGAGATTTTCTTATTGGGGACCGTAAAGTATTGACCGATAATGGGGTTGTGGAAGTAAGCACGGGACTGCAAAATTTGGAACAGGTTGAAATTTTGGATGGGATCAATGAAAACACCTATCTCTTAAAACCGGAAGAATGACAAATTGGAAGGTCATATTGAATATTGCCAAGACGCACCTGATAACCAAAAGGAAATCTACCATTACTGCGGGGCTTGGGGTGACTTTTGGCATTGGGGCCTATATTACCCTGGTGAGCTTTATGACAGGATTGAATGCCATGTTAGACAGCCTGATCCTGAACCGGACGCCGCACATCCACATCTACAACGAAATTGAACCAACGAAACGGCAACCCGTTTCCCTGTACACTGAATTTGAGAATTCCTTTAATGTAATACGTTCCGTAAAGCCGAAGCAGAGCCAGCTAAAAATTCACAATGCCCTGCCCATATTGAGCTATCTGAAGCAACAAAAAAATGTAAAAGGGGCCATTCCACAACTCCGGGCTCAAATTTTCTACCTCTCAGGATCTATAGAACTGGGCGGAAACCTGCTTGGGGTGGATATTATGGAAGAGGTACGCCTTTACAACATACGCGATTATATCGTTGAGGGTACGGCAGAAGCTTTGAAGAACAACGAGAACGGGATTCTTATAGGTGCCGGAGTCGCTAAAAAAATGTCCCTTACGATTGGGGACCGTGTACAGATAAGTACGGTGATGGGCGATGTTTTCCCCCTTAAGATTGTAGGAATCTATCAAAGTGGAATTGCTGACATTGATAATATTCAAAGTTATGCCAACCTCAGGACAGTACAGCGCATTCTGGGTGAAGCTGAAAATTATGTCACGGATATCAATGTAAAACTCTTCAATATTGATGGAGCCCCGGCTATGGCTAACCGCCTGGAAAGACAGTTTAAGCTAAAGGCAACAGATATCAATGAGGCCAATGCCCAGTTTGAAACCGGATCCAATATCAGGAACCTGATTACCTATGCGGTATCCATCACGCTGTTGATCGTTGCCGGATTTGGGATCTATAATATCCTCAACATGCTTATTTATGAAAAAATGAAGGATATTGCCATCCTGAAAGCGACAGGCTTTTCTGGAAAGGATGTCCAGTTTATCTTTATGAGTCAGGCTATGATTATAGGTGCCACTGGTGGTATCCTGGGTTTAATCGTCGGATACGTGCTTTCAAATGTAATAGATAACGTGGCTTTTGAGACCGAAGCCCTGCCTACCATCACTACCTTTCCGATCAACTATAACATCTGGTACTATGTGATCGGTATTTCATTTGCATTGCTATCGACCTTTATCGCCGGATACCTGCCCTCTAAACGGGCCAAGCGCATAGACCCGGTACGTATCATCCGCGGAACTTAACCCTATCTTATGGATTCAGTTTTAGAAGCCCGGGGCATTAATAAATATTTTGAAAAACCAGTGCGTTTTCACGTATTAAAGGATATCTCTTTTAAGATCAAAAAAGGTGAATTTGCCTCCATTATGGGAAAGTCGGGTTCCGGGAAATCTACTTTACTGTATATTCTTTCCACGATGGACACGGATTATTCAGGGCAGCTGTTCCTGAACAATGAATTGCTGACCGGCAAACGGCATGAGGTTTTGTCCAGGGTTCGGAACAAGCATATCGGGTTTGTATTTCAATTCCACTACCTTTTATCGGAGTTCAGCGTACTCGAAAATGTAATGCTCCCGGCAAAGAAACTGGCCGAAAAGTCACCTGCGGAAATTGAACATGATGCCATGGAAAAACTCAGTATATTGCATATAGAACATCTGGCCAAAATGAGGGCTTCGCGAATCTCCGGGGGCGAAAAGCAACGCGTGGCCATCGCCCGTGCGCTGATCAACAATCCGGCTATCCTGATGGGCGATGAGCCAACAGGTAACCTGGATAGTTTTAATTCGGAAAACGTCTTTTCCATTTTTAAAAGACTTAAGGAAGAACAAGGGATATCACTTTTGGTAGTAACGCATGACGAGGATTTTGCGAAACGCACCGATCGCATTATTCAAATGGAGGATGGGATGATCATCCCCTAAAAATAACAGGCCGCCAGGCCCTCAGGGGTTCTCATAAATAAAAAGATCAGCGTTCTTCATGCCTTTGCAGTCGCTTTTTAAGTATTTGGATCTCCTCCTGCATACGTATTGTTCTCTCCAGTAAATAGTGGATAGCCCCGATCCCCTCCAGGTTGATATTGAGGTCGTGGTGCAGGCGCACCAACTTTTCAAGCTTCGGCAATTCTTCAATATACATATACTTTTCTTCATCGATGATCCGCAGTGTCAGTAACTCAAATTCCTGCAATTTAAAGATGAAGGACTCTTCAATCTCATAGCTCCTGCAAAAATCGTCGATGCGGATATACTCGGTTTTCATGGCCTGTTGATTATAATTTTAATTCTGAAAGTTCCTTAAAGAGTTCTTTTTGACGATCGGTAAGATTGGTTGGTATTTTCACCTGGTAGGTAATAAACAAATCCCCGAACTGGCCTTCTTTTTTATATTTTGGCATGCCCTTACCCTTCAGTTTTACCTTCGTCCCGTTCACGGTTCCCGGCGTTACCTTTAATTTTACATTCCCACTCAGGGTACCCATGGTAATTTCCCCCCCCAGGACGGCCGTGGTCAATGGGATTTCTATCATTCTATAAAGATTCGCATTTTCTCTCCTGAAGTCCGTATTGTTGGAAATATTGAAATTAATATACAGATCCCCTGCCGGCCCATTGTTGATTCCCGGACCCCCGTGTCCCGAAATTTTAATGGTCTGCCCGTTTTCCACCCCGGCTGGAATGGTAATGCGTATTTTTTTGTTGTTTACTGTTAACGTCTGCTTATGCGTGCTCAGGGTATCTGTTAGTTTTAACTGAAGCTCAGCATTGTAATCCTGCCCGCGGAACCTAACCTCCTGGCGTGAAGATCTGAAATCACCTCCTCCAAACATAGCTTCGAAAAAATCTGAAAAATCCCCTCCTGCACCCCCTGTAGAGGTATAACCTCCCCGTGGTGACGAAGCTTGCTTTCTGCTTTTCGCCTCTTCAAATGCATCCGCATGCTGCCAGTCTTTCCCGTATTCATCGTACTTTTTCCTCTTATCAGGATCGCCCAGCACTTCATTGGCCTCATTGACCTGTTTAAATTTTTTTTCGGCTTCAGCATCATTCGGGTTAAGGTCAGGGTGAAATTTTCTGGCTAAGTTTCGATACGCCTTCTTGATCTCCTTTTCAGAGGCATTCTTTGTCAATCCCAAAACCTTGTAATAATCTATGAATTCCATAAAACTCTATCTTGTCCCATATGGGGTGATTCCCCTGTT
>Ga0102947_1000205_pt1 | contig 21499 bp, 15 predicted proteins | sample SalPon2A_A_D2_MG_FD_78210 | JGI IMG/M metagenome (GOLD analysis project Ga0102947, IMG submission 78210) | Soil microbial communities from South San Francisco under conditions of wetland restoration - Salt Pond MetaG R2A_A_D2_MG | ecosystem: Environmental > Terrestrial > Soil > Wetlands | place... | reverse complement strand
ACTATATGATCCATATTTTCCCTCGACACTCCCGCCGCAGGCGGGATGCGCTACCGGGCAGAGTTTATCCGACAAAGCTTTCAACGAAAGCGACGGCGGAATACATCCCGAAATTGGATTGCAAAAATATAAAAGTTGATCGCAATAATTTCAACTTTTTCTAAAAAAGTGGCATCGATGTCCTCACGGCTCCATCTGCCTGCATGTACCGGAAATTTGAAAAAGTTTTATCCCATTACTAAATACGCCGTATTTTTATTTCCATAAAGATCTTAATCATGAAATACGCAACCCTGATTTCCCTCCTCACATTGTGCTGCCAGCCCGTATATTCCCAAAACACAAAGAACACCCATCCCGATCAGGAATTAATCAAAGAGATCGAAAAAGCTGCCACCTTGAATCTCCTGCAGAAATGGTATCCGCTGTCCCTGGATACTGAAGAAGGGGGGTTCTACAGTTCCATTACTCATGACTTCAAAATTGGAGTAAAACAGGACAAAATGATCGTCACCCAGGCCAGGCATATTTGGACCAATGCCCGGGCCGCCAGACGATACCCGGAAAACACTGCTTACCTGGCCCATGCGAAACACGGATTTGAATTCCTGAGGGATAAAATGTGGGACAGGGACCACGGAGGTTTCCACAATCTTGTGACCAGGCAGGGAAAACCAATATTCAATGATGAGGCCAAAAAAACTGCCTATGGGAATGCCTTTGCCATTTATGGACTGGCAGCATACTATGGCGCCTCCAGAAACCGGCAGGCGCTGGATCTGGCTAAAAAAACATTCTACTGGCTGGAGGATAACAGCCACGACCCGGTTAATAAAGGGTATTACCAGTCACTGAATATTGACGGGACGCCCGTTGAACGAACAAAAAAAATGCCAACCACATCGACGGTGGGCTATAAAGATCAAAACAGTTCCATCCATTTACTGGAAGCCTTTACCGAACTGTATCAGGTATGGCCCAATGAATTGCTGGAGGAACGGCTGGAAGAACTTTTGATTATTATCAGGGATACGATAACTACGGACAAGGGATTCATGAACCTGTTCTTTGAAAAGGACTGGACACCCGTTTCCTTTAAGCATACGTCCAAAGAAAATATTGAGAAACATTACTATCTGGACCACGTATCGTTTGGACATGATGTGGAAACGGCGTTCCTGATGCTGGAAGCCTCCCATGCCCTGGGCGGAAATCAAGACGCCCGCACTCTGGCCAAAGGAAAAAGAATGGTGGACCATGCGCTGCGAACTGGCTGGGACACAGAAGCTGGTGGGTTTTATGACGGAGGGTACTATTATGGTACGGATGACAAAATAACGATCGTGAATGATCATAAAAACTGGTGGACGCAAGCGGAAGGGTTAAACAGCCTTTTGCTGTTCAGTTTTAATTTTCCGGATGATCCTATGGACTATCGCGGGCATTTTAACCTGTTGTGGAAGTATGTCAAGCGTTACCAGATGGACCAGGAACACGGTGGCTGGTACGAATGGGGAACGGACATGCGTCCGGATGCCAGGGACGGATTAAAAGGACATATCTGGAAGGCAACCTATCACAATTACAGGGCTTTGATCAATTGTAAGGGGCAATTGGAGAAAGGCCCGATGAAGCACTGACCGCAAAGGATGGATCCGGTCACGGAAAACCACCAGGCCGTCCTGATACCCCTAACCAAACATAATTGGATGAACCAAAAAGGAAAGGTTCAGGTGCCCTCCTGTGGTATCCCCTTGAAGTTATACCCATGGCCCGGGAATAGGTCCTATAAGGCATTGGCGATCATGCTTCCATTGCAGGGGATCAATAAGATATAAAATACGCCCCGTACACTCATACAAAAGCATGATACGATCAGCGCGACGCAAGAGAAGGTATGGATGGCTGTATAACACAGGACGCCGACTGAGGGGTGGCAAGCCAAGGGGGGCAAAGATGAGGCTGGTTAAAATGAGAAGAAGGTTCCGGGTCCTAAAAAACATTCCATTGGAATTCATAATACCTCCATATTAAAGGCAAATACCGTACCCCTCGTAAAATAGTACATTGCCATTACAGGCCTCCTGTGTTGCGCCTGGCATATACCTGCCACCGGTAAATTCCTTTATCTGCCAAAAGTGATTAAGATTATAAGCTTTTAACGGATTACTACATAGTTCAAAATATAAAAATCAAAAGATGACAAATATCATATTCCGCGACCATTGTAATTTATATTTTTAACTGCATCCTGAATCACCTCTAAACTCTTGAGATTATGAAGAATAACAAACTAACGCGTTACCTGATGTTAATAGCATCGGTGTTTTTGTGTCTAAACTGTACCAGTGACCCTGTGCCAGGGCCTCCGGGCGCAGACGGAAGGGATGGTATTGACGGTGTGGACGGTACCGACGGGGTAGACGGGACCACGTCCTGTATTGCCTGCCACTCGGTTTCCCATAGGGAACCCATTGAAATGGCTTACGAACTATCCGGTCATGGCAATGGCGGTTCCTGGGCCCGGGGTACCAATGCCACCTGTGCCCGCTGCCACAGTAATGAAGGCTTCCAGGATTACCTTTCCAACCTCTTTATCGATTCCCTTGGCTTTGCGACAGCAGATCCTGCAGGATATACGGTGTCCAACCCCATAAACTGCACAGGTTGCCATGACAAGCACCGTTCGTTTGACTTTGCAAATGACGGGAATGACTATGCCGTCAGGACACTGGACCCGGTAGATCTTTTCCTGGATCCCTCCGTAACCATTGATATCCGGAATAGCTCCGATGATCTTGGGCGTAGTAATTTATGCGTGAATTGCCATCAGCCCAGGGACAGCTATGAAATCCCAGGGCCCACAGCCGATTACGAAATTACCAGTTCCCGTTTCGGTCCACACCACGGGCCGCAATCCACCATGCTTCAGGGGGTTATGGGTGCCAACATCGCCGGATCCGTAGCGTATCCGGGCGTTGGATCTGCAGGGCACAGGCAGGGTTCTTCCTGTATTGCCTGCCATATGGGTGAAACCACCGACGGCTCGAACGGCGACCACACCTGGGTGCCCACGGAAAACACATGTATTACATGCCATACCAACGGGCCTCCACCTGAAGTAGCCGGTTTTGCGGAAGATTTACAACGACTTCACGATCTGTTGGTGGTAGCGGGTTCCATCAATGACGACGGCAGTGCCATCCCTGGAACCTATAATGCCAACGTTGCGCAGGCAACTTGGAATTATGTTACCCTTGAAGAAGATAAAAGTGAAGGGGTGCATAATCCGAATTATGCCAGGGCACTCCTGAAGAATTCTATTGAAGCATTGGAAAATTAAAACAGTCCTATTGGAGATAAACAAAAGGAAACCCCGATCATTTAAAATCATCAGAATGAGAAAACTGTGCAGTGTACTGTTGATGACCGGGTTATCCCTTGGAATGTATTCCTGTTACTACGACCAGGAGCAAGCGGTGACACCCCTCCCCGAAATCCCGGCCGACCAGCCTATTTCCTTTGTCAATGATATCGAGCCATTGTTTTCCCGCCCGGGCAGGGATTGTACCGCCTGTCATAATGGATCGGTGCAAAACCCGGATTTAAGAGAAGGAAATTCGTATAACGCCCTTGTTCCCAACTTTGTGACCCCGGGAGATGCCGAAGGCAGTGCCTTTTACCAGCACGTACCCGGGAATAACCACCCCTTCGATGTTGGATTTACCCTGCCTGTAGATGAAATAGCCCTCATTAAAAGTTGGATTGACCGTGGAGCTGAAAATAACTAACCAAATAAAAAGACCCGGGCCTATGAATAATGGCATTTTACTTTACGCACTTTTGCTAATCAGTTGCAGCGCCGTCTTTGGTCAGGAGGAAGCAAAGGATTCTATTGCCGAAAAACCAGAACGTCCGGCCTTCGAAAGTTCCTATATCATAGACAATCCCACCAATATCCTATATTCTAAAAATACGCTGGAAATCCAAATGTCCCACAGGTTCGGCCTTATCAATGGTGGTACCAATGACCTTGCCGGAATCTGGGCCCCGGCAAACATAAGGATTGGGGCTTCATATGCCATACACGAGCGGCTAACGGTTGGATTTGGTACTTCAAAATTTGACAGGTTACAGGATTTTAACTGGAAAGTAGGCCTCCTCAGGCAGACCAGGTCCGATAGGATGCCCGTTAGCATTTCCTACTTCGGTAATTTTGTGATCGATGCCAGGCGCAGAGAAAATTTCAGCCTGGATCAGCATCGCTATTCCTATTTTAATCAACTGATTATCGCAAGAAGATTTACCCGTACCTTCTCCATGCAAACAGGATTCAGTGTTTCCCACTACAACCTGGTAGAACAGCGCATGAGGAACGATGTGATCGCCCTTGCTTTGGGCGGGCGCCTTAAAGTCAGCCCCCAGACATCCGTTCTCGTTGAATTCAGTCAGCCATTCATACACCACCTGGACGGGGTGTCCCTTGATAACGACCCAAAGGCAGGATTTGGCGTGGGGGCGGAATTTGCCACTTCCGGGCATGTATTTCAATTATTCATTACAAACCTGAATGGCATTGTCACTCAAAAGAATTACATGTTCAATCAAAATGATTTCTTTAAAGGCGATTTCCTAATCGGTTTTAATATCACAAGAAAGTATAATTTTTAGAACCAACGGGTACTCCAATGGTATCCACAAGAATTCATCAGCATGAAAAACAGAAACAACACAGAAATGCCGCTCACAAGAAGGAGCCTGATGGCCTTGCTGATGAGTGGAATCCTTGTCCCCTATCTGGGCTTCGGAAACAATCCCGCACAATCCGGGAAGAGACAACAAGAAGGCGACGAACGTTATCAACACTTCCTAAAAGCCGATGGAACGGTAGTCCGCGTGAAAAGGAAGGCTGCCCGTAGAGCCAGGGTACTGAAGAAAAATGTATCCAACAAATCACTGCTGGCCTGGCTCAATAAAACCTAATTCTTTAGCATTTGAATCATGAAAGAAGAAAAGAAAAATCCAAGACGCGAATTTATAGATAAAGGCCTGAAAATAGGTCTGCTTGGTGCTGTGGCAAGCGGAGCACTCAAAGCCTTTAACAGTTGTGGCAGGCCAGAAACAGCCGGGGAAGAAAACATAGACTTACTCGCTACGGATGGTACAATGATACAGGTCCCACTGTCTGAAGTCGAGGAGGAAGTGAGCCTGAAGGGTGAAGACTATAACGTAAGGGAAGGCTATTCAGACCGGAAATTTGTGATGGTGGTAGACCTTGCACGTTGTAAGAATGCCAGAAAATGCATGAGTGCGTGCAACAAATCACACTTTATTACCGGGGATAATGCCTGGTTAAAGGTCTACAAAATGCAGGATTCCCAGGATAGTGCTCCCTATTGGCAACCTACCCTTTGCATGCACTGCGACAAGCCGCCCTGCGTAAAAGTATGCCCGGTGGATGCCACGTTCAAACGAAGGGATGGCATTGTCCTAATTGATAATGAGCGATGCATCGGGTGCCGTTTCTGTATGGCAGCCTGTCCCTACTCAACCCGGGTATTTAACTGGGAGGAACCCGCCCAGGGCGAAACAACCGAAATCAACCTTCACCTGGAACACTTGGAATATTCCCCGGACTACACCGGCTTGCCCAGCCTGAAAGGTACGGTAGACAAATGTGATTTTTGTCCTCATATGATCGACAGGAAAGAACTTCCGCATTGCGTCACCGCCTGTCCGAATGGTGTATTTTTCTTTGGTGATGCCTATGAAGATTCTGTGACCAACGGGGACGAAACCTTCCGGCTTAGCACACTACTTGAAGAAAAAGCAGGATACAGAATGATGGAAGACCTGGGAACCGAGCCTAGTGTTTATTACCTGCCGCCCTCCAACCGGCTCGTCGATTTTGAAGAAGGCCTCGAAAATTACGATGAATTCAAATCGGTACATAAAGCTGAAGAATAATGGAAACCGATATTCAAATAGTAAAAGACCTTACGCCCAGACGGTTTGGGCGATACGGAAAAGCATGGGTGGTTTTCTTGAGCGTCATAATCCTCGCCTCCCTGCTTGCCTATATCCAGCAGCTGAATAAGGGCCTTGTAGTTACTGAAATGCGCGATTATGCCTTATGGGGTGTTTACATATCCAATTTTGTTTTCTTTGTTGCCATCAGCCTGGTCGGATCCCTAATTACGGCAATATTGCGATTATCCGGCGCCAGTTGGAGTACCCCACTTACCCGGATTTCGGAAATCATCGCAGTTGCAGCTATCTTCATAGCTGGGTTGACCATCATCATCGATATGGGGCGGCCCGAAAGACTGTGGTATCTGTTTATCTATGGCAGGTTGCAATCGCCTATCATCTGGGACGTAATTGTAATTTCCACCTACCTGGTGATAAGTCTGCTACTCCTTTACTTTCCACTTCTGCCCGATTTTGCCATCCTTAAAATGAAGTACGGCAAGAACTCCAAACAAGGTGTCTGGTACAGGCGGTTTTCACTAAACTGGAAAGGTACTCCTAAACAAAAGGAACTCTATACCCGTTCTATTAAAATACTCTCTGTACTTATTATCCCTGTCGCTTTCGGGATCCATACGGTAACAGCCTGGCTGTTCGCTACTACATATCGCCCCGGCTGGGACAGTACGAATTTTGGACCCTACTTTATCGCAGGGGCTTTCGTAGCCGGGGCAGGGGCCGTTGTCACGATAATGTTTATCCTCAGAAAGGTGTATCACCTCGAGGCGTACATTAGCGATATGCATTTTGATAAGATGGGCAAACTACTGGTCCTGTTATGCCTGCTCTATTTATATTTTAACATCAATGAATACCTGGTGCCGGCTTATAAAAACACCATAGGAGAAGCCGTACATCTGGAAGAATTGTTTACCGGGGAATATGCCTCCCTGTTCTGGCTGGTTATCCTCGGCGGACTGATCGTCCCAATTTTCGTTTTGCTTTTTCCACAAGGCAGAAAGCCAGTCCCCGTCTTCCTTATGGGTATTCTTGTCGTGGTGGGGGCATGGTGGAAACGTTACCTGATCGTAACACCGACCTTATTGCACCCTTTTGTTCCCATCCAGGGGGTTCCCGAAAGCTGGCACCATTATTACCCCTCCGGATTGGAATGGACCATCACTTTTGGAACATTGGCTATGGCCTTATTGATTATCACCCTGTTGGTGCGCTACCTGCCGGTGATCCCCATTCAGGAGACGCTTGAAGAAAAAAGAGTGTCAGAAACCATTAATCAGGAACTAAAATGAGTCACTTAAAACATTTATTTTGTTTCGTCGTAGCAAGTCTGGCCGTGGTGTTTGCGGCCGGTACGTTATACGGGCAGAATTCCAAGCATAAAGCAAGAGTTTCACTGGCATATATGAAGATCATGCCGGAAACATCGGTACTTACGGTAACAGCCAAATACAGAGGCGAAGAGGGCTTTGAACCTGCTTCAGGCTTGGATTTTGAAGTATTTAATGTGCTTCAGAACGATAGCCTGGTGGCGCTGGGTAATACCAAAACCAATAACGAAGGGACAGCCAGGTTTGATTTAAAACGTCTCCGCCGAGCCAATGCCGATTCTACCGGCACGTACCATTACCTGGTTACTTCACAGGAACACCCTGATTTTGAATTGGTTGAAAAGGATATTAGTTTTAAGGACGCCACGCTGACAATCCGGTTGACCAGTGACCAGGAGGTCCATTTTCTTTCGGCTGTCCTGGTCGATTCGTTTAGTGGGGAAGTGTTGGAAGGGCTTCCGCTGCGGGTGCAGGTCCAGCGCTTGTTCCGCCCTATGCGTATTGGTGATGAATTTATCATTACCGATGAGGATGGTAGTATAAATGTCCCAATAGATCCGGGGATCCCCGGCCCCAACGGCAACCTTACCCTGGAGGTGATTTTGAGTGATGACGAAATGTACGGCAGTGTAAAGGCATTGACAGATGCCCCGTCCGGGACACCTATTACCGACCGTTCCGGGTTCGACGAACGCAGTATGTGGGGCTCGCAGTCCAAGACACCGCTTTTCCTTCTAACCATACCCAATTTGTTGATACTGGGTGTCTGGGGAACCATACTATTGCTTGTTCTTAACCTGATAAAAATTTATAAATCCAAAATTTAACAGATCATGAAAAACCTCGTAATCATCGCAATCCTCGCAGCAATATGCTTTAGCTTGTATTCCTTTCATACCGACATTCAGGAGAAATGGGTAGTACCTGCTGAGTATAAGGACAAAAAAAATCCAACGGATGCAACAGACAGAGAAAATATGGCCATCGGCAAATCGCTATACGCCAAGCATTGCAAATCCTGCCACGGGCCTGAAGGCTATGGTGACGGACCGAAAGCGGCCGACCAAAAAGGGGATCTGGGAGATTTTTCATCCGGCGATTTTCAGGTGCAAACCGATGGGGAGCTATTTTATAAATCCACATTTGGGCGCAATGACATGCCTGAATTTGATAAGAAAATCCCGGAGGATGAGGACCGCTGGCTGATTGTTAACTACATAAGGACCCTGAAGGAATAGCATAGCCCAATATTAAAAGTAGGGCTGCAACAGGCCCAATATGATTTTGGTCATATGTTGCCGCTGGGCTGTTTATTAATTTTGAACATAAAATTATGACAAAAAGAGTTCGGTATATCAGCATTTCCCATGAAACCGCCGGTGTCGCACAACGGGAGCGCTTCTTTATCCCCGATTCGGATAAAAGGGACCTTATCTCAAATATTTGCCGTCAGTTTCCGGATATATCCGGCTTGCTGTTGTTGGTTACGTGTAACAGGACGGAGATCTATATTGAGTCTGAGACCACCCTCGCCGGCGAATTGCGAGACTTTCTGATTCTCTGGAATCGATCCGATCACGGTCTTCCCCAGAAAAAGCTTTTCAAATTAAGCGAGGAAACACTCGTATCCGTGAAGCACCTGCTCCGGGTATCGTCCGGCATGTCGTCAAAAGTACTCGGGGATGCAGAAATTATTCATCAGATTAAAAAGGCCTATCAGTTCAGTATCAAGCTAAAATTGCAGGGTTCATATCTGGAAAGAGCCATGCAAACCGTATTCAAAACGCATAAACGGATAAGCAATGAAACCGAATTCAGGGATGGGACAACCTCAGCCGCATATAAATCCCTGAAAGTGATCAGTGAGCGCTTCCGTGGAGACCATGCCACATCTAAAAAAATATTGTTTATAGGGACCGGGGACATTGTCAGGCAACTCCTGAAATACAATGCCAAATTCAATTTTGACAATATATACCTCAGTAACCGAACCCGTGAGAAAGCATTAATTCTTGCTAAAAAATATGGTTGTCAGATCTATGAATGGAACCATGTACTCGACAATACATTCGGCCCTTTTGATGTAATCATTAGCGCAGCAGCTAATTGCCGCCACCTAATCAAAAAAATCGCTCCTGATGGAAAAAAACGATTGCTGATAGACCTGGCACTGCCCGTTAATATAGAAAGTAGCCTGGCAAGGCAGGAGAATATCCTCTTTTATGACCTTGATGCCATATCCTCCGAGTTGGAAGACACCAAGGATAAGCGAAATGCGGCGATCACCAAGGTGGACAAACTCATCGCAACCGGGCTTGACGAGTATCGCTCCTGGTTGAGGAAAGCTCCTTTCAGGACCTTGTTGGCAGGGTACAAACCACTTGTGAATGAAAGAATCATACACTATTATACATCCAAGACCACGGGACAAGATCCACAGAAAATTGCGGCAGCGACAGATCGCATAATGCGGAAACTCCTGAACCAGCCCGGTATTTGTCCGCCTGTTGAGGAGCTGGACTCCATCATTGAAGAACATGCCCCTATGACGTCAAGGCTAGTCCTTTCATCCAAGGAGTGACTGTTTCAACCTATAAGGGAACCCAAATGACAATAAGCAAAATATACTGTCTGAGCTGGCTGATGGGCATGGCATCTTTGATTTCCTGCAATATGGGGCCAAAAGAATACGAGCTTGTTCCTATTGAGCCTCCTGCCTTCCGGGTTTCTTCGGAAATACACAGCATGGATCTCCATGAAGTAACATTGCTGGAGATCCTGCCTGGTGGCCGGTACATGTATCTGAAAGTAAAGGAAGGCGACCGCGAGTTTTGGCTTGCCTCAAGAAACAGCCAGGTAAAAGAAGGGGGGATTTACTATTACAGGGAAGCGCTGCTTACTACCGACTTTAAAAGCGAAGAAAATCAAAAAGTATTCGACAGCTTGTATTTGGTCACCCGGCTCGTAAGCAGGAATCATGGCCTTTCTGGGGATCCGGGAGCGGTAAAAAGGACCTCGCAACCCCTCACCGCACCCTGGCAAGTACCAGATGAGTGGCGTAATACACCAAACCGTACCTCCGAGGGGTTTATAACGATTTCTGAGCTCTTTAAAAATCCAGGGAAATACGAAGGGCAGTATGTGCAAATCCAGGCGCAATGCACAAAGGTGTACAGGAATATCATGGACAGGAATTGGTTGCACTTTAAGGATGGAAGTGCCAATGAAATTGACCTTGTGGTCACATCAGATACCCTGGCACAAGTAGGTGCCGTAGTGGTGATAAAAGCACGGGTTGCCCTTGACAAAGACTTTGGTTCCGGTTACAAGTACAAGATGCTCCTTGAAGGCGGGCAAATTATTTCCAATCCATGACGTATTGTTCAATGCGGTACCTCCTGAAAGGCAGTCGTTTTACGGGATTGGTCAAATGCACCCGTTGCATTTGCAGGTTCCTAATGGTCATATCATGTACCATTATTTACATGGATTCATGAATTGCCTGGAGCCATCCGGATGCCCCTAACCAAAAAGCGGTACTGGCTTGCTGTTGTCCTCAAGTAACAAACATCCCGGGAACATTAGCGGAAGGTGTACTTATTCCGGACTCCGCCCAATGCAACATTCCGCATGAGGATATACTTTTGCCCAGGCTGTATACACAGTTCTATTTTAATATATGTTTTTTGTCTTGATCTCGTTCCGGTATACGATTTCCAGTTTCACAACCCTATTTCACTCCTGTCATTTGTAAACAAGTTAAAAAAGCTACCCGGGCACCCGGGCAGCTTTCATACTCATATACTTTTTTAACTTGTTTACCTGTAGAGCGTAAAGTGACCCACATACTGCTGGCGCGACTTATCATTCGCATTCACAACATACCAGTAATCCCCGGAGGGTACGGGCCTGCCGTCATAGTCTCCATCCCAGTTTGAAACCTGGTCCAGTCTGGCCACCACACGGCCATACCGGTCGTAGATGATCACCTCAATATTCGGGAAGTAATCCCGGTTTCTCGGGAACCAAACGTCGTTGTTATTATCCCCGTCCGGGGTAAAGAAATTGGGAATTTCGAGCATTCCCGTGAAATCGAACGGAATACTGATCACCGCCACACAGCCGTTCTGATCCACAACCATCACATCAACCATGGTATCGGCATTTGACAAATACACATTTTCGGTTCCATAGGATACTCCCTGGAAGAAATACTCATATCCTCCATATCCGCCGGTAGCGGTTGCCGTTATCTCATTGGGGCCGGTTTTAACGGCATCCAGCGTTAACGGGTCATAGAAATCCGTGGTAAACTCCACAAAAGTGGTACATCCGTTTGAATGGTAAATATAGGCCGTATGGTCCCCTGCCGGCAGATCACCCCACGTCCTTGTGGTTGTCGCCTCAGCCGTAATGGCATCTGTGGGATCCAACGGATCCAGGGCGAACAGCAGATCGGCATACTGACTTGTATCCTGAATATTCACGGTCGCCGTACTATTTGGGAATATTCCGTCGCAGCCATAAACAACCGTAGCTTCCGGCTGAAGGTCCACACCTATGCCAACCTGGACGATCACATTGGTCTCACAACCGCGGGAATCCCGTACAAAAATCACATAGGAATCACCCCCCACAAGATTATCCCAGAACATGGTTGGGTTCGGTGCAAAATCAGTATCGGCGTTAGAGTTGACTGCAAATTCATAAGGGGCCGTACCACCATTAACCGCTAAGGTAACCGTACCGTCTGCATCACCAAGACAGGTTTCCGGTGTAGAATCTGCAATTCCTGCCACGAGTTCCATCGGCTCCGTGATGGTGACCGTTTGGGTGATCGTACACCCGAGATCATCCTGAATAATGACCTCATAGCTTCTTGGTACCAGGTCGGTAAATGTTTTTCTGTTTGGGAACAACGGATCATCACCTTCAAAAAACTCGCTTAACTGATCTGCGATGGAATACCGGATAACGCCGGTTCCCCCACTCGCTTCAATGATAAGCTGCCCGTCCACATCCCCATAACAACTAACCGGCACCGCTTCAATATAATCCAATACCAGTGGTGGTGGATCTACTATGGAAATCGGAGGGGAAATTGCCGTACACCCGCCACTTTGCGCAAATACCCAATAGGTACCGGGACCCAGATCCCTGAATATGCCTGAAGACTGGGCACTTCGTTCAACATTACCCCCTGCCGGTACCGGAGGCACATCCGAGTTCAGTAAGGTATATACGTAGTTTCCAATACCCCCGAAAGCTTCCGAACGAATGATTCCGGTAGCCTCCCCTGCACAATTGATCGTGGCATTGGCCAAATCCAGGGCGATCACCAATGGAGCCGCCGGATCAAGCGATATCTGATTTGATTTCTCGAACGGACATCCGTTGGAATTCTGTACATCGTACTGGAAGGGCCCGGGGTCAATGGTAATGTTTTCACTTATCTGAACGGAAGTTGCCGTAGGATCCGCCGCATCCAGGGGAAGGAATGGATCCGCTGTGCCCGATCGTCTGAAGAAATAACTCACCCCGGGTTCAGGGTTGGTCACAGTAAGTTCCATGATCCCAATATCCCCGCAACCCGGAGGTTGCAACTCTACCAGTTCTGCAACCACTACTTCCGGATCTATGACCGTTATGGGAACGGTTACGTAGCTACAATCCCAGCCGTCATATACCGTAATCGTATAATCCCCGGCGGATAAGTTGTTAAATGTGGGCGTTGTTTGCAAGCCGCTATTGGTTCCGTCGATCAATCGGTTTAACTGGAAAAGATAGTTGCCCGGGCCCTGACCACCGCTTACATTAAACGCCTCAATGGCCCCGTTGTTATCATTGTTGCACTGCAGGGGATTAACCACCTGTATATCTGCATATATGGGTACAGGCAACGCCAGATTGATGGTATTGGTCGCAATGCAACCCTCCAGGTCACGAACATTAATGGTATATGTACCGTTCGAAAGGCCCGTTATATTATCATTGGTGCTGGGGAAATCCTGGATAATCGTGGAACCATCCGGGGCTATCACCTGATATTCGTAAGTTCCCCATCCACCATCACCTACGATAAAGATCTCTCCTAACCCGGGAACTGCACAGGTAACCTCCGCTGTCTGAGTCGGCGCTACCGTCAAGGCCCTGTCGGGCTGTCTCACTGTTGCCACATTACTCACCGTATCACAGAAGGGAGTATCCAGAGCCTCCACGTGGACCACCAGGTTACCTGCCGGCAAGCCTGTTATGGTTCCCGGGTTTTCCCCTGGGATGTTGGTATCGAATGTCCCCGTCACTCCGGTGGTCGTCTCAACCCCTGCATTATCCATGGAAAAGACTTCGTAGCTATAGGCCCCGGAATAATTATTGATCTGGATGCTCATCTCCCCGTCCGTTCCGTTAAAACACGTTACGGGTTCCGTTTCGGCAATGACGGCATCTATGGTGTTATAATCCGGTACAGTTACCACCTGGGTTAGGTAGGTACATCCGGCATTCCCCACATCGGTCACTGCAAAAATATAATCGCCCGGGGTGCTTATCAACCAATTCACACGGTCCGTACCTCCCGAATTTTGAACGGGTTCTGAGCCCAGTGGCAGGATCTCCACATCGTAACTGCCAGCGCCTTCATTGATAATGATATCTATGGAACCCGGGTTAACGCTAACTCCATCAACAGCACAGGTAATTGGGTTGACGTTGAATGAGAATGTAAGGTCCGTCGGGGCATTTATATTAACAGTCGTCTGGATCTCGCATCCATTCTGGTCGCGGGCAGTCATCAGCAGCGATTGATTTGTGCCATTGTCAACTACTTCAAAAACATTGTTGGTACCATTGGAAAAGGTGGTAGTTCCATCGAACATGGTATATGTATATGGTGCTGTACCCGTATTTATACCTGTTCCGTCACCATTGGTGTCTGTATATACCGTAATTGTTGCGGTGTTAAAGCGGTTACTGCTGGGGTCACAGGTAAATTCTGTGTTGATTGTGGCAATTTGAAGCGGTGTAGGTTCAATGATGATCACATCTCCGGAACGATCCGTACATCCTCTGTTGGAGGTTACCTCAACCTGATAGGTCCCCGGGGGCAGGTTGTCAAATATTGCCGTGGGTTGGGCAGGTCTCACAACCGTTGCAGTACCGCCATCATACAAGGTAAAAGTAAACGGGGTATCTGTATCTGATCCCGGCAGCAATTCTAGCGCTATATAGCCATCATCCGCCCCATTACAAGTAATATCCCCTTTTGGGGTCGCAGAAATCACCGGATTATTCACCACCGTAACATCCACGGTAGCCGTATCGGTACATAGCGGAATCGTATTGGAGTCCAAGTCGGTCACCAGTATTGAATAATTACCCGGTGATAAGTTGATAAATACAGGATTATTGACCTGTATTACAGGTGGATTAATGCCATCATCCAGTTCGTATCTGAAGTTACCACTACCACCACTTGTGTTAATGGTGATAACCCCGTCCCCGGCATTACAGGTGGGCTCCGTAGTCGCATTTGCAGAAATTGCAAAGAAATCGAATACCCGCGCGATGACCAAATTGGTACAGCCGTTTCCGTCCCTTACTACAATGGTATAGTCCCCGGGATTGGGTACTGTAAAATTAGGACTCGACTGGAATCCACCACCGATGTCGTATTCAAAGGTAGTTTCCGGGGCCGGCCCTGACGTTAAAGGAGCAGTTACGTTGATGGTATAATTGGCTACCGCCGTACACTGATTGATTACATCCACCGTGGGGGTCGGAACACCTGCGGCTTCCGTAACAGTAACCGTTGTAAAACTGGTACAACCATTGCTGTCCTCTACATAAAAATCATAATCAGCCGGATAAGGCCCTGCGATTTCATAGGTGGTCTGTGCTGTGAATACAACGGGTGCGGGGTTGCCAGCAGGTACATAGGCAAATCCATATGGCGCGGTACCGCCGTTACCCCGTACCGTGACGAGCGCACCAACGTTACAGGTTGCGGGTTCATTATTATCAACCACCAAAGATGGAATATCTGTTGTAATACTTACCAGGGCGCTGGAGTCACAATTGGTGTTGTCATCATTTACCAGGACCTGGTAGTTCCCGGGAGGCAATCCGGTGATCGAACCGGTATAAGGCATCGGCTCATTGGTAAGTACTATCGGACCTCCAACATTGGCCCCCGTATCTGTATTCTGAAGCTGTACGGTAAAATCAGCCGGACTGGGAACAATACCGTCCACAGTATAGGTAATGACTCCGTTTCCTCCAGGTGCACAGGAAGCAGTTGTTGCCGTAGCCGTCACGGTAAACGGGCTCGGAGGATCAATCGGGTCAATTTGCTCGATATACCGGCATCCCAGGGCATCTACTACTTCAACAAAATAAGTGGTACCATAACCCACCTGGCCGGTAAAATCATGCGTATCTGCATCTACATTGGGGGCAACCAATGGGTTTCCAACCAAACCAATGAGGTAGGGAGGCGTTCCGCCAACGATATCAACAATATAGGTAAATGTCGTATTACAATCTGTTGCAGGAGGGGGTGAAACCGGAATCAGGTCTAATTGATTCTGCGAAATGGTCACTATATCCCTGTCCTCACAACCAGAGGCATCGGTGGTTACCACGGTATATGTACCGGGCGCCACATTGGGGAAATTGGCAGTAGTGGCTGCTGTGGGGCCCACAGTAGCTACTGTAGCTCCGCTAATATCCAATAAGGTATAGGTGTAGTTGGCGGTACCATTTGCAACCCCGGTTACATCAATGGAACCTTCAACGGTCCCGGCGGAACAGATAGCGTCTGTTGGGACAATAGTTGCGTCTACAGGTACGCTGGCATTGATGGTAGCAGATAATAAAGGCGTAGTACACCCCCTGCTATCCCTGATCATAAAAGTACTGTAAACACCCGCTGCAAAGCCCGAATAAATATTTTGTGTCGTATAGGTAGCACCGCTGTTATCGCTGAACTCATAGGGTGGCACACCGAAATTGGTATCCGGCACCAACTCTATAATACCATTGTCGTCCCCGCAGGTGGTGTCTGTAGGCACTGCCGTTCCGGCTATGGTTTCCGGAGGCGATATGGTGACCACATTGGTCTCGGCCCTGCATCCGCGACTGTCGTAAACCTCAAATTGAAAAGTTGTAGGTACGATAATGGATCCATCATTTGGGATGCTGTGTACGAAAGAATTTCCTGTAATATTCGTAGTGGTGGAAGAATAGGCCCCTCCCGCAATACTTACTTCATAGTAATCATAATCCCCACCGGATGGATAACCGTCACTGATATTTACCTGAATCTGGGCAGGAGGACCTCCACAATCGAGTTCCTGTATGGTAGTGGCCACCGCGTTGATTTCCGGGGCTATCGTTGAGGTAACCGTATCCCTGCAATCATTTCCATCGACCACTTCTATCACATAGGCGCCCGGTGTAAGGCCCGGAAAGCTATTGCCGGCACCCAGCGGTCCTCCATTGATCCGATATTGGTACGACCCGTCGCCGCCCACCGCGTTTACCACAAGCGTGGCAGCGTCTACATTGTCATAACAGTAATCAGAGGCACCATTGTCCAGCGTCAGCGTTGGTGATGAAAGGGATGTCAGCGTAAAACTATCTGTAATGGTACAGCCGTTGGCATCGGTAACACTTACCTGATAAAGTCCGTCTAATGTTAAATTTGAGAAGGTATTGCCATTCTTGGGACCACGGATCGATAAATCGGGTTGGGTTAAGGTATAGCGGTTTCCTCCCCAGCCACCGACCGTATTTATGGTAACGCTCCCAACGTTACCGTTCTGACAGCTCATGGCGGTTACATTTAAACTCCCGATGGCAAAGGCTACCGCCGGTTCCTGAATGATCAAAGTTGCAGTATCCGTACAATTGGTATCTTCGTCCGTAACCGAAATCGTATAATTTCCGGCGGTCAGTCCGGTGACATCAATAACCCCGTTAGACGCTCCACCATTTACAGGGCCGGCATTAATCTGATAACTATAGGTCGTGGCAAAACCATCGACCAGGAAGCGTCCGGATCCATCACTATCTCCTACGCAGGTAACCACATCGATGGGCAGCGCCTGCACTGAAATGGAACTAATGTCTGTAATCGCGAAGGCTTCATTATAGGAACAGCCTGCAACATCTGTCACGCGGAACGTATAAGTTCCCAACCCAAGCCCCGTGAACACAGGGTTATTGCCATTGTTGATGACACTGGCGGCCGGCGCTGTGATCTCATAGGTATAGGGCGCAGTACCGTTTGTAACAGCAACCGATACAGAAGCTGTACTCGTAAGACAGTCGATACTCGATATGGTGAACGCCATATCTGTGGGCTTGTTCAGGGCATTGAATACGATTTGGGGCAAACTTTGCACGCAGCCATTGGCATCCCGGATCTGTGGAGTATAAGTTCCTACCCCCAGGTTTGTAAATACGGTTGTTGGCCCAAAACCGGCACCAATGCTGTAATCATAGGGTCCCACACCCCCGGAAACACCGGATATGGTTGTTTGACCTCCGGTCTCGTTGAAACAATTTGGGACGGAATCTGCGGTAGCCGTACCCGAAATATTGGAAGGGGTACCCACCGTTTCGGTGGAAGCAGGCGTGGTACAGACAAAACTACCCTGCTGATACCGGATCATTACATCGAAACTTCCCGGGGCAAGATTGTTAAACACATTACTGCCCTGATACGTTGCACCATTGTTGTTGCTGAATTCAAGATTGTACCCAAAGCCGTTGGTGACATTGACAATAATACTTCCGTCGTTCACCCCTCCGCAATTGGCATCGTTCGTAATAACGGTAAAGGTGGGTGGTGGCAGATCTTCAACATCCACACTTGCGGTCTTCTGGCACCCGTTGGCGTCTTCCACCAAAATATTATAAGTGCCTGCGCTGGTCACGGTAAAAACGGCACTAGTGGTATAGGGGGCGCTCCAGGTCCCACCGCCGTTCAGACTGTAAATATAAGGGGAGGTACCTCCGGAGGTCGTTAAGGTGACGTCTACGGAAGCCGCACCACATCCGAAACTGTCATTTGCCGTCGCAGAAACATCCAACGGACTTATTCCGGCTCCGATATTAATGACGTCTCCATTGACATCGAGGGTCAACAATTCATTACATTTATTGGTTTCCACCCTGACCGTATAGGTGCCGGGGCTAACGTTCGCAAAAGTATAACTGCTCGCCGAATCGGGCCCGAAAGTATCTACCGTGACCCCGTTTTTTATCAGGCGGTAGGTATAGAAACCCGGAACACCAAAGACCTGAACATCCACGCTTCCCAGTTCTCCACTACACAAGATGTCATTGGCTGTTACGTCAACAGTAATATCAAGATCCTGGACCGTAACGCTGTTCGAAGGGAATAAACAGGCACTGCTGGATACATTTTTCAAACGTACCCACACCACATAATTCCCCGGGGCCGTAACGTCAAAGAACGGAGCGTCCTGAAATGGGCCCGAAGAACTGTTAAGACTATACTCATACCCGGCCGGAACATTGGTGACTTCCACCCTTCCCGGATTTCCGCAAATAATATCTTCCTTTATCAACTGGGGATTCAGGGGGTTTACAGAAGACTTGAAATAGTAGAACTGGCCACCATTTACCTGAACCCGGAATTCCCCTGAGGAATTCAGGTTATAAGTTGCTCCCGTACCCACCTGGTCGTAGCACGTATTGTCTGTATTGGCACAATCCTGCAAAACAGAAAGGGCACATCGGTTGGAATCCAGTTTTTCCCAATTATAGGTTGATCCGCTCTGACTAAGGGTTATGGTACGGACGTCACTGGTACCGCAGAGAAAAAATTTCGCCAAAGTACTACCATCATTGGGGCATGTGACCTCTTCATTGGCACCTTGTATGATCGTTGCGAACATGGGGGCACTTACGGTAAAAGCATCGACCCCGGTTGTATTGGCAGAACTTGCACTGCCTTTAACCCCCGTTTCTGCAGGCTCTCCCGTGAATTCAGCAGGTGAACTGCCCACAGAGGTGGCCACTTCTGAAATAAGCTCGTAAAATTTGGTATTTGCAATAGCCGAGGTTCCTACAATTGATAGCGTAATCAAAAGCACGGCATACAAGAGATGCCTTGATTTTTTTGGGAGCATAGGTTAATTCGTGTTATGGCCAGAATACACGTGATTTGGGATCAGAATATTCTAAAGTGTAATTGTTTATACTTATATTTTCTCTTTATCTTTAGGCCTTTGTGCCTACTTTATTTAATTATATTTTAACGTCAAATTATGCAAAATAGTATCCTAAACCTTTGTTTTTTTGTTGTAATGTTCAATTTCTCTTGTGGACAAAATGCCGATTCAGGGATCATGAGTCCAAAGGAGTCTGTATTTACCGCCGAATTAATGGTTGATGGGCTGCAAATTCCATGGGGAATGGCATTTTTACCCAACGGCAGCCTGATAATCACCGAAAAAACGGGTGAAATGCTCCTTTTTAAAAATGGTCAGAGGACGGTCATCGAAAACGTTCCCGCCGTCTATAACCGGGGTCAGGGCGGATTACTGGATGTTGCATTGCACCCCGATTATGCCAAAAATGGCTGGCTCTATATTTCCTATGCCTCGGAAGAGGGAGAGGGCAATGGTGGAAATACGGCCATCATGCGCGCTAAGTTAAATGGTAAGTCACTAACTAACAAAGAGTTACTTTACAAAGCCTCTCCCAACACCACCAAAGGGCAACATTTTGGTTCCCGTTTCGAATTTGACAATGAAGGCTACCTCTATTTCTCCATTGGAGAACGAGGGGCACGGGATGAGAACCCCCAGGACATCACCCGCGATGGCGGCAAGATATACAGGGTGATGGATGACGGCAGTATACCCTCAGACAATCCGTTTACAGACATGAAAGGGGCTAAAACCGCAGCTTTTACCTACGGCAACCGAAACCCGCAGGGAATGATAAAACATCCGGAAACCGGGGCCATATGGATCCATGAGCACGGCCCCCGGGGAGGGGACGAAATCAATATTGTTGAAAAAGGCGCAAATTACGGCTGGCCGGTAATCACCTATGGTATCAACTACAGCGGGACGCCCATCACCGACAAAACGGAAATGGAGGGCATGAAACAACCTATCCATTATTGGGTCCCTTCCATCGGACCCTGCGGAATGACCTTCGTGACTTCCGACAAATATCCCGGGTGGAAAGGAAACCTGTTAGTGGGCTCCCTGGCATTTCAGTATTTGGAACGACTGGTCCTGGACGGATCCAGGGTCACCTACCGCGAAAAATTAATGGCAGACATCGGCAGGGTAAGAAACGTTGTCCAGGGGCCCGACGGACTGATTTATGTGGCGGTAGAAGGCAAAGGGATCTATAGGTTGGTGCCCAATTGATCATTTCTCCCTCCCGGCCATTTAATTTTTAGTTCTTTATCTCACAGGGCAACCCCATTTTTATTGCCCCGGCTGGCGGATGACATCATCCTCAGAACCGGGAAATGGGCCAGAACCACCGCCTGATTTTAAGCAATATAAATCAATTTAACAATATGAAAACATTCATAATCAGTTATATAACCATTATAACGTACCTGTTTTATATGTTATTTTAGGACAAGGAATTTGAGGAAAGCATCGCAAGGGGAAGTGAACTTTATGCTGATTTCTGTGTCACCTGCCACCTGGAAACAGGGGAAGGGGTTGAAAATATCTTTCCCCCCCTGGCAGAATCCGATTATTTGCGAAACAACAGGAGGAAGAGCATCATAGGTGTCAAATACGGGCAAAGGGGGCCTATAATCGTTAATGGCGCCCCCTACGACAATACGATGATGCCTTTGGGCCTTGAAGATGAAGAAGTGGCCGATGTAATGAATTATATCCTGAATTCCTGGGGAAATTCAAGTGATACGATGGTGACTGCTGAAGAAGTGCAAGCTGTCCTTAAATAGATTTTCCGGAAGTTGGGTTTGAAGTTTTTTATGGTCATGGATTCTATATACCCTTATACAGCATATCCGGCTGAAGTGGAGACCGCGGCATCAACCGCGGGCCCATATGAAATATCGAATGTTCGGCGCATGGATATATAAGAGATCATTCAAAAGGCATGACCAAATACCAGGGCAGCCAGACGGCCAGGCCCGGAACCCTACTTTT
>Ga0102947_1000204_pt1 | contig 21577 bp, 20 predicted proteins | sample SalPon2A_A_D2_MG_FD_78210 | JGI IMG/M metagenome (GOLD analysis project Ga0102947, IMG submission 78210) | Soil microbial communities from South San Francisco under conditions of wetland restoration - Salt Pond MetaG R2A_A_D2_MG | ecosystem: Environmental > Terrestrial > Soil > Wetlands | place... | reverse complement strand
GTGCAACAACTGTAACCGCAACTGCAGATTCTTGATCAGGGCTGTAATGGTTTGATCATTGGGTCCAACCTTATTCAATTCTACATTCAGGGTCTGATATTCGGCATTCAATGCTGCCAGGCGCTCCATAAAACTATCGACCAACTCCTTGTTCTCAGGAGATATTTCCAATTGGGAAAGCTCCAGGTTGATGTTGGCCACATAATAGTTTTCCACCTTCCTGAGATCAGGCGAAAGATCGCCAAGTGATATCCCTTCTGTTTCCCGGATACTTTTTTCCCTGTCCGCCACCCTTGTTTTGACCGGTTCTTTTTTTACCATTTGCTGGTAGGCAAAAACGGCAATAACCAATGGTACAAGAATAGATGCTGCAATTTTCATCCTGGAAAATAACGACATCCCCTTCGATGGAAATTCTCTGGCAAGCCGTTCCCCGAAACGCTTTTCATGTCCGGGATTCATCAGGTGGCTTTGCTCTCTTTCCTTTTTGAATAGATTCCTAAGATCCTGTCCCATAGTGTTTGTTGTTTATCAATTCCTTGAGTTGGGTTTTGCCCCTTAACAATCGTGTTCTGCAGGTAGTCTCCGTCAACTCCAGTATCTGTGCGATCTCCCCGTGATCATAGCCCTCAACCAGGTAAAGCTGTACGACGAACCTGTATTTTTCAGGGAGTTTTTGCATCGCTGATCTTACCTCTGCTACGGAAACCGTGTCGGCCACCGTCCAATCATCGTCCTCGACGATGTGCAGGGTATGCTCCTGCAACTCCACATGGTGTTCCTTTTTTGATTTTATAAAATCCAGGGCATGATTGACCACAATTCTCTTTAACCATGCCCCGAAGGTGACTTCGCCCCTGAACTGGTGGATCTTTTGAAACGCTTTAATAAAAGATTCCTGTAACACATCTTCTGCATCGTCCGGGTTTTTTAAAAACCGCATAGCTACGCAGAACATACCATCGCAATACTGTTTATACAGTTTTAACTGAGCTTTGCGATCGTTCGCCTTACAGCGCTCTACAAGATCAAATTGAAACATTTGGCCAGTTTCCAAGTTGGGTTTCAGTTGTTGTTACTCATAAGGACGATGATATAAATGGAGTGTTGCAAAAAAGTGTAATTTTAAGAAACCTTTAAGCGAGCCGGTTGAAACAAGTTACAATTAAAAATGATTTTATATCCGTGACAGTACTGGATTATGGGGCCATCATCCAAAAAATCCTGGTACGCGACAAGATGGGCAAAGTCAATAATGTGGTGGTGGGTTTTGATAATCCGCTGGATTATCTCGAAGATTCTATTTTTTTAGGGGCATGTGTGGGAAGGTATGCCGGCAGAATTTCTGGTAGTTTCAGGCTCAACGGGAAGAGGTATGCGTTATACCATAACCAAGGTATCCACCTGCATGGCGGAAAGGAAGGATTCGGCAAAAAGTACTGGAACATAGATACAGTTGACCACGGGAAAGACCCATCCGTCACTCTCTCCTACCTTAGTCCGGCCATGGAGGAAGGATATCCCGGGGAACTACGGGTAACGGTGTTCTATCAATTAATTGGAAAGGCGCTTCATATTACGCATAGCGCGACAACCGATCATACAACGGTGATCAACTTAACGAATCATTCCTATTTCCAACTGGACGATGCACCCCAAATAGATCATTACCTGATGCAACTAAAAAGCGGGAAGATTTTGGAGACACAGGATAACCTGCTCCCCACGGGAAGGATTATTCCGGTCCAAAATACCATCTATGATTTTCTCAAGGAGAAAAGAATAGCCACCGCCTCACTGGACACTCCCTACCTCCTGGAATCTGATAAGGGAATTGCCGGCAGCGTATATTCCCCGATCTCGGGCATTTCCATGAAGGTTCGTACCAATCAGCCCGCTATGGTTGTATACCGGCCTAAAGAGTTTCCCGGGGTCTGTTTTGAAACCCAAAACTACCCGGATGCACCGAACCATCCACATTTCCCTTCTTCTGTATTGCACCCGGGAGAAACGTATTGCAACAGAGCAAACTTTGAATTTGATTTAGTATTTTAGAGAAATTTTATTCATATCCCTATGAAAGCACTTAAATGGATTTTAACTATTGTAGTCGTTCTCGGACTTTTGATTGTGTTTGTGGGTATGCCCTATATGCGGAAGGAGACCAAAAAGCACAGCCCTCAAAAGACCGCTACCTATACCCGCAACGGCCTGGATCTTTCCGTCAGTTATAGCAGTCCCTTTAAAAAAGGACGCGTGATCTTCGGAGAACTGGTACCCTATGGCAAGGTCTGGAGGACGGGTGCCAATGAACCAACGACCTTTACCACAGCAACCGATTTAAAAATCATTGACAAGTCTTTGGCTGCAGGGACTTATTCCTTGTGGACCATCCCAAATAAGTCGGCCTGGAAGATCCTGTTCAACAAAGAGGTGCCAGACTGGGGTGTGACGCTAAGCAGCGGGGGACGGGAAACCACACGGGATCCGGCAATGGATGCCGTGGAAGTCGAAGTTCCGGTAACCGGGTTATCAGATATTGAAGAAAGTTTTACAATTGACTTTGAAGGGGCAGATCAGACGTATCTAAACCTGTCCTGGGATACCACAAAAGTCAGGGTACCCCTTAGCAGATAAATGTGGGCAATCGCAAAAATATAGGTGCTGACGGTGTTTCCAGGATACGGGAACAGAGGAAACAGGCACCATCTGTTTCTGCACTCACCACAGGGATTTTAAGGGGTGATACCACCGCCCTGGCCAGGGGACTGACCCTGGTTGAAAGCCATAAAAAAGAAGACCGGAAAAAGGCGAATATCCTTCTTGAAAAGTGCCTGGCTCAGAAATCTGATAGTATCCGAATCGGTATTACGGGCGTGCCGGGGGTTGGTAAAAGTACTTTTATCGAGGTTTTCGGTGCTGTGATTGCCAACATGGGAAAAAAAGTAGCCGTATTGGCCATTGACCCTACAAGTACCGTTAGTAAAGGAAGTATATTAGGGGATAAGACCCGAATGCAGCTATTGGTTAAAAATACCAATGCCTTTATAAGACCCTCACCTTCAGGGGATTCTTTAGGCGGGGTGGCCCGAAGCACAAGGGAAGGCATTATCTTATGCGAAGCTGCCGGGTACCAGGTGATCCTTATAGAAACCGTTGGCGTTGGGCAAAATGAAATGGCCGTTCACAGTATGGTTGATTTCTTTTTACTACTGAAACTGGCCGGCGCCGGGGATGAATTACAGGGCATAAAGAGAGGCATTGTTGAAATGGCCGACGCCATCTTGGTCAACAAGGCCGACGGAGCAAACGTTAAACAGGCGGAACATGCGCGGTCCGAATTTGAAAGGGCATTGCACCTCTACCCTCCCAAGGTGAACGGCTGGCAACCAAAAACCCTTGTTTGTTCATCCTTGCAGAATGAAGGAATAAGCGAAATATGGGAAATGATTGATGACTACATTGTCAACAACAAAAAAAGCGGTCACCTGCAATCAAAACGGAGATCACAGAATAAAAAATGGTTCCTTCAAACGGTTGAAGAACAGCTCAATGCCCGGTTTTATGAATCTCCTGTAATAAAGGAAAAACTGAAGACACTTCTGGAATTGGTGGAAGACCATCGCATTTCTCCTTTCAGGGCGGCCGAAGAACTCTTCGGATTTTATAAGCTGATGCCATAATTCCACCTGAGGGGGCCATGATCCCGTCCTGATAAATTGCGTAATGCCCGTTTTATTATCTATTTCGGATGCAACCATTTGGAATTGATTGATATTAAATTGAAAAGGCTAAATTTGTATTGATAATTTTGAAATAAGCCATAAGAAAGCCTGTATAATCCATCGTAACCAACCGAATCCTGAGACGTCGGGATAGGAAACAAAGAGCGACTTTCCTGAAAAGGCGGGTTCATCTAAAAAGGGTTTCACTAACAAAACCGCTTGCATGACTCCCATAACAAATGCACTCCTATCCATTGTAGTACCCCTATACGACGAGGAAGATAATGTTGCGCTCCTTACCCAAAAAATCCATGAAAGCCTGTCCGGGTACAACTATCAGATCATTTATGTCGATGATTTTTCGAGGGACAGTACCAGGGTTGTCATACAGGAAATGCAGGACGAAAGCGTTCATCTCATAGCCCTTAAAAAAAATTATGGTCAAAGTCTTGCCCTGGCAGCCGGCCTGGATTATGCACAAGGTGAATTTATCATTACGATGGATGGTGACCTTCAGAATGACCCCGGTGATATTCCCCAAATGCTCCAATATGCGGTCGATGGCCAATATGATGTCGTTACCGGCATCCGACAGAAAAGAAAGGATTCTATCATAAAAAAGATCCCCTCTAAAATTGCCAATTTTCTGGTCCGCCTGGTGACCAAACTCGACATTAAGGACAACGGTTGCGCCCTTAAAGTATTTACGCAGGACATTGCTAAGGACCTCAACCTGTATGGGGAAATGCATCGTTTTATTTCCCTGCTGGCCTATTTGGAAGGCGCCCAGATAAAGCAGGTCCCTGTGAAACACCACGCCAGGCACGCCGGGACCTCCAAATATGGTTTGGAAAGGGTATTCAAGGTAGTTGCCGATATGATGTTGCTTTTATTTATTCGAAAGTATTTCCAGAGGCCACTGCACTTATTCGGCATTTTTGGTGTACTGCTGGTGGTGCTGGGCGTGTTCATCAACATCTATCTGCTGATCGTAAAACTGGGATTTGGGGAAGACATAGGCACCAGGCCATTATTAATGTTTGGCATGATGTTTATACTGGCAGGCATTCAGTTATTTACGATAGGCATCGTCATGGAATTGCTGATCCGCACCTATTATGAGTCACAAAGTAAGCGCCCCTACCGCATTAAAAACATTTCAATAGGTGGCAAATCTTCGTAAAAAGGGAATTACCGTCCTCAAGGTTCTTGTTAGTGCGGTATTGATATACTTTATTTTCACCAAGATCCGTCTGGAAGACGTCCTCGATATTTTAAAAAAATCCCATCCCTTTTATCTGGTCCTGGCCCTCGTTTTCTTTATCCTGTCCAAAGTGGTGGCTGCGGTCAGGCTCAACGGGTACTTCCATCAGCTCAACTTGTTCCTTACCCATGGCAGCAACCTTAAGCTCTATCTCCTGGGTATGTTTTATAACCTGTTCCTTCCGGGAGGTATCGGGGGAGATGCCTACAAGGGGTATCTGATCAAAAAAAAATTCGGGATGGAAACAAAAAAAGTGATTTCTGTTTTGGTTTTAGACCGGTTGAGCGGGCTTCTTTTACTTTATATCTATGCCTCTGTCCTGGCCCTTTTCCTGGATGCGGCAGTGCTGGTTAAGGTGCGTATCCTTGTTGGGCCGGGTATTTTTATTAGTTTGCTGTTCTTCTGGATCTTAAACAAAAAATACTTCAGCTTTGTGCTGCCTGTATTTTGGAAATCTTTTGGGTACTCAGCCCTGGTGCAACTGGCACAATTATGCAGTGTATTCTGTATCCTGAAATCAATGCATTTGGAGGGAGCAACCATCGCCTATCTGTTTATCTTCCTTATTTCTTCCATTATTGCCGTATTGCCCATGACCATAGGGGGTATTGGAAGCCGGGAAGTAGTATTTCTCTACGGTGCATTATGGCTTGGATTGGATGAGAATACCTCCGTAGGTATCAGTGTCGTATTTTTTTTACTTACTGCGGCAGTGTCCCTGGCCGGGATTATCTTTCACGCGAAACGCCCGGAGTTAAAAATTACAGAGCATCAGTAAACATGTACGAGGTGCATTTTATTCACCACCTTTTTCCGGGTAGCAGGGGCGAGGAATTTTGCTTGAAGCCTGGTTATACGAAACTGATTTACCGTATGCTGCATGTCCCAGTCAAATCCGTATTCCCGGAGCGTTTTAAGGTCGTTATCACTGGCATAGATCCAAACATCTTCCTGCTTTTCAATATGTGACAGCGATGATACAGGAACGGGTTTCCGGTTGTAAAAATCAAGTGCCCAGGTATGACCCGGGTTAATTTTGTAGATGTCGGTGGTTGGAATGTTTTCTTCGGAAATCAGCTCAGCCATGGCCGATCCTCCCTGGTATTTGAGTAAAGAGGGATAAAAATGCGTATTAAGTACAGCATTGAGCATCACCGCACTCAACACGGACACCGTTGTGATCCGCAATATATAGTTTTCCCTTTTAAGGCTATAATAAACCACCAGGATCGCTAACAGGGCCTTCCATATATAATTAAGCGGATTTTCGGCCTTAAAGACAAAGAAGCACAGGAGGGTAGACACAATAAAGACCAGGCTGAGGATAAAGTATTGTATGCCCAATATGGTTTTCAGGATCCTTGCCGGTGCAGCACTGTAGAGGCCAGACAAAAAGGAAGCCGTAAGGACTGAAAACAACGGTATGGCAATATTCAGGTAATGCGGTAATTTGAATTGCGCAAAGCTAATGATAGTGAATACCAGGACGATACCTCCTAACGTTAAGAATTCGTATTTTGGATCATAACGAAGGCGTTCCCCGGCAAATGCACGGATCCGTTTCCAAAGGGCTATCAGGCTGATCACCGTCCACGGAAGAAATACCCACAAAAAGGTATGGAAAAAGAAAAAATAATCACTGCTGTTTCTACCGACGCCTTCCCCGCTTAACCGCTCAAAACTCTGTTCCCAAAAAATAAACCGAATGCCGCTCCTATTGCTTTTACTACGGATCACCTGTTCCGGATGCAGGTCGAATTGCAAATAATACGCATACAACATGGGAGCAATGGTCATTCCAAAAACCAAAAGCGCTGCCAACACCCGCCAGTTAATCAAAACCTTCCACTTGCGCGTATAGGCCAGATGACACAGCAGGGGCAGACCTATGACCAGAAGCGCTATTTGCCCTTTTGTTGAAAAAGCCATTCCGGCCCCAAAAGCACCGAATAGAATATTTTTCAGGCTATTATTCTCAATAAAGGAAGCCAGCTGCCAGATGGCAAATATGGTAAATCCGGTGAGTACTGCATCCGTCCGGACATCGATCGCAGCAAGTACGATCGTTTGGGCCGTCAGGAAAATAAGCGCGGCTAACCTGCCCGTCTTATGATCATACAGTAGTTTTCCCAGCCCAAAGCAGCTGTATGCGCCAAGGAACGTGGTTAAGATGCCCGGGATACGGTATGCCCAGTCGTGTAATCCGAAAATTTTGAAGGAAAGGGCTGCCAGCCAGAAATGCATATGGGGTTTGTCCAGGTAGGGCTCCTGGCCTTTGAAAAGATTCATAAAATCGTTTTCCTGGACCATTCTCATGGCCATGACCGCAAACTGGGCAGAGTCGTTCTCAAAAAGGGTAACAAACAATCCGGTGAGGTACACCAGGGAAATCAGAAGCAGTAGAAACCAATATCGAGTATTAGGAATCATACATGATATTTGTTAAGTGCAAATATATATAACTTTGAAAACAGCCAGCCCATGATGAGGCCTGTTCCCATCCCTGTGAGGATATCAAGTGGAAAATGTACCCCGATATATACCCTGCTGTATGAAACCATAATCGCCCAGGTCATTATCAAAATCGGAAGATACCTGAATTTTGACCTTAAAACACGGGTAAAGAAAATCGCGATTGCAAAGGAATTTGACGCATGGGCGGAGTAATACCCGTATTTACCCCCGCAATACGGATTAACCAGTCGCATCAGCTCATTTACCTCCGGGTCATAACAGGGCCTTAAACGTTGCGCTCCTGCCTTGAAAAAGTTCGCCAATTGATCGGTACAGGTAATGAGAAGGGCGATAGCGATGAGCAGCAAAACAGTTTTCCGGGGACCTAATTGCCTGAATGCCAGAAAAAGCAATAGGGCATACAGGGGAATCCAGGTCCATTTGTTTGTCATAAAGAGCCAGAAAACGTCCCAGCGACCCGTACCCAGATTGTTCAGGAATAGAAATAGTTCTTTGTCTAAATGTAGTAGTTCTTCCAGCATCCTAATCCTTATAGCGCCCTACTTCCCTGTCATAGAATGAGGTAGCCTGTTCTATAAGTACTGCGGCCTCCGAAGATAATTCCCTTTCATCTTCACTGCTAAAATCTTCGAGCCATTCCACCTCATCATTTTCCAGATTTATGATAAACCTCGGGTACTCCGTATGAACAATGTAAATGGCCGACGGGTAATCGGTATTATCGGCAAGCAGGAATTTAGGCAGTTCCATGTCGGTTTGGTCAATATTATTTTACGATCAATTTCTTTGTCAGATAATCGAATCGAATATACAACATAATCGCCGATGCGGTAAGCCCCGATAACAATCCGATCCAGATTCCCGTACTTTTGAGTTCGGTAAACAATCCCAGGTAAAAACAGATGGGGAAGCCTATTAACCAATAGGCTATAAAGGTGATAAAAGTTGGTATTTTCACATCTTGCAGTCCCCGTAACGCCCCCAATATAACAACCTGCAATCCATCTGAGATCTGAAAAAATGCCGCCACGAGCAACAATTGTGCGGCCATGCCGATCACCATCGTATTATCCGCCTGGTTGGCGAGGTCATCAACGTCAAGATATAAGGTAGGAAACCAATGCCTGCAGGCCAGGAACAAGGCAGCAAAAACAATTTCGAGCAAAAGGGTTAGGACAAAAATGGATTGGGCAATGCGCCGTAACTCCCTGAAATTCCTCAATCCTTTCTGATTCCCCACCCGGATCATGGCGGCAACACCAAGGCCCATCCCAAACATGAATGTCATACTACTAAGGTTCAGCGCAATTTGATTGGCAGCCTGGGGATTCTTCCCCAATACTCCGCTCAACCAAATGGCCGCCGTAAAAATGGCCACTTCAAAAAACATCTGTAATGCAGAAGGAAACCCAAGTTCTATTATTTTCCGGATCACTTTTTGCTCTATTGTCCTCATATTAAATCCGGTGACATATTCCTTAAATTTTTTCTTTTTATTGAGCAGCACCCATAGGAAGACCAACATGATGATCCGTGCTGCCAGCGTACCTATAGCCGCTCCGATAATTCCCATTTTAGGAAACCCGAAACTACCGAAAATCAGGAGGTAGTTTACTATAATATTAACCACATTGGCCAAAATGGTGGCATACATGGGATATTTGGTCTGTGACAGTCCTTCCGAAAATTGCTTGAACGCCTGGAACATGATCAGCGGCACCAAAGAGAAAGCGACCAGGTCGAGATACGGGATGGCCAGGGTAACCACCTCCGGCGGTTGGTCCATAAAATACATCATGGGTTTCGACAGGAGTATAAGGGCAAAAAGGGAGATTCCCAATAAGGTACAGAGTACCAACCCGTGTTTCAGGGCACTTTTACCGTCAGCCCTGTTACCGGCTCCGTCTGCCTCTGCAACCAATGGGGTAATGGCTGTAGAAAAACCAATCCCGAGGGACATGGCAATAAATACAAAACTGTTGCCCAGGGAGACTGCCGCCAGTTCCGCCGTACCCAGCTGGCCAACCATAATATTGTCAGCAAATTGTACGAAGGAATGCCCCAGCATCCCCGTGATGACAGGAACTGCAAGGGTGATATTATATCGAAATTCTCTGGTGTATTTCCGGAACAAGATGACCCGTCTTTTAGAAGTGGCAAAGATAGTATGTTCCCGCGTATGACCATCAAAATACGCCGTTGCGTTTTGGAATCCCTATTACTATTTACAACTTTTTTGCCTCCTCCCAATGTACATCCATTTCAGCCAGGGTCATTTCCTTCAGGCTTTTGCCCATTTCCCTCGCTTTGGCCTCCAGGTATTGAAAACGCCTGATAAATTTTTTATTGGTTCGTTCCAGGGCGTTCTCAGGGTTGATATTTAAGAACCTCGCGTAGTTAACCATCGAAAAAAGAACATCCCCGAATTCTCCTTCCACGTTCATTGTATCGCCCTCCGCAATCTCAGCCTGAAATTCCCGCAGTTCCTCCAGCACTTTTTCCCAAACCTGTTCAGGAGCTTCCCAGTCAAACCCAACACCTGCCACCTTATCCTGAATCCGATTCGCCTTGACCAGTGCCGGCAATCCTGCGGGGACACCTTCAAGCACGCTTTTCTTCCCCTCTTTAAGTTTAATGTTTTCCCAGTTCTGCTTTACCTCTTCATCATCTTTGACAGTGATATCCCCATAAATATGGGGATGACGATTGATCAATTTTTCACTGATTTCGTTAGCGACATCCCCTATGTCAAAATCCCCTGTTTCCGACCCTATTTTTGCATAGAAAATAATATGCAACAGCAGGTCTCCTAATTCGTTTTTTACTTCATCCAGGTCCTCCTCCAGGATGGCATCCCCCAATTCGTAGGTTTCCTCAATGGTAAGATGCCTGAGACTTTGCATCGTCTGCTTTTTATCCCACGGACACCGGGCCCTTAATTCATCCATAATGGTTATTAATCTGTCAAGTGCCTGAAGCTGTGCTTTTCTGGAATTCATGGAGTGCGGATTTGGGCAAAAATACAAAGACCACAGCTTTTATTACTTCCCTTTGTTCAACTTAATTCGCTATATTTAAATGCTTGACAAGCTAGGCAAAACATGAAGAAAATTGGCGGCTGTATTTTAGCATGTACTATCATGGGGGTGATACTTTCATGGACCGGGGACCCAGGACCCGGAATTTTTGAGGGGAGCTCAGGTATTGGTGAACTGAAACATCCAGGCTCCGTGACATTTGACACACGTGAACAAAGCTATACCATATCGGGCAGTGGCGCCAATATGTGGTTCAACACCGATGAATTTTATTTTGTCTGGAAAAAAATGTCGGGTAATGTTTCCCTTGCGGCAGACATTGCGTGGCTAAGCAAGGGTGTGGACGCACATCGGAAGGCATGTCTGATCATCCGGCAGAGTCTGGATCCCGATGCGGCCTATGCAGATGTCGCCGTACATGGCGATGGACTTACCTCCCTGCAATACCGCGATGACAAAGGGGGTAACACCCATGAAATACAGGCCAATATCACATCGCCAAAGCGGGTGAGGATCGAAAAACAGGACGACTATATATCTATGGCCGCAATCCCTAAAGATGGATCCCCTGAGGTACCGGGCGGATCCACTAAACTATCATTCAAAAGTCCTTTTTATATAGGCCTTGGTGTTTGTTCCCACAACGCCGATGTTATTGAAACGGCAAAGTTTACAAACGTGCTCCTTGAAGCGATCCCGGAAAAACCCGATTCCCTTAAGCAGCTGGAAAGCACGCTGGAAATAATACCGATTTCTTCCTTCGACCGGAGGGTGGTCTACCATACCAAAAGCCATATTGAAGCTCCGAACTGGACTCCGGACGGAAAATCCCTGGTGTACAACAGCGGCGGGCAATTATTTAAAATTCCGGTGGAGGGAGGAACTCCGGAATTGATCACCACCGGTTTCGCCCATAGAATTAATAACGACCACGGAATTTCACCCGACGGTTCCACCATGGTTATCAGTGACCAAACGGAAACTGGACAGTCGTTGATCTATTCCCTGCCTGCAGAAGGCGGGGAACCTGAAAAAATCACCCCTGAGGGACCCTCCTACTGGCATGGCTGGTCGCCGGACGGCACTACCCTGGCCTACTGTGCAGCACGCAACGGGAATTATGACATCTATACCATCCCATTGAGCGGTGGGGCAGAAACCCGGTTGACGACTGCTGAAGGCCTTGATGACGGGCCGGATTATTCTCCGGATGGGCGTTATATCTATTTTAATTCGGAACGCTCCGGTACCATGCAGATCTGGCGGATGAAAACGGACGGGACTGATCAGGAACAGATCACTACGGATGAATATAATGACTGGTTTGCACATCCTTCACCGGATGGCAGGTGGATAGTTTATATTTCCTTTGGTACGGATGTCCCGCCTAATTCGCATCCTCCGAACAAAGATGTAATGCTCCGGTTGATGGATCTGGAAACTGGGGACATCAGGGTGATGGCCAAATTATTCGGGGGGCAGGGAACCATCAATGTACCATCCTGGTCCCCGGACAGCGCATGGTTGGCCTTTGTTAGTTATCGGTTAAGATAAGACGGATTAGACACACTTTTATAAACACTATAAATTATAAGTACGATCAATTGATGAAATACAGAAAATTTGGAAGAAGCGGATGGCAGGTTAGCGAAATTGGCTATGGGATGTGGGGAATGGCAGGCTGGAAAGAGTCGGACGACCTTCAATCTTCCCGTTCCCTTGATCTGGCCGTGGAAAACGGCGTTAATTTCTTTGACACCGCATGGGCTTATGGGGAGGGCCATAGCGAAAAGCTTTTGGGCCAGTTGGTCAAGAGGTATCCGGGTTCCAAATTGTACACAGCCAGTAAAATCCCCCCGAAGAATTTTAAATGGCCCGCCAAACCCGAATATTCCCTGGGGGAATCCTATCCTGCAAACCATATAACAGAATTTACGGACCGGACACTGAGGAATTTGGGCCTGGAGCAAATCGATCTCCTGCAGTTTCATACCTGGGATGACACCTGGGCCAAAAGGGAAGAATGGCAGCAGGCCGTGGAAGGCCTTAAGGCTTCCGGTAAAATTTCGGCCATGGGTATAAGTGTCAACCGCTGGGAACCGGAAAACGGTATCAGCGCATTAAAAACAGGCCTTATAGATGCCGTACAGGTCATATACAACATTTTTGACCAGGCGCCGGAGGACGTGCTTTTCCCGTTGTGCGATACATTGGATATCGCGGTTATTGCGCGTGTTCCTTTTGACGAAGGTACGCTGACCGGTAACCTGACCAAAGAAACCACCTTTCCGGAGGGAGACTGGAGGGGGACGTATTTTGTGCCGGAAAACCTGATCCCAAGTGTTGAAAGGGCCGATTTGCTTCGCCCACTCATCCCTGCCGGAATGAACATGGCAGAAATGGCCCTGCGGTTTATAACGATGAACAGGACCGTCAGCACCATTATTCCCGGTATGAGGAAGGCACGCAATGTGCTGGCCAATACAGCAGTCAGCGATGGTAAGGGATTGCCGGAAGCCGTCCTGGAAGCACTGAGGCATCACCGATGGGACAGATCCCCCACTGCCTGGTCCCAGTAATTCATTGCATTTTGTAACATAACGACATGAATTTAAATATGAGCACACGGAGAGCATTTATTCAACAAACCGGCATCGCAGCCTTAGGCGCTTCGCTCCTTCCCGCCTATTCTTTTATGCCACTGAAAGCAGAACAACTCGGGGTGCAACTCTATACGTTCCGGCAAGAAATGATGGCCGACCCCATTGGTACCCTGAAAAAAATTGCCTCCATAGGGATCCGTAAAATAGAAACTGCCGGGAGTAGTAAAGGATACTATTATGGGCTACAGCCCGAAGAAATGAGAGACATCTGCCGGGATCTCGGGATGCAACTGGTCAGCGGGCATATTCATCTGGATAAAAACTGGGCGCAGACCATGGCACAGGCGGTGGCGTCTGGCCAGGAATATCTGATTTGTTCCACTATGCCGACAAATGGCCAAACTGTGGACAACTACAAAAAAGTAGCTGAAGCCTTTAACAAGGCAGGGGAAGATTGCAATAAACTCGGGTTAAAGTTTGGATATCACAACCATGAATATGAATTTGAAACAGAGAACGAAGCAGTCCTGTACGATATCCTGCTTAAGAATACTGAACCCGGACTTGTGCATATGGAACTGGATCTCGGATGGGTCATCATAGGTGGGAAAGATCCCCTGGATTATTTTAAAAGGTATCCGGGTCGTTTCCCGCTTTGGCATTTAAAAGATATGGACATGACCGAAAAACAAAGTACCGAATTCGGGAAGGGAGGCCTGGATATTCCGGCAATGATGGCAAATAGAGAGGCTTCCGGTGTAAAACATATATTTATCGAACAGGAAGAGTATACAAGCACCCCTTTGGAAAGCATGGAACACAATATGGATTATATGAAGAAGCTCCGGGGCTAATCAAAACCAACCGATACCTATGCCCGAATTTACAGATCCGTATGTCCTGTCCCCTGAAAAAACGAAGCAACCCCCTGAGACTTTCAGGGGCCGACTTAAATTTCTTGGGCCGAGTTTTATACTGTCAGCCTCCATCGTGGGTTCCGGGGAATTGATTGCCACAACTACCCTGGGAGCCAGGGCCGGCTTTATTACCTTCTGGGTAATTATTGTCAGCTGTATTGTAAAAGTTGCGGTACAACTTGAGTTTGGAAAGCATACGATCCTAACCGGGGAAACAGCCATGCAGGCTTTTAGCAAACTGCCCGGGCCCCGGTTCGGAAAGACCAGGTGGACGGTGTGGACTGTGCTGATAGTGATGATTATCAAGCTGTTACAGGTGAGTGGCATTGTCGGTGGCGTTGCCATCATATTAAACATCCTTGCCCCCGTTCTCAGCGTTCCCTGGTACGCATTTCTCGTTGCGATGATCGTTGCACTCATGGTATTCAGGGGGTATTATCAGTTTATCGAAAAAATATCACTTGGCATGATCGGGCTTTTTACGCTCTTTACTTTTGCCTCCCTGTATTTCCTCTCTTATACTCCATTTCAGATCAGTTGGCAGGACCTCTGGAGTGGGATGCAGTTTCATCTTCCGAAAGAGGCCGTGGCAATTGCGTTCGGGGCCTTCGGAATTACGGGTGTCGGTGGGGATGAAATTATACATTATAATTATTGGTGCCTCGAAAAAGGATATGCGGCGTACACCGGAGCGAACGACCGGTCCGATGCATGGAAGGCCAGGGCGGATGGGTGGCTTAAGGTGATGAAACTCGATGCGCTTATTGCAATGTGTGTTTATACGTCGGTAACGGCTGCTTTTTATTTGCTGGGCGCGGCTGTTTTGAATGCCAGCGGGGATGTGCCCGAAGGATATGCTATGGTTGAAACGCTGTCAAAAATGTATACAGAATCCCTTGGGCCACAGGCCAGAACAGCATTCCTGATCGGTGCATTTATCACCCTCTTTTCTACCTTGTTCGCTGCCCTAGCCGCTTGGACCAGGCAATTTTCAGATATATTCGGGCAGGTGGGGTGGCTGAATTTTGAAGATTATTCCAGCCGAAAGCGAACAGTCGCTATACTGGCCTGGGTACTACCATTGCTTTGGGCCCTGTTATTTGTGTTTATAAAATTACCGGTACTGATGGTCATCACAGGAGGCATCGTGGGATCCTTCCTGCTGTTTTTGGTGGTCTTTGCGGTCCTTCATTTCAGGTATAAAAGACTGGATCCCCTGTTCAGACCAGGATTTATCTACGACCTTGTGCTTTGGATCAGTATCATCAGTATCATTGCCGTAGGCGGTCTGGGAATTTTAAAATATTTCAGCTAGCTTAACCCCCAATGATAAAAATAACTACGTAAAGACAATGATGATGAAAAAGCCAGGAATTGTGGTGGTGTTCTTAACATTTATCCTTGCGGCTGCCTGCTCGGCACCCGGGGAATTTGATATTTTAATTAAAAACGGTCAATTAGTGGATGGTTCCGGAAAAGCAGGCTATACCGGGGATCTTGCTATCAACGCAGACACCATAGCCGCCCTTGGTGATTTGTCCAGGGCCGCCGGCAGGGTTGAAATTGATGCCACGGGGCTCACCATAGCCCCGGGATTTATCAATATGCTGAGCTGGGCCAATGTTTCACTGATCGAGGATGGCAGATCCCAGGGCGATATCCGCCAGGGAGTTACTTTGGAAGTCATGGGCGAGGGACACTCCATGGGGCCCCTGAACGAGGAAATGAAGCAGGAAAGGAAAGAAGGGCAGCAACATATTACCTACGATATCCCCTGGACAACCCTGGGGGAATACCTGGAGTATTTGGAACGGAAGGGCGTGGCAACAAATATTGCTTCTTTCGTTGGCAATGGCACCCTGCGGGAGTATGTTATGGGCTATGAAAACAGGGAACCCACGGGGCAGGAACTCAACAAGATGAAAGAGCTTACACAACAGGCCATGGAGGAAGGGGCGGTAGGCCTCTCCACCTCACTGATCTACGTACCAAGCGGTCATGCCGGGACCGAAGAAATTATCGAACTGGCCAAGGTGGTATCAACCTATGATGGGATGTATATTTCCCATATCCGGGATGAAGAAGAAAACCTGCTGGAAGCGGTACAGGAATTGATCAGGATTGCCCGGGAAGCTGATATCCGTTCTGAAATATATCATTTTAAGGCTTCAGGCACGGAAAACTGGCATTTGCTGGATAGCGCCATTGCTTTGATCAACCATGCCCGGAAAGACGGATTAGAGGTCACAACAGACATGTATATGTACAATGCAAGTTCCACCGGACTCAATATATTGTTGCCCTCCTGGGCCAAGGAGGGTGGACATAGCAAGACCATTGAACTAATGGCCCGGCCGGAAAAGCGGAAGGCCATGATTTCAGAAATCGAGTTCCACGTACCTCCGGAGAAAATTTTGCTCGTCGGGTTTAAAAACAAGGAGATGCGCCATCTAATCGGAAAAACACTGGCCGAGGTGGCCGGTGAGCGAAACAAACCCGCCGATGAAACCGTGGCCGATCTCATTTACGAGGATGACAGCCGTATCCAGGTGGTGTATTTCTCCATGTCTGAAGACAATATCAAAAAGAAACTGGCACTGCCCTATATGGCCATTTGTTCCGATGCCGGATCCTATACCAATGAGGGTGTATTCCTGGAACAGAGTACCCACCCCAGGGCCTATGGCTCTTTTGCAAGGCTTCTGGGCCATTACGTGCGGGAGGAAGGGGTCATTACTTTGGAAGAGGCCATTTATAAATTAACTGCGTTACCTGCCGGTAATCTAAAAATAAAGGACCGGGGGGTGCTTAAGGAAGGGTTCTTTGCAGATGTGGTACTCTTTGATGCGGATAAAATAAGGGACAATGCCACCTTTGATCAACCACACCAATATGCCACCGGGATGAAATACGTGCTGGTGAACGGCAGCGTGGTGATCAAAGACGGTGAACACACCGGGGCCCTGCCCGGGAGGGTGGCCCGCGGCCCGGGATGGGAGGGGAAGTAAGGCAAAATCTTCATAGCATTCAGGGTTGTATTGCGGCCAGTCCCTTAAGAAACAGGGCTCCGGCCACCTGTTGGATCCATCAGGGGGTTTTTGACCTGAAGGCCGAAACTTCCAGCGCAGTGATCGGCTCGGCAGAATTCCCAAAACTTTGCCTGATATAGGAAGTTACTTGCGCAATATCCTTATCACTCAATGCCTTAAATGCCGGCATTGCATTTGAATATGTGGATCCATGCACCACCAGCCCCTCATTGGAACCGTTGATTACAATGGAAAGCAAAGTGTTAGTGTCCCCGGTAACATAACTGGTTCCTTTTAAGGGAGGATTCAAACCCGGAACTCCCCCGCCCCCGGCCTGATGGCAGACCAGACAATGTTGCCTGTATACTTTCTCCCCTTCAACCAAATAGTCCGGCAAACCTTCAGCAGCTGATTTAAAAGCGGGTATGGAGTCTTTAATTACACTTTTCCCATCGCCGTTTTTTTCCCTACCCGACTCCCTACAACTATGTAAAAATAATACGCCCAGGATCACCACCATGAGGTATGTCAGAATAGGGCTATCCGTTTCTTTTTCCAAAAGTCATCGGGGTTATTTTCCGGTATAAACGATCCTGAAAATGGTGCCTCCCGCATCATCTGAAACATAGAGGGAACCATCCGGCCCCTGGGCCAGACCCGTGGGCCTGTGGGCCGCCTCCTCCGGGGTATTAATTTCTTCGACTCCCGCAAAACCATCTGCAAATACCTCCCAGTCACCACTTGGTTTTCCATTTTTAAAAGGAACAAAGGCCACCAGATATCCGGCTTGTTTTTCAGGTGCCCGGTTCCAGGAACCGTGGAAGGCAATAAAAGCGCCATTTTTATATACCTCAGGGAACATATCCCCCGTGTAAAAAAGGAGCGCATTGGGAGCGAGGTGGCCCGGAAACGCAACTACAGGGTCTATGGCGTCTTCCCCTGCAGTCTTTTTAGTGTCACCTCCGTATTCCGGAGATAATATTTTCTTTTCCTGAAGTTGATCATAGTAGATATAGGGCCAGCCTGCATCATCGCCCTCTTCAAGCATATACATGGTTTCTGCCGGCAGTATGGCAGAAGCTACCTGGTCATATAGATCGGGGAAAAGGGTAGTCAGCAGATCCCTGCCGTGTTGCGTGACAAACAATTTGTTGATTTTACTGTTCCAGTCGAGACCCACGACATTCCTCAATCCGGTAGCATACCGGATTCCGTCTCCGTAGGATTGCATTAGCTTGTCGGTCCTGAACCTCCAGATACCCCCCGCCGAATCCAGGATTTTGCAGGGCACCATAGCGGGAGAACCCAGCGTCCTGTCTTCTTCCTGGCAGGCGTTGGAATAAGCGCCAATATTTACATAAATATTGCCCGAGTCGTCAAGTGTAAAGGATTTGGTGGCATGCGATCTGCGGGCGATCAGCCCTGTGACCACCGTATCGGGCATTGCGGTCTCGGAAACATTTCCAAGATCGTCAAGAGGGTAACGAAAGATCTGCTCATCGGAACTGGCATACAGGTGGTCCTCCCCTAAGTAAATTCCTGTTCCGCCGTAATCTCCGAACCCAAAACTGGAATCAGCAACTCCATCCCCGTCCTTGTCCTCCAGGTAGAGGATGCTGTGGCCTGCCACAGCTTGCCTGAGTTTAACGTAAATTCCACCGTTCCCGGTAACTGCAATATGCCGGGGCTTACCAAGTGAGTCTGCCACCTTTAACGCTCGAAAACCCGCTGGCAGCGTAAGGCCGGCGTTATCCTCACTTAACTTAAGCGAAACCTCGCCAGAGGCTGCTTTTTTTTCCCGCCCGCAAGAAGCGAAGATCAGTAATGCTGCAAAAATAAAGAGTACTTTGTATCGAAAATCCATAAAAAATGATCATTAGGTAGTTAGGAGATGATTAATTCATATTTTTAAAAGTACGTTTTAAATAAATTCAAACCAATTTAAGCTTCCTTAAAAGATCTTCCGATGAAAACCCGATGCCTGTTTTCCTTCCATATGCCATTTGCCCTCCTCCTGGCCCTCCATACCCAATGCTATTCCCAGGCGACTAAGCTTACAGCCGAAGGCGCGGAACTTACGTTGTTGTCTTCGGACTATGAGTTCACTGAAGGCCCTGCAGTTGATAAGGCCGGCAACGTATATTTTACAGACCAGCCCAATAACCGGATATTAAAATGGTCCTGTGCGGATGGTTCCATAAACACGTATATGCAACCGGCCGGGCGGGCGAACGGACTTTATTTTGACCACGAAGGGAACCTGTTGGCTGCCGCTGATCAGAAATTTGAACTCTGGCGTATTGACCCGGATAAAAATGTTACGGTACTCCTCGACGAATTTGACGGAAAAAAATTAAATGGGCCCAATGACCTTTGGGTAGACCCCGGGGGCGGTATTTATTTTACCGATCCGTATTACCAGCGTCCGTACTGGTCGCGAACACGGGGTGAGCAGAAAAAACAACAGGTCTATTACCTGAGTCCTGACCTGGGTGAACTCAGCGTTGTGGGTGACGACTTTGTTCAGCCAAACGGCATCATAGGGAGCCCGGATGGCAAAACACTGTACATAGCGGATATTGGGGATAAAAAAACGTATTCCTTTGACATTGAGGCTGACGGGCGTCTTAGTCATAAAACGGTTTTTTGCGAAATGGGATCCGACGGCATGACCCTGGATAGCCAGGGGAATGTATACCTTACCGGGGACGGTGTAACCGTGTTCAATAATACTGGTAAGAAGATCCACCACGTCCCTGTTCCCCAAAATTGGACCGCCAATGTCACCTTTGGCGGCAAGGATCAGAAAACCTTGTTCATTACTGCGATGAATTCGGTGTATACCCTGGAAATGAATGTACGGGGAGTGCGCTAGGAACGTCGAAGCCTTGACTTTCAAAATGATTTTACCTAACTTCATAAAGATATAATACAATACGGATGGGAACCTATAACCTGGATATAAATGGCGAGAAATACAAAGTTGATACCGCCGGGGGCACTGCCTTACTTTGGGTGTTGCGCGAACACCTGGGGTTAACCGGCACCAAATACGGATGTGGCATTGCCCAATGTGGTGCCTGCACCATTCACGTAGATGGGGATCCCGCGAGATCCTGTATGCTTTCAGTGGAAAAATTGGCCAATGGCCAGAAAATAACGACGATAGAGGGTTTATCAGAAGACGGCAGCCATCCGGTGCAAAAAGCATGGGTAGATGCCCAGGCTCCGCAATGCGGGTATTGCCAGTCCGGACAGATCATGCAGGCTGTTGCCCTGCTCCGTGAAAATCCTACCCCTACGCGGGAAGAAATAAAGAAGTACATGAATGGAAATCTATGCCGGTGCGGTACCTATCTGCGTATCGTCAGGGCCATTGAACTGGCGTCCGAATCCGTCGGCCCCAAAACCTAACTCCCCGGGCATTGGGGTAAAAATACCGGAACATATGGGATGACGGAACAAATTCTGGTAAACGATTAAACAATAAAAAAGCACGAATGAGGCAAATTTCAACATCCGTAAGCCGCAGGCATTTCTTAAAAACCTCAGGGGGGGTGGCGCTCTATATCGGGGCATCCGGTATTTTCCCGCAATTGGTCTCCTGTACAAATTCAAAAGAAATTCCGCCGGCCCCGGAAAAGCACAAAATTTCAGCATGGGTATTCCTCTCAAGGGACGGGCAAATTACCATTTATAATCCTGCTGCCGAGATGGGACAGGGTTCAATGACCTCCCTGCCCGCATTATTTGCAGAAGAGATGGATGCTGATTGGTCCCGGGTTAACGTTGAATTTTCACCTCAGGAATCTGAAATCTACGGTTCAGGTGGCTGGGGGCCAGATCGGAAAATAATGCTCTCGGCAGGAAGCAGGGTCACCACCGGCTATTATCCCATCATGAGAAAAGCGGGGGCACAGGCAAGATATATCTTGCTTTACAGTGCTGCGAAACATTGGGATGTGCCAGTAGAGGAGTTAAGCACGGATTCCGGTACCGTGGTATATGCCCAAGGAAATAAGCGTATGGGCTACGGAGCACTTGTGCCCTACCTTCAGATGCCCGAGCAGCTCCCCGAGATCGCTGAAGAAGACCTTAAAAACCCCGCAGAATATCGATTTGTGGGACAGGACATCCCACGCACGGATATCCCGGCCAAGGCGGACGGCAGTGCCCGGTTTGCCATTGACATTCGCCTGCCCGAAATGGTCTATGGCGTCCTGGAAAGAGGCAGATTGCATGGCTCCCGGCCATCTTTAAAAAATGAGCCGGAAATCGCTGCCATGGAGGGGGTCCTGAAAATTATCCCGCTCGACCACGCCATTGGAATCATCGCTACCACTCTGGAAAGTGCATTGGAGGCCAAAAAGCAAATGAACATTGAATGGGGCGATGCGGCTGCCAGCCAGTTTGATTCGCAAAATGCTTTTGGGAAATACGAAAAAATTGCCAGCGGTAACAAACAGGGAAAGGTACTTACCGAGAAGGGAAACATAAACAATGCCATGCGCCGTGCTGCGAAATCC
>Ga0102947_1000202_pt1 | contig 21645 bp, 11 predicted proteins | sample SalPon2A_A_D2_MG_FD_78210 | JGI IMG/M metagenome (GOLD analysis project Ga0102947, IMG submission 78210) | Soil microbial communities from South San Francisco under conditions of wetland restoration - Salt Pond MetaG R2A_A_D2_MG | ecosystem: Environmental > Terrestrial > Soil > Wetlands | place... | reverse complement strand
TAATAATGTAAATGAAAAACAATTAGTAAAAGAAAATAATAATGATTCTTCAACAAATAATTCTATTATTGAAGAAATTATGGATGGTAAAATTAATAATATAAATAACTATAAAATGGATGAATTAAAATATATTGCAAAAAATCTTGATATACCTTTATCTTATAAAGGAAAAGATAAAAAAAGAAAAAATTATAAAAAACAAGAATTATATAAAAATATTAAGAGTAAAATAAAATCTAAATAAATTATATATAATGGATAACTTTTTTCAAAATTGCCCCCCAATGATGGAAGATCAAGGTCGTCATCTTAGTGATTTTAAAACTGCAACTCGTAGAAATGAATATATAAAATATATTAATGATGTTTGGCGTGATGATCAATATCGATTATTTTTACAATTAAATGGTAAAGAAATACTTGACAATGAATTTAGATATCACAAAAAATACAATAGTTGTTGGGTTAATGATTGTGTACATAATTATCCAACTAGACAATCTCCACGTCATTTTGCACAAGAAAGGGAAGCTTATGATTCTATATTTAATTTAAGAACTAATAAAGCATTTAAACCATTACGAAAATGTATTAATCACAAGAATTTTAGATTACATCCCGAATATTAGATTTATTATTATTATTGATAATTTTATAACCAATAATTTATCAATATTCCTCCTGCACCACCATCTCCTCCAATACCATTTAATCCTCCTCCCCCTCCACCTGCACCTGAATTTGGTGGTGCATCTTCTCCATCTTCATTACCCATAAAACCACCCATTCCTCCACTCCCATTAAATCCAGCTGCACCTCCTCCTCCTCCTGGATCAAATGATGTACCACCAACAAATCCTCTAGTTGTCCAATCTGCACCATCTATTATTCCATCTGCATTTGCTCCGCCTCCTCCAGATTGCCATGGATTTATTTTAACTCCCTCTACACCATTTGCACTACCTCCACCTCCTCCTCCTAATGAATTAGCACTTCCTGTTATTATAAATGTTGCAGCACCACCAGATCCTCCACCAGCACCTCCTAATCCAGAATTTGATACAGACAAACCACCACCTCCACCATAAGCTATTAGAGCTAATCCAGCAGGTGAAGTAATTATGGTATTCATTCCATTACTACCATCACCATCAATTGCTCCACCTAAACCACCACTACCAATTGTAATTGTTAATGTTGTATGTATTGTTGCATCTATTAATGTTTGATATATTGCTGATCCAGATCCTCCACCTCCTCCTCCCTCCTCACTAACCATTGGTCCAGTAGCTCCCGTAGCTCCTGTCATACCCATAAATGGATAACCACCACCACCACCACCACCAGCACCCCATACACTAATAATTGCACAATTTGCAATTTCAGAAAAATCATCAGATCCATGGTCTTCTTTTATTGGAAATGATGATGATGTTGTAACTAATACTTTATTTACTATACCTGGTGCTTTTACTCTGTTAAATACATGAGCCATTATTATTATTATTATTTATAATATTTTTATTAATTTATTAACATGGATCAAATTATATAATACATCATATTATTATTTATAATATTTTTATTAATGTATTAACATGGATCAAATTCTAAAATACATGATATTATTAATGGATTACATGGTCCTACTCCACTTCTTCTAACTTGTATTTGTAAATAATCATCACTTGTTGGATGGGATGTAAATACTAAATTTTGTATACCATTTGTTGATATACCAGTTGATAATGCATATACTATTGCTACTGTACTATCAACCACTCTTATATCTAAATCAAATGTATTAACAGGTATTTCTACATAATAAACTAAAGTTCCATTTGTATAATCTAATCCGCTAGAACCAAATCTACTATCATCCCACGGAAAAAATGCAATTGTTGTATAAGTATCATTACAAACATCTATACTATTACTAAATAACATATAAGATGCTCTTGCTGAAGATAAGTCTTTATAATTAATTGGGACCATATTACCTCTTCCGGTTTCCCATATCCCATCTGTACCAGTTCTCATTATTGTAACGTTTATACCAGCAACTGTTCCGACTGCTGTTGTATCTATACTAAATGATGCTTTTGAAAATGGTTCATTTGGTGTCGTATCAATAGTTATTATACCAGCAGCATGTGTTGATACTTCAAAAAATCCATTATTTTCTGGTTTATTTGCATCACATATCAAAATTATATCACCAGCACCAAAAAATGGCCCACCTCCTCCTACAAAAACAGTTGAACTTGATGTAAATCCTCCTCCAGAAACTGTTCTAGTTGTACCAGTCGCTGAATATGGTATTACAATACCACCAGTTTCAGTAGTTGTACAATTACTTGCATTTATTAATAAATACTGATCTACAAATAATTTATTTGATATTATTTGTGCAGCATTATCTAATACTATATTATAGGTTGTAGTACTAGGCCCTGATGGATCATAATCAGTATATTGCGGTCTAGATCCACATTGTATTCCATTATCTTGTACCCAAATTGTACCTTCCCCCTGTGCTACTGGTGTAGCAAAAGTATCTAATGATGCTGCTGATATTATCCCAGAACCCTGATATTTAGAAACTCTTAATAATATATTTCCTGTATTAGAACTACCTACTGATCCTACACTTAAATTATCTGCTATTTTAACTTCAGCAGATGTTGGTACTGTATCATCTTCTACTTCAAATAAAGAAACACCTGCAGAATCTTCTATTCTAAATATTGGTGATTCACCACCAACTGAATCTCTTATGTCTAATGTACTATCTGCACCAGTTAATATAATATGAGCAGGTTGACTACCAGTGTAATTATCATAAGCAAATTGTAGAGTTATTGTACCACTTCCACTACTCCATTCTGGCTCACCAGTACCTGTTGCACTATATACTAATATATCATTCATTGATGGGGCATTTGCAACTCCTCTTATTGTTGCTGGACCAGTATCATAAAATAATACACTACCATCAGTTGTTGGTGCTGTACTATCTAATAATCTAGTTGTTGCGCCAAATAATAATCTATCAGCTGCAACATTATTTGTTGTACTAGTTGCATTTAATTGTCCAGATACCGTTAATGCTCCACTTGCTGTTGATGTTAGACCAGTTTCTACTAATAAATGTGATGTTGCTGATGATACTAATTTTACTAACACATTTGCTGTAGCTATCGTATCTGGTGATAATGTTAATGGTCTTTCTGAACCACCAGTATCAATCTTAACTCTATTTTCACCATCATGATACCATATTGTACGTGATGCTTCTGCTGGAGCTAAAGAAGGATTACTTATAATACCAGAACCAAATGTTAAACCATCAAAATCTACAATTACATTACTTACACTTAAATCACCAATTATAACTACTTCACGATCATTCGCCGGATTTGGTATGACTCTAAAATAATTAGTACCAGAATTCTCACCCTGTACCCGAAATGCAACTGTATTTGCTATTGTATCTTCACCAATTATACTAACCATAACACTTCTTGTACCAGCTTCTCCAAATATTATTGTAGCTGGTGTAGTAGAATTATTTATACTAAAAAAATTATCTCCAGTTGATAACCCTCCAGCAAAATCACTAACTTGAAATAATATACCATTTATTCTATCCAATACAACATCATTTTCTTTTATTAATACTTTCCCTACAGTATTATTTAATTCAATAACACCATCTGTTAATAAACTATCACCAGCATCATAAGCAGATTGTAATGATGATCCTCCAGGAACCCAAACTAATTGTGCACCATTATATGATAAAAAATCATTTACCACTGGAACATCAGTTACCGATCGAATATTACTCCCATCATAATAAATTACTCCACCATTTGCTACTGGTGCTACCGTTATATTATGTACAACTGGCCCATTAAATATTAATCGATCTGCTGCTACACTATTTTGATTACTAGTAGCACTAATTGGACTATTAAATACAATAGTATCTGATACATTAAAAGATTCTATTTCATTCACTTTTAATTTTGGTAATATTCTTACATCAGTTTCACTTTCTAATAAAATGCTATTTGTTGATCTTAAATATATATCCCCATCTATTACTGATGAAGCTAATGAATTTGGTGCATTATTGCCTAAAACTTCAGCAATAATTTCTACATGTCCGCCACCCACCCCTGGATTATTTTCACCTGCCTGTATTATAAAATTATCACTTATCGATTGTTCTCTCACTACATTTTTAGCAATCATAGTTATACTATTTTGTAATGATGAAATAATAATATTATCATTTGCTCTCATCCGAATATCATTTTCAGAAAATAAATCTAAAAGTCCACTAGGACCATTTACTCTTAAATCTATTAAATCTGGATGATATAAATACAAACCAGGTGGTGTCCCTACTATATTTTTATTATTTAATTCTATTCTACTATCATTTCCAGTTGTATCTTCTGTTACTATTTTATATCTTCCTGTATTTGGTATATTAAATTGTCCAATTGTATGAATTTCTTCATCAGATATACGTAAATTCATATCATTTGTTATATGTTCTTCTAAATTAGAAAATAATGTGATCTCATCATCAGCATCAATTGTTATATCTCTTGGTATTGTATTTCCAATTGTATAATCTGGATTCCTAATCTCTGTTGTATAAATGACATCAGCATCCAAAGAATTTAAATCAGCACCACTACGTTCATAATTTTGATCAGTTGCAAATATACCAGAATCTATTGTTGCTCTTCTCCAAAATACAAAACGATCACGATCTTTATCATAACCAAAAAATCCAATATTATGAAAAAAATTAATTCCATTTGTTGTATTTACCCAATTAAATTCAAATCCTCTATCATGATCATCTAATGCTAACAAACCATTGGGATCAATGTACCCAATTACTGGTACTTGATCACTTATTCTTGTTTCAATTGTATCTAATCTTGTATAATCACCATATACTAGTAAATTTGGATTTATCTGAAAATCTATTGTAGGATTTACTATTATACTACTATTTGATGTTATTGTATTATTATGCAATACTATATCTCCATTACCTACATCCAAATTATTACCCACTAAAATATTTCCTGCTTGTAATAAATCTCTAGCAGTTATATTATCTAATTCTAATGGATCTGGTACTGTTCCATCTCCACCACCACCACCTCCTCCTCCTCCTCCTGGTGTAGGAGCTTCAACTTGTTGTACAAATTGTGTTATAGATCTATCTAATTGTCCTACTGCAACCTGAGTTCCACTAAAATTATATAATGATTTACTTGGACAACATTTACTACAACCAAAATTATTATTTAATGATTTACTCATCTCCTATATTATAAAATAGATACATAAAAGCTATATAAATTTAATTGCTTTTTTAGAAACCATATTTTATTTGTAATCACTCAATAATTTGATTATCATATTTATTCTACACTCACATGCCAATATTCTTCATAATTACAAATGTTTATAATTACGTTTTAAATTTTTTTATCTATCATTATACTTTTCAATTTATTTAATTTTTTTCAGTCATAAAAACAACTTTTATTAAGTCACTAATTTAAATAAATTAAATTTATTATACCTATATATATATGAATAAACCACCTTTTAAACCTAAAAAATTTATTAAACAATTTAAAATACCTATACATTTACCAGAAAAAAAAGTTAATAATGAAGGAATTGAAAGATTATTTACAATTGTTCAAGATGGTGATTATAATAAAATTAAAAATTTTATATCTGAACAAAATATAACATTTAATGTTAAAAATAAAGATGGTGACACCGTAATTCATAAAATTATAACTATACCGGACAATGTAATGAATGAACAACAAAAATTAGATTTAACTAAATTTTTTATACAACATGGTGTTTCAATTAGTACTTTCAATAATAATAATATTACTGCATTACATTTAGCTTGTAAATATCAATATAAAAAAATTGTTAAACTATTACTTGATAATGGTGTAGAAGTTAATGTATTAGATAACCAAATGATGAATCCATTACACTATCTAGCTCAAGGTAACATAGTTCCATGTAAAAAAAAGAAAAAAATAGGTAATTTAATAAATAAAAATACAAATAATTCACCATTAAAAAATTTAACTAATAATATAATTGATACATTATATCAACAACAATTTAATATTCAATTCCAAAATATATATAATACTACTAAAGAATTAAACACTTATTATCCAGATTTTTTTAATCAACTACTAAATAATTATCAAAAAGATATAAATAATATTATTTTATTGGAAATAACTACTTCTGAAAAACAACAAAAAATGAATGATAAAATAATTAATTTATCACATGAAATAAATAATTTTATTAATGATAAATTCCCAAATACATTTCAAAAATTAATAATTAATCCTATACAAATTTTAAATGATAATAATAAACCTATCCCAAATAAATCAGATACAGATAACTATTTATCTAATATAAAATACAATATAATTAGGAATGTCTTAATATATTATAAAAATATATTAGAAAATAATACTTTAGGTTCATCCTTAGATATTATTAGTAATCTTAAAAAAGAGATTAATCAAGATAATAATATGTTATATAAAATTATTCTACAAATAACTGATAATTTAATTATTAATTATATTAATCATACTCTTAAAAAAAATACAAGAATCTTCATTCAAGATAAATTACAAAATTTATTCAAAAATATGGGACATAATGAACAAGATAAAATAATCATAACTAAAATAGATACTGGATTTGAATTAAATTTAAATACACTTTTTGATGAAATTATTACAAAATTTGTAAAAAATTATATTGTTGATCAAGATGATTTCAATAGATTACAATATACTACTAAAATTATGCAAGAAAGTTCAACTGATCACTCTGATCAATTTATAATAAATGAACCTGATTATACTAAACAATATGATATAACTGCACAATTATGTTATAATATTAATCCAGATATTGTTAAATTATTAGTAACACATAAAATAAATATTAATCAACTAGATTATGTACAAACAACACCAATATTTTATGCAATTGATACACATAATATTAAATTAGTCAAAGAATTCATTAATAATGGTGCAACAATTAAACATAAATCGGTTAAAAATAGTATTGGTCTTACTCCATTAGAATATCATATTAAATCATTACAACATCATATAAATATTATTTATAATAACCAAACAGAACAAAATAATATAAATACATTGTTATTTAATTTTTATAAACCATTTTATGATAATTCTATTAAAAAAATAGAATCTAATGCACAATATCAAAACAATATTATTAAATATATTGACATAATATTCCCACAAATATTATTAATGTACAATAATATGTTCTTTTTATACATGAAAAAATATATCCAAAATTGGTCTTATGTTGATTATCAAAATATTAATAAATTATTAAAAAAGTATTCATTGATTACCAATGAATTTAAATATATACCATTATTAGACATTAATGATTGGAGTATCATAGAAAATAATGCTAATTTAGGAGTATTATCATCTAAAATTGATACTAATAAACAATTAATTGAAAATCAAACATCAAATAAAATACAAACTCAAATAGATAATATTGATAAAGAAATTACTCAATTAAATAAATATAATAAAGACCAAATAATAAATAAACATATAATTACACTAAAAAATTCTAAACAAGTATTAGAAAATGAATTAAAAGAAACACTAAAAAATTTAAATAAATATAAATCAAATGATTTTTTTCTAAAAGATAATCTTAATTGGGGTAGTAATATAGTTAGGAATAGATTAGAAAAAAATATTAAAGTTTTTTATGAAGATAATAATCCATTAGAATCAAATGATATTGGTAAATTTTATGAAGATATTTTTGAAAAAATTATAACTGATAATAATAAAAAATATAGTAATCATCAAGATTATATATTATATAATGAATTATGGAAATCATACCTTAATGATAATAATAAATTAAATAATATTATGAATATACATTTATTAACAATTATTTTACAATCAAAAATTATTAATAAAATTGGTACTGATATTAGTAAAGAAACTTTAGAAGATATTAAAAATGATATTAGTATTATTAATAAACTTTATAAAAAAATATTTATTCCAATTATAAAAGATTATAATGAATTACCTATTGAACCAATTGAACCAACTAATAATCATAATATTAATTATATAGAAACAGAAATTACCAATATTACAGAACATTGTATTAGTCATATTATTTGTTCTAATATGTATTATGCAGTAGTAAAAGTATTAACTAAATATATTATTTCTATAAATCCTAAAAATTATAACAATAATATTTTAACTTTATATAAAAATGAAGAAGAATATAGTAATTATATTGCTGATATCATTCATCGTATCATCAATTTTGATTATGACATTAATCAAAGTAATCCAAAATTATTAAAATATATAACAAAAGAAATGCCGATTCTACTTATTAAATCAATACAACATAATATTAATACACCAATATCATCACTTTTTAATAATATAATAATAATACTACAAAGTAATAAAGTTATACAAATTGATGATGATTCTTCTTTAATTGATAATCTTCAAGAACATATTTTCCCATATTATCAAGATTTATTTACTTCAGTAATACCAAATATTAGAATCATAATTGAAAATTATAATAGATATATAATAAATGGTGGTAGATTATTAGAAATATTGTATTTATTACTGGAAAAATCGACTAATGAAATAAATTAACTATCTAAATTATAATTTTTCCCAGTATTTGCAGATAAACCTGATCCTTCTGGAATATCATTAACAGTAACAAATTCTATCGTATAAGAATGATCTAATCCATTAAAATCATATAAAAATCCATCTGGTGTATAAAACTGTACTTTTAATTCTGAAACTTCATGTAAAGAATCAACATAAAATCGACTAGTATTTACATGTGTATTAAATAATACTTTTCCAGGAATATCACATAATTGAATTTTAGCAAATGCTCTTTTAATTGAGCCTATACTTGAAAGTGTTTCTAATGGTTCTGCTATCATTAAAACATAATTATCACCACTTAATTGTATTGCATTATTTTTTATTATTATTGATTCTCCCAATGCATTTTCTTCTATATCAAATTCATACTCATCTTTATTTGATATTATATTACTAAATGCAAATATAGAATTTGGATCCCCAGGATTTCTAAATCCTAAAATACTTGCCATTGTATCTGGTTGATCAAATCTTAATCTAAATAAATCTGGTACTAATATTGTAACTGCGGCTCCTCCTTTAGTATCAGTTCTAACTATTCCTAAATTTAATTTTGGTAATTTAATTTTGTAAGTATCATTATCTATAATTTCAATGACTATATGTTCAGCATTAAGTATATCAGTTGGAATACCAAAATGGGATATTGCATTAGATATTAATATTATACTACCTATTTCTGTTAATCCATGATTTGGATGGAATATTGTTAATTCATATTCCGCATCCGGATCATCTGGAACAATTTCAGGATCTAAGGAAATTGCTGGTTCAACATTAATAATTGGTTGACTTAAGATAAATTCTTTAAATGATTCAAATGTTACTTCATTTGTATTCATATTAATTCCTACTTTTATAAAATGATTTGGACTATAATTAAATCCTAATATTCCTGCATTAACTCTTACTGTAGCTAAAAATAATGTCTCCATTATAGTTACTAAATCATTTGGTGCATAATTTCCTGAAGGTATTTCAATTGAATATAAAAAATTACCATCATCAATATCATTCCAATATATTTTATTATTTGCTCTTTCTGGGGGATAATCACGAATTGCAGTATCACTATTCGGAAATTCCATACTTACTAATCTTACTGAAATTACATCATGAAATGTTGCACCTAATTCTATTATATAATCATTTGGATTTGGATAACCAGTATTTACTGAATTAATTTTGGCTACTGTGACACATTTACCACCTCCATTCTCGTCTAATATTGCATTAATAGGTAACTCAATCATATATCCATTCTGGCTTACACTTCTAATAATATGAAATCCTTGTCGATTATTTGGATCAATTGGATATCTTGCATTTAATAAGTTTAATGGAATACCACCAATTGATAAAAATATAATCTTAAAATTATAAGTTCTCAACACATAAGGTGCTGCATTTTGTGGATTTTGCATCGATACTGGTAATATTATAAAAAAATAATTTAGATTTACATCAAAATATCCATCCGGAAAATTATTTATATTACAATCTGGATCTAGGTCTACTTGAGTAAGTGTTAATTTTATAGAATGTTTTGTATTAAATATATTTATTGGTATATTTCCTAAAAAAGATGCATTATCCATATTTCCACGATCACCTCTTATACCATTTAATTCAATCTGTATTATATCATCATCATAATCAAATGGAAGACCATGGGGTATATTTATTTTCATAAAATTACATCCAGCAGGAATTTCAAATGTTGCAGTTCCATTGTCATCAAATGTTTGTAATACCAATTGATTTCCAAATACATTTTCTAAAGTAATTAAATCACCAACTTCATATGAATTATTCTTATGATTTATAAATACTATTCTCGAATTTATATTAAAATCTAATGGATTTTCACTTAATACAAATGGATCATCTACATCTAATGATGGTTGTTTTACTCTAAATATACTATCTATATTTATATAATCTGTTCGATATCTTCTTTTATTTGTTCCATCATCCATTAATCCTCTTGAAAATAAATAGCCTTCATAAGGATCATATTTATCTTTTAATCCTCGCATATAAATATCATTATTTTCTCTATTTAATTTAGTATTACTTTCTTGACTTATACCATATTGTAATGGTTTAGTTGGTGGAAGATTAATATCTAATATGTTTTTCTTTTCTGGTATTAATTTTAATTGCGATTGCATTTTACCATTTGGATTATAACGTACATTTGGTGGTAATTCTTGATTACCTGCTTTTATTAATCTTAATTGGTTACTAATATATCTACTATTATCCTCTGGATTTTTTTTACCACCAATATATCTTTGAATATATGATGGTTTGCTTAATAATTCCTTATTAGTATGATCTGAATATGACATATATTTTAGTATATTATATTATTTTTAATTCATTAAAATTGAAATAATATACTATTATTAATATTTATTTAAAATTAAATAAATATTAAATACAATGGAATTTGGTATTGATTACAAATTATGTGGTTATTGTTTAAAAATAGTTAATTATTCACATTATTATTTTTATCGTAATAAGACTATGAAATATGAAAATATTTGTCATAATTGTAAATTTCCAATACATCATGAATGTTGCTCACAATTTAAATATATTGATAATATTTATTGGATTACTTGTAAATATTGTATCATTAAAATGAATAACAAATTAGAATATTCTCATTAAAAAATTGAATTTTTTTTATTAAATTATATAAGATTTTATTAATATTAATTATTACTTATGGCAAATAATAATAAAATAAGTAAAAAAATGAAAAATATTAATAAATTAACAATTGAGGAAACTTATCAAAAAATGACACCACATGAACATGTACTTGCATTACCAGATACTTATATTGGTGGTATTGAAGAAGATGTACATCGTATGTGGGTTTATGATCAAGAAAATAATAAAATGATTGCTAAAGATATTAAATATGTGCCTGGTCTATATAAAATTTTTGATGAAATATTAGTAAATGCTAGAGATCATTCAGTACGGGATAAAACCTGTAATGTAATTAAAATTACTATTAATCAAGATACTGGAGAAATAACTTGTTATAATAATGGTAAAAATGGTATACCTGTTGCAATCCACAAAGAATATAATATTTATGTACCTGAATTAATATTTGGTGTTCTACTTACTTCTGGTAATTATAAACAAACTGGTAAAATAGTAGGAGGAAAAAATGGTGTAGGGGGAACTTGTTTAGCTCCAGAAACACTTATTCCACTTTGGAATGGTAAAATTAAACGAGCAGATGAATTAACTTTAGATGATAAATTAATTGGTGATAATGGTACTATCAGAAATATTAAAAAAATTATTAGAGGTACTGGTCAAATGTATGAAATTAGTCAAACTAATGGTGATTCATATAAAGTTAATTATAATCATATTTTAACATTATATATGCCAAATCATAAACTAATATTTTGGGATTATAAACAAGGTTGGGCAGTATTATGGTGGAATAATGATACTAAAAGTATTAATAAAAAAACTGTTAAAGTAAATAATAATAGTTTAAATGCACAACAAATTATTAAAGAATTTTGTAAAACAATACCTGATTGTAATATTTTTGATATTTGTATTCAAGATTATATTAAACTAAATACTTTTACTAAAAATATGTTAAAAGGTATCAGAGGTGAATGTGTCCAATGGAATAAACAAGATATTCCAATGGATCCTTATTTATTTGGTATATCATTAGGTACTCAGAAAAATAATGAAAAATATATTCCAGAAAATTATATTATTAATGATTCTGAAACACGATTAAATGTATTAGCTGGTATTATTGATTCGAATGATTGTAATTATTATACAAATAATAATGTAGAAATTTATATTCATAAATATAATGAGCAACTAATTAATGATATTATGTTACTTATACGTTCTTTAGGATTTCATTGTTCCTTTACAACTAAAGACAATTTTCGAAGATATATTAACATAGTTGGTAACATCAAAGCCATACCTATAAAACATTCAAAAAATAAACATGAAAATATTAATATATATGCTAGTAGATCAACTGGTCAAATTAAAATTAAAAATGCGAATAATGGTGATTACATTGGTATAGAGATTGATGATAATCATAGATTTGTTATGAATGATTTTACAGTAACACATAATTGTGCAAATATATATTCTACTAACTTTTATATTGAAGTAGTTGATTCTGCTCGGAAACTAAAATATACTCAAAATTTTTATGATAATATGTATAAAAAAGAAAAACCAACAATTACAAAACTAACAAAAACTAATATTAAATCATATGTAATGGTTAAATTTATACCAGATTTTAAACGTTTTGGTATTACCAATTTAAGTGATGATCATATTGCTCTCTTTCAAAAAAGAGTATATGATATTGCAGCGTGTACTGATAAAAAAATAAAAGTTTATCTTAATAATAAATTAATAAATATTAGTTCTTTTGAAGATTATATTAAAATGTTTTATGATAATGAAACAACTGATAGTGAAAATAATAAAATAAATGTTGTGTTTGAAGAAGCAAATACTAGATGGAGAGTTGCTGCTATTTATGATCCTAATAATGGATATCGTCATATATCATATGTAAATGGTATATGTACTTTTCAAGGAGGATCTCATGTAAATCATGTTATGGATCAAATTTTAAAAAATGTAAATGAATTTATACAAAAAAAACACAAAGGTATCAAAATTAAAAATGCTCATATTAAAGATAATTTAACTATTTTTATCGATAGTGTTATTGAAGATCCATCATTTAGTAGTCAAACCAAAGAATTTTTAACTAATAAAGTAGCATCATTTGGTTCTAGATGTGATTTATCTGATATTTTCATAAATAAATTAATTAAAACTGGTATTGTTGAAGAAGTTGTGAATTTTGCAAAAATAAAAGCATTAGTTGAACTTAAAAAAACAGATGGAAAAAAAACAAAATCGGTAAAAGGTTTAGTTAAATTAAAAGATGCCCACTGGGCAGGTACTCGTAAATCAAAATATTGTCGATTAATTCTTACTGAAGGAGATTCGGCCAAAACTTTCGCAATTGCAGGTACTGAAATAATTGGACGTGATAAATATGGTGTTTTTCCATTAAAAGGTAAAATGCTTAATGTTAGAGATGCTAGTCCGAAACAATTAATTAATAATGAAGAAATTAAAAATATAAAACATATTATTGGTTTAAAACAAAATAAAAAATATGATGATATTAGTGAATTAAGATATGGTGGTATTATTATATTAACTGATCAAGATAGTGTTACTGCAGATACACCTTTATTATTAAAATTTAAAGATATTATAAATATTAAAACAATTGATAATTTATCAACTCAATGGGAAAAAAACAACAATGGAAAGGAATATTCATATTGTAATTATCAAGTTTGGACAGATAAAGGATGGACAAATATTAATAAGATAATACGACATAAGGTAACTAAAAAAATATTTAGGGTATTAACAGACACTGGTGTTGTAGATGTTACTGAAGATCATTCATTATTAAACTTTAATAATGAAAAAATTTCTCCAAAACAATGTGAAATAGGCACATTATTATTACATTCCTTCCCAAATACTAAAAATTATAATATACCAACAAATATTGATGAAAATGAAGCATATCTTGCTGGATTGTGCTACAATAAAAAAAATAATAAAAATATACCAATAGAAATACTTAATGGATCAGCAAATATTAGACAACATTTTTTCAATGGTTTTTATGATAGTTATAAATGTTCAGTAAATAGAAATGGATCGATATTATTTGATATTTATGGTAAAATTCATGCACAAGAAATATATTTTCTTTGTAGAAGTTTAGGATTTATAGTTTCTATTAATTTTAAATTAGAAAAACCTGATATTTATACTTTAGTAATAAATGTAATAAATAAAGAATCTCAACAATTACATCCTTATAAAATTAAAAAGATATTTGATTTAGGTATTCAAACACAATATGTATATGATTTAGAAACAGAAAATCATCACTTTCAAGCTGGTGTAGGACAAATTATTGTTCATAATACTGATGGATCTCATATTAAAGGTTTGCTCATAAACTTTGTACAATTCTTCTGGCCTTCATTAATTAAAAAAGATGGATTTATTCAATCAATGGCTACACCAATTATTAAAGTATGGAAAGGTACTGATAAGAAAAAACAAAATCCATTAATATTTTATACACAATCAGAATACTTAAATTGGAAAGAAATTAATAAGAATAATAATTGGATTATTAAATATTATAAAGGTCTTGGTACTTCAAAACCAGAAGAAGCAAAAGAATGTTTTATTGATTTCGAAAAAAAATTAATATCATATGTTTGGGATAATGTTAATAATAAAAATAATAAAAATGAATTACCTAATAGTGATGATGATTTTGATAAATCATCAAATAGTTATAAATCTATAACTTTAGCTTTTGCTAAAAATAGAGCAAATGATAGGAAACAATGGTTATTAAATTATGATAAAAATGAATATATTGAAAATGATTTAAAATTAATAACCTATTCAGATTTTATTCATAAAGATCTAAAACATTTTTCATTCTATGATGTTCAAAGATCTATTCCATCAATGTGTGATGGATTTAAACCATCTCAAAGAAAAATATTATTTGGTGCATTTCTTAGGGGAATTTTTAAAAAGGAAATTAAAGTAGTACAATTAGCTGGATTTATATCAGATAAAGCAGCTTATCATCATGGTGAAGAAAGTTTACATGGTGCAATTGTTGGTATGGCTCAAGATTTTATAGGTGCCAATAATATTAATTTGTTATTACCAAATGGTAATTTTGGTGATCGTGAACAAGGTGGTAAAAATTATTCTAGTCCTAGATATATTTATACTCAATTAAATGAACTAACACCATTAATCTTTAGAAAAGAGGATGAATGTATTTATAATTATATTGATGATGATGGTATGAAAGTTGAACCAATACATTATGCACCAATTGTACCAATGATTTTAATAAATGGTTGTAGTGGGATTGGTACTGGATTTAGTACTAAAATTCCTTGTTTTAATCCTACTAATATTATTAATAATATAAAAAGATTATTAAACAAACAAGAACCAAAATTTATGTATCCTTGGTACAAAGGATTCAAAGGTAAAATTACTAAACTAAATGATGATACTTTTCAAACTGCTGGTATTTATGAAATAATTGATAATCAAACAATTATTATACAAGAATTACCAATAGGAGTATGGACTGAAACTTATATTTCTATGTTAGATAATATGGTATCTGATGATCCTAAAAATCCAAAACGTGGTCAAATTATAAAAAATTATCAAGACGATTCTTGTGGCAATAATATTGATATTAAAATTGTATTTTTGCAAGGAATGTTACAAAAATTACTAAAGAATAATAATTTAGCAACTACCATGAAATTACATAAAACTATTAGAATAAGTAATATGCATTTACATATTGCTAATGGACAAATTAAAAAATATTCAAAAATTAATGATATATTATATGATTACTTTAATCATCGCTTATTAATATATGATATCAGAAAGAAATATCATTTACAAATATTAAAACATGAATTAGATATTATTAAATGGAAAATTAAATTTTTAGAATATGTTATTACTGGTAAAATCATATTTTTTGAAAAAGTTGGTAATAAACGAGTTGCTAAAAAAGAAACTGAATTAATTAATAAATTAGAACAACTTAAATTTCCTAAAATGATTATTAATTTTAATCCTAATACTAAAGATGATAATATTAGTTATGATTATTTAACTAAAATGCAAATTATTTCACTTACCGAAGAAAAATTAGATAATATGAAAAAACTATTTGAAGAAAAATTAGTTAATTATGAAACTTATAAAAATACTGATATTGAACAATTATGGCTCACTGAATTACAACAATTTGAAAAATTATATTTAATATGGTTACAAGAACAAATTGTTACTAATAAAAATACTAAAAAACGAGTAAAGAGAAGAAGAAAAAAATAAATACTTAATTTTGATATTTAAATTTTATTTCTGGTAGACTTCTTATTAATTTATTAATACTATTAATACTATAATTTTTAATATTTTCTAATCCAAAATCTAATGTTGGTTCTGTCTTCAATTGTTTTTGTTTTCCTATAGATTTTGATTTTACTGGTTCTATTGGTTTTTCTTTCATTCTATCCAATTGTGTAACTGTTAAATTAGTATATAATGGTTTTAATCTTTCTTGGACTAATAAATCTAATTGATCGACATTTAATTTAGCTAATGGCCATTGATGATTAGTTACTGAATATTTATCTATATCAAATATATCATCTATTTTATTCCCTTCTCCTATATTTTTGAAATTACCATGACTATGTAAATACCATTGTGGATGTAATCCTTCTTTTTCACTACAGACAAATATAGAATTTTTTCTACGTTTATCAAATGGTATAATATTACCAGGCAATATTATTGGTTCTATTTTATTACAAGCCGAATTATTTGGAGAATATTGATCTCTAAATCTTGTATTTATATTTGCTGGTTTTCCTGATATCGATTTTCTAGATGGATAACATACACTATTTTCTCTATCATAACCAAATCCATAACATTCAGCAGTTGTTTTACAAAATTCAGCACATTTATCAAAATTATAGTTCGCAAATCTATCATCATAATGTTCTATTTTTTTATTATGTATGAATAGTAAATAACATATCAAAATTACTATTATAAACATTATATAAATTTTATAACTCATTCTTTTATAATTAAAAAATTGAATATATATTATAATATTGGTTTATATTAATATTTTATTTATTACTATTATAATGTTTAAACTTGATGAATTAGATTTTATTAATAAACTCACTTTAGAAGGACCACAAATATTATATAAATATAATACAAATGAATACTTTAATAATTCTGCAGAATATAGAAATATAATTATAAATTATGAAAAATTATATTTTTCAAATCAATTATTTAATAAAAAAAATAGTATTCAGTTTCTTGATTATATTGTTACTGATAATAATAATAGTGTTTGGAATAATTTATTAATTAATTCAAATAATGATGAAATTAAAAATTATTTAACATATATTTTTGATTATGTTTGTGACAAATCTATTATAGAGCAAATTACAATATATAATAAATTATTAAAAAAAGAATTATTAGAATCATTAATAGATAATTTATTTTGGAATTATAAAACAGGAAAAGATATTGAATATAATTCTTTTATTGGTAATTTAGTTAATAAAATTAATCTAGAAGATAATAATTTAATTGAAGAAATAACAATAATTACACAATTTATCAATAATTTATTAACTAATAATGATTTACATCAACAGTTTTTAAATTTAATTCAACAATTACTTCAACATAATTTAATTACACTAAATTTAGATCCTCATAATAAAAATTTACAATATGTCGCATCTGATACATTTTTATACAAATTATTGCATATAATTATTGAAATCGCTAGAAATAACATTACTAATATTGAAATTATTAATAAACAAAATAATAATTTTCAATCTAAATGGTTCTTTACTCTTTTAGATTATATTCGTATATTTTATGTCCCATTATACCAAAGAGTAAAAGAATTACCAAATTTAAAACGACAATTTAGTTTAACATCAATGTTAGGTATATTTCAAAATATAAATTATCCTATAAATGTTATAAATAATTATCTTGAACAAGATATTGTTTTAATAAAATACAATAAAATACATAATGATATACTAGAATTTTATAATTTAGTATGTACTTGGATCAAAAATATATATGATCATTCTACAGAAATTGATTCTATATTAGACATTATGCAATGTTGTATTACAATAGAAGATATTATACATTCTAATATTATTGATAATTTTATTGATTTGACTATTAATATAGTCACAAATACAAAATATACAAAAAATATTAATATTAGATATGATTATTTATATATATTAAAAATGTATAATAATTATTGTATCAAAAAATATATAGATAGATTACCTAATGCATTAGTATCATTATACAATGATATTGATATTAATAGTCATCTTAGTAATTATGATTTTGACCTTTGTCAAAAACGAAGATTCATTATTTGCAATTTTATTATAATTATTTCAGATTATATTGAATCTGATTATTGGGATAATATTGATAAAACAAAATTACAAAAATTTATTAATATACTATTTAGTGATAATAATCAAATTTTAGATGATATTCATATTCTTAATCATTATATTAATACAAATAATTATGATAAATCATATATTATAAATTCTTTTAAAATATTACGTGAAATTATCCATAATATGATCGATATATTCGAATTTTATAATATTTTACTTAAAAAAGATACATTTATTAGATTATTTAAAAATCCAATATTACTATCAACTTTTACAATTATAATTAATAAATCAGTACAACAATTAGTAAATTTGAATTTTAATTTCCATTATCAATTTATATCTGAAAAAATATCTGATAAAAATATAAAATTTTATATTAAAAATATCATCAATGTTTTATTAATTCTAAAATCAGATATATTTCTACAAACACTAACTTATGATCATAATATATATAATTTGAATAATTATAAAGAATTAATTTCTTATTTCAAAAAAATATATCCAAATTATAAAACTGAAGAAATAAACACATTATTAAATACGATGGAAGGTTTAGAAAATAATAATAAAATAGAAGAACTATATAATGATATTCCTGATAAATTTATAGATCCACTTGGTTTAATATTAATAAATAATCCAATATTGTTACCAAAAATGGACGATGTTGGACAAGATATTTTCATGGAACGCAGTTTTATAGAAAAACAATTACTTTTTAAAGAAGAAAATCCATTTACTAGAGATAATTTAACTATAATACAACTAAATGATTATAATAATAAACCAAATATTATTGAAAAGATTAATAAATTTAAACAAGAATTAGAAAATTGGAAAAAAAATAATGTAGTTTAATATTATTAAATTTTTTATTTGTTAAATATATTATGCAAAATAAAATAATAGTGAAAGAAATTAGAAAATTATCAAATTTAAATCCATTTGTTAATATTGTTTATAATAATTTTATATCTATTGCTAATATTTCTAATTTGAAACATAATAAAATAGAAATTAAAAATTTACTATCTAAAAATAATTTTATTGGGTTATTTGCATTTTTAAATGATAAATTAATTGCTTATATTATTGGTGAAACTAAACATTTAAATGATGGGCGTATTGTATATTATATTACTTATTTTTTTGTAGCAGCTAAATATAGAAATAAAGGGATTGGTACTAATTTAATGGATATTTTAATAAATAAATGTAAAATTTGGGAAATAAAATATATTACTTTGACATTTAATGTTAAAAATAAAAAAATTTTACATTTCTATAAAAAAAAGGGATTTATATTTGATCCTATATTAAAAAATAATAGTCAATATGATGTATTAACTCTATACGTTTAAAATATTTTTTTTATTTATAAATTAATAATATTAATGAATCAAGAAAATCCATTAGAAATTCTCAATATAGTTCAATTAAATGAATCTTGTAAACTAATTAAAAATGCATTAAATAAAGCTTGTTTGGCAGGATCATTTAATATTGATGAAGCATATTTAATAAAAATTGCTATTAATAATCTAGAAAAATCTACTGGTGTATTAGAGAAATATCAAGAATTTGCACAGGATTTACAAAATAAACAAACTAATAATTCTTAAATAATCATTTAAAGTTTTTATATTATATTTTATAATATGAAAACAATTGAACTACAAATTGATGAACATAAATTTCCAATGTTATATAAAATTAATAATAATAATATTAATGATATATATTATAATATATTCAAATGTGGTTATGATTTAATGTTCCCAAAAATTAATCCAATAAATCAAGAAATTCATAATTACAATGAATCATTAAAATATGATATTATTAAATTAAATGATACTATCGAAAATTTAATCGGTATAAATAATAATTCAGCTAAAAAAGGCAAATTAGGTGAAGATATTATATTCCAAATATTAAAAACAAAATATAAAAATTATTCACTTGAAGAAACTAGATATACGCCACATTCTGGTGATGCTATATTAAAAATACCAAAAAAAAATAAAATATTTAAAATTATGATTGAAATTAAAAATTATAAAAAATCTATTGATCAAAATGAAATAGATAAACTTATTTATGATATGAAACATAAAGCTATTAAATATTGTTTATTTATTTCATTAAAATCATCATTTATTGGTAAAAAACAAATGACTATACAAGAATTTAAATATAATAATGAATTTTATACTATTATTTATTTACCTAATTTAAATTGTGAATTCGGAAAAATTGAAGCAGCTATTCTATTAATTGAAAAAATAATTGATTATAAATTTGTACAATTACGTGATAATGTTGAATTTAATATTTTATATGAAAATATAAAACAGCATATTAACTATTTAGATGATATTTATACTGATTTTAATGAAATAAAACAAAAGTATTTTAGATTAGAAAAAAATATTAAACAAAATCTACATGATTATTATATTGATATGAGAGATTATGAAAGTAAAATTAATAATAAAATTAAAAACATTTGGATAGCAATTAATAATGATTTTGATAAAACTAATAAATTAATAAAACCAATTGTAAAAAATAATATTTTTCAAATTACAGAT